>Ga0210057_1002255_pt1 | contig 27863 bp, 34 predicted proteins | sample CryGeyCG2114_010_2_FD_183968 | JGI IMG/M metagenome (GOLD analysis project Ga0210057, IMG submission 183968) | Groundwater microbial communities from aquifer - Crystal Geyser CG10_big_fil_rev_8/21/14_0.10 (SPAdes) (version 2) | ecosystem: Environmental > Aquatic > Deep subsurface > Groundwater ...
TAACCTTCCATTCGCATTTGTATTGGTTTTTTCATTGTAGTTATAATGTAACTACAATAAATATTTAAGAATTTCTATACTCAAGGATATAAATCAAGAAATTTGCTTCAGAAAGCTAAATAGATACGTTTTTTTAAATATAAATGCCTTAAACTGTTTCAGAAGGTGTTACAGCATAATCAGATAGTTTCCTTAGATATAATATTTTATCCAAACTAACCTTTTTTATTTCGCCTTTTGGTGGGGACAGTTTTCCACCCTTTGTTACTGCCCTTCTTGAGAATGAAATCTCACTTTTATTAAGTATTAAGATTTTTTCCAGGCATTCCCCACAAATTTTGTTACCTTCTATATCTTTTAACTTTAAATAGTCGTTTAAATATGTGTATTTTCCTTCCCAGAAGTAGACTTGTTCTTTAATTTCTGGAAATAAAAATCTAAGTCCTAGTTTTGGCTTATATGTTATTTCTATACTATCCCCTGGTATTATACTACCATCGGGACCAAAATATTGAATATCTTCCCCTACTTTTTCAAATTCTATATACTTGTTTTTGAAAAAATTGAAAATTCCCATTTATGTTCACCTGTAAAATTTATATTTATTAAACTTAATATTAATCTTAGATATTCTAACTTATATTTAAATCTTTCTATTAGATACTACTAACTAGTAGTTTCATAAAGTAAGGATAACAATTAATAATTATTTACTTATTAGTAGTTAAAAAACCAAAAGATTTAAATAGTCCAGATTAAACTTAATATGCATGGCAAATATAACAGGTAAATTCATTAAAGAAGCATTTCCAGATGAATATCTTATTAGATCTGCTTATAATGGTTTTTCTAGGGCTCCTCTTAGAGAGCTTTCAAAATTTTTTAACCTTGGAGCAATAATAGGTTATAGCGCTGCAAATTTTAACATCCATAAGTTTAAACCTAAGCTATATGAAAAAATTGTAAATAAGCCTATTTCTAAGTTAATAATATCAGATGTGTTTGATGAAATTGTTTATAATTTCAACCCCAACCTATATGAAAAAATCGCAGATAAGTCTATTTCTGAGTTGGTAATACCCTATATTTTCTATGAAATACTTCATGATTTTAATTCTAGTGAAATATATAATGTAAACAATGTTAGTAAACCATATAAAAATGTCTTCCAGTGGATTTATAGGGTCAAGTGGAGAGGAAGCACAAACAATGATACAGAGTTTAAGGATAATCCAAGATATTTTAATAACGTTAAGAAGTTTCCTGTTTTCAGGTTTAATCAAAAAGATCTAAATCTTGATAAAAAACTAAACAAAACAATAGGAAAAAAGAATCTTAAACAAAAGGTTCAGTCAGCTGAAACCAAGGAATTAGAAAGAATAATTGCTGACTTAAGGAAAAATGATAAATATAGTGACTGGTCGCCAGATAATATCTACCTTGAATTTGCTAAGATGTTAAATGATTATGGAGCATGCACTTTATTGTAAATTTAGCCTTTTATAATATGTAATACCTTATCGCGCATCTCTTCCATTTTCTCTTTTGTCTTGGCCTCTAGGTTAAGCCTCAATAATGGCTCTGTGTTGGATGGCCGAACATTGAAATGCCAGTCATCATAATCAACTGATATCCCATCCATATGAGAAATTTTTCCATCGCTGAATTCCTGCTCTAATTTTTTCATAACAGCTTCTTTGTCATAAACATCTGAGTTTATTTCTCCGCTTATAAAATATTTATCAGCTATTTTGAGTATTTCAGAAAAAGGCTTGCTTTTTTCTGATATAAGCTCCATCATTTGAAGAGCAGGAATCATCCCATTGTCTGTGTAAAAATCCTTATATTTATAATAATAGTGGCCAGTCACCTCACCTGCAAAAACAGCATTTTCATCCCTCATGTACTGCTTGAAAAATGAGTGGCCAACCCTGCACATTCTTGATTTCCCATTATTTTTTTTTATTATATCCTTTACAAACCAGCTTGCCCTTAAATCATAAAGAATCATTGAATTTGGATGCTTTTTTAGCATGTTTTCTGCTAAAAGCCCTGTTATGAAATCACCCTGCAAAAATCTTCCTTTTTCATCAATAAAAAAGCATCTATCAGCATCACCATCCCATGCTATGCCTAAATCAGCTTTTTCTTCAACAACCTTTTTCATAATATCCTGCCTATTCTCCAAAATCAATGGATTGGACTGGTGGTTTGGAAAAGAGCCATCAAGCTCAAAATACATTGGGATAATATCTATTCCTGTTTTTTCAAAAACTTTTGGAGCTATCATTCCAGCCATACCATTTGATGCATCCATGACAACTTTTAAGGGTTTTATTTTTCTAACATCAACAAAACTTAAGACAAAATCAACATAATTTTTAAGAACATCTTTTTTTATTATTCTCCCTTTTTTATGTTCTTCAAAATCATTCTTTTCAACTAATTTTTCTATTTCTTTTATTCCTGTAGCCTCGCTTATTGGTATTGCCTTTTCCCTTGTAAATTTAATGCCATTCCATTCTTTTGGGTTATGTGATGCAGTTACCATAAGACCAGAATCAAAGCCATAGTTTGCAACACTAAAATAGAGCATTGGTGTAGCTGAGAGACCAATTTCAATAACATCAGCTCCCTGGTCTGTTACTCCTTTTGCTAATGCTTTGAACAATGAACCAGAGCTTAGCCTCATATCTCTTCCAATAACAACATTTTTGCATTTTAAGAACTCAACAAAAGCCCTGCCAATCTTATAAGCTATCTTTTCATTTAATTGTTCTGGATAAATTCCCCTTACATCATATGCCTTGAATATGCTCATATTATCATCCTTTTATATTGAGAATAAATTACTTTATATCCTTCCATTCTTTTAGTGCTTTTTCGTATCTTTCAATGTTGCCTGTATCAAACCACTGGCCACTAAATGGATATCCAAAAAGCTTTCCCATTTTTGCTAGTTTTGGAAAAACATCTTTTTCAAGCATTGCAAAGCCTTTTGGTATTAAATCAATGACCTCTGGCTCCATTATATAAAATCCTGAATTTATAAGTTTAGAAGGCGCTTCCTCTTTCTTAGGCTTTTCAACAAACTCAAGAATTTTTGAGCCAGAAAGCCTTGCAACACCATACTTGCTTGGGTCCTCAACAGTTGTCAGTGCAATTGTTGCAAGTGCATTGCTTTCCTTATGTAACTGATACATTTCTTCTATATTAATATCTTTTAATTCATCTCCATTTGAAACAATAAATGATTCAGTAAGCATATTTTTTCCCAGCTTTAATGGCCCTGCTGTGCCTAAAGGCTCATTTTCTTCTATATAGTTTAGCTTTATTCCAAATCTAGAGCCATCAGCAAAATGTTCCTCAATCTTTTCCTTCATATGGCCAACTGCCATTATAATATCCTTTATATCATATTTCTTGAACAGATCAAACAAATGTTCTGTAAGTGTTTTTCCATGCACTGGTATCAATGCTTTTGGTATTTCATAGGTTATTGGCCTTAATCTTGTTCCCTTTCCACCTGCAAGTATAACAGCTTTTCTTGGAACATTTGCACCGAGTGCTTTCATTATAAGAAGCTCTACTGCATGAGACCTGTTTTTAATCTTGAAACCATTCACTCCAGAATCAATCTTTTTTAAAATATTAGAGTCAAGTGTTAGTGTTACTCTTTCTTTCATGTTTTTTTCAAAACTAAGATTATATTTAAACCTTTTGTTTTATATGAGAAAGTATGATAATTCAGAAACTATATGATTAAATTATTTTTCCTCTTAAAGTATGATTAGTTGTTTTGATTACTTTTACATTGGCCTTTTTACCGAGGAGATTCTCTTTTGATTTAATTACAACCGGCTTATAGCAATAATTTCTGCCGATGAATGAGCCTTCTTGGCCGATTTCATCCACTAAAATCTCTCCTTCCCAGCTGAGCCATTTTTTGTTTTTATCAGTGCATATCTTGTTGAATTCTTTTGTAATAAGCTGGCTTCTTTCTCTTTTTATACTGCCATGCACTTGATTTTCCATTAAAGCGGCTTTTGTTCCTGGCCTAGGCCAAAATCTCGAAATATTCAAAACATCTGGCTTTATTTCTTTTATTAATTTTATAGAATCAGCAAATTGCTCTTCTGTCTCACCTGGAAAGCCGCATATCATATCTGTGCTTATTGTAATCTCAGGAATTTCTTTTATTAGTTTTGCTATTATTATTTTTAATTCATCTGCAGTGTAAAGCCGATTCATTGCTTTAAGTATTTCATCATTTCCAGACTGAACAGGGATGTGAAGAAAATTGAAGATTTTATCTGATTTCATTAAACTAATTAAATCATCTAAAATTAAAACTAGGTTGTTCGGATCCATCATTCCAATCCTTACTTTAAAATCCCCTTTAACATTTATTATTTTTTTTAGTAATGAAACAAAATTTGTTTTAATGTCCTGCCCATAGGCAGCAGTATCTTGGGATGTAAGCCAGATTTCCTTGCAGCCAGATTTAACAGCTGACTTAACCTGCTTTATAATTTCATCTTCTGGATAAGAAAATAATTTTCCTTTTGCGAGTCTTACAATACAGTAGGTGCATTTTCCATTACACCCTTCTGATATCTGAACTATCTGAATTACTTTGTTTTTTCTTAATTCAGGAAGGTTTAGCTTTGTTTCATTTCTTTTTCCGGTTAAATCAATCAAATTGCCTTTAATTGTTTTTTCAACTGCACTCACAATTTCTTTTGTATGGTGAACTCCAACCAAAGAAGCATAGGGTGCAATAGCTTTCAATAAATCTTTCTGGACTTCAGGCATGCATCCAGCTATGATTATTTTTTTGTTTATATTTAAGAAATTTTTTATGCTTTTTTTCACTTTATTTTCAGTCGGCAATTTTACAGTGCATGTATTGACTATAATCAAATCAGAGTTTTCTGCTTTTTTTATAATCTTATGACCAGCCTCAATCAAAAGCCCTGCCATTATCTCTGAATTGTTATAGTTTGCAGAGCATCCAAATGTCTCAATGAATATTTTTGCCATAAAACTAAAAAATTGGTCTTTCTTTAAATATCTTGTTTAATCTTTTAGCATTAATAAAGATAATTTAAAGGTAATTAAACAAATTTTTATTTTCTAAGCATTTTAATTATTTTTGTATTTCTTCCCTACAAAATCGAATGCTTCCTTAAATGTATTATTTAATTCGCTTAATAATTTTTTATAGTCAACTATGATCTTATTAAAGGGTTTTTTATATTCATCATAGACTGTTTCTTCAATCCATTCCTTAATTTTATTTTCAACATTATTATTCTCTAATTTAAATTCTTTATATTCTTCCCTGTTTGATATTCTCTTTGCTAAAATTTTAGGAAAAATCCAATAAAGTTCATTAATCTGATTTTCCCATTTTGTCTTATAATCCCCGCTTTCTCTAAACCATCTTGGTGGTTTACCACTATAAAGATAAGTCTCATAATTTCTAGCTCCAAAATCCATTCCAATAACATTTAAAACGCCAAACACATCACGACATTTTAGATAAATCTCTCCAATTCTTTTTTCGACATAAGATTGGATATCATCTTCAATCTGACTTCTTTTTTCTCTCTTCTTTTGTTTTTCTTTGTCAAATGTAACAAAAATATTCCACAAGTTATAATAAGCATGAGACATACTTAGGAATCCTTTGATTTTTTCTTCATTTTCCTCATTAAAAATCACTTCTATAATATGATTTGGTTTAAACCCACAATCTTTCACTGCTGCTTCTATCTTCTTTCTAATACCCTCCGGAATTTCATCCTTTTCTATTATTTCAACCAAACTGCATGGACCCGTAGAACTTGATTCGATTAAATTTATATTTGTAAAATGTAACAAAGCTGTACTTGCACCCGCGATATAATCTGCAATATCAAAACTTTTTTCACCGATACCAAAATATTGGATTTGTTTTTCCATTTTTTATACCTCCTATTATACCAATATATTTGATTTGTTTTGTCATTTTGATTACTTTATAGTTAAAAACACAAAGTTTAAATAAACTTTGCACAACCTTAAGTGGTTGTATATGGAAAAATTGCTTTCAAAACTCGGACTTACGCAATATGAGACTGCTACTTACTTAACTCTCCTTAGGCATGGAACACAGGGAGCTGTAGATATTGCGAAAAGATCTGGTGTACCTTTTGGCAGAATTTATGATATATTATACCAGCTAGAGTTAAAGGGTTTTGTAAAAGTAATTTTAGGAAAGCCAAAATCATTTGCCCCCACAGAACCAGGGCTTGCATTAAAGAGAGCCTTAAAGAAAAAGACAGACGAGTTTGATGAATTAAAAAAAGAAACAGAAGAGAAAAGTCATCAACTAGACATTCTCTTTAAAGAAATAGCTGAGGCTACAAAGCCCTCTATTTGGATAGTCAGGGGAAAAGAGAATATAGAAGAAGAACGCATTAGGGGGGTTTTGGAAACTAAAAAAGAAGTAATTGGCATAGTAAGCCCGGATGTAACAACAGGAGTTGCTCCAAGAGTTTTAAGGCTTTCTAAAGAATCTATACAAATGGGAATAAAATTTCAATTCATTGAGAACCCACAAACAAAAGAGGTTTGGGAAAAGGTAAGAAAAAAGGTCGAGGCTGGACAAAAGGTTAAAATCTTGAAAGGACTTAAAGGTTTTAGCCTTGAAGTAATAGATGAAAGAAGATTTAGAATAGAGGTAAATGACAGGGTTTATGGAAGGATTTTTGTTATTATAGAAAATCCAGATCTTGCAAAAATGATAAAGAAATTTTTTATTATATTATGGAAACAAGCTAAGTCCATATAAAATACTAAATCTTTTGTTTGCACATTGATTATAACTAATATGTACAAAATTGCTATTAGTTTTACCTTTAAAAAGTAAGGTTTAAATAGTTTTGTTAATTTTTTTAATTAATAAAATGGTAATAAAACTTTTCTGGCAGGATCCCTATATGAAGGAATGTTATGCAAAGGTTACAGCTATTGAAAGTAATAAGGTCTGGCTTGACCAGACAGTATTTTTTGCTTTCTCAGGAGGCCAGGCATCTGACAAAGGAACAATAAACAACATAAATGTTCTGGAAGCAGTAAAGCAAAATGAGGATGAGATTTATTACATTCTTGAAAAAGAGCCTGATTTTGAAGTTGGAGATAATGTAAAGGTTAAGATTGACTGGGATTACAGGTATAATATAATGAAACTGCATTCAGCAGCACACATTGTTTATTACTTTTTTATTGAAAAAGCAGGCCAACAAAAGGTTATAGGCTCTAACATTAGCATAGACAAGGCACGCCTGGATTTTGCCTACAATGAATCAGTAAGCCAGCTGCTTCCTGAGATACAGGAAAAGACAATGGAAGTAATAAACCAGGGAATTAACATAAAGACATTTAAGGATGAGAAAGATCCAACAAGGAGATTGTGGGAATGCGGAAAATGGCTGATGCCCTGTGGCGGAACTCATGTAAGAAACACTAAGGAGATTGGCCAGATAAAGCTCAAAAGAAACAATATAGGAGCTGGTAAGGAAAGAATAGAAGTCTCTTTAGTAGACTAAACTAAATTAATATACTATTTTGTATAATAATATATAAAATATATTTAATTTTTTTCTTAATAAAGTATATTGATATACTATTAAATATACTAATATATTAATATTATCTAAAATTTTGTTAATAAAAATATATTAATATACTATTTATTATATTAATATATTAATAACATCTACAGCTCTATTAATAAAAATATATTAGTATACTAAAATGTATATTCATATTTCGAAAACTATTTATATACATAAAACCATAATCAACCTTAGGGGTGATGCAGCCATGGCAGAAACCATTAAACTGGGTGGCAATATAGAGCTTATAGGATTTTCAGAGCTGGATGGCGGTTCAATGATAATTCTTAAGAAGATAGTAGGCTCTTATGCCAGAAAATTCTCTGACAGCTTAAAGGATTTTGAAAACCTTGTTCTTGAACTAACTGGACAGGGAAATGAACTTGAAATAAATGCAAAACTCATTGTTGGCGGAAAAGAGACACCAGCAAATGCAAAAGACAAAAACCTTTTTGTTGCCCTTGACACCACATTAAAAAAATTGGAAAAGGAAATAAAATAGGAACAGATAAATCATTATGGTGATGCTTAACATCTCAAAATAAAAGGTGTTTTTATGAGCGGTCCTGCTAAAAGCAAAATTGAGATAAAGAATGTAAAGGTCTATATTCACAAAAAAGACCCGTTGACAAACTCAAGGATAATGCACATTGACATTGAAAGTGATGAGCTGAATAAAATTATAAAGGATAAAGAAGCAACATATTGCGCTGGCAAGCCTGGTGGTGTTTTTATTGGCCTTAAAAAAGAAATGCTTGAAAGGGCAAAGAAACTTGTTGAGGAAAAAGAGAAATCTTAACTTAAAATATTAACCTCATTACCTATAATCTCCATCTTTCCATTAAATTCATCTATCTCGCCAATTATCTCTACTTTTGTTCCGGTGCTTATATTGAAATCAGTATCCTTGAACAAAACTATTGTTATTGTTTCTGGCTGTACTATATCCAGCAAAATAATCTTGCCATTATCAGTTGATCTGCTTACAATCCCTTTAATCCTTACATCTTCTCCAATATTATCCTTATTTATTTCATTAATATTCTTTTCCTTAATCTCTATTCTTTCAGAGATAAAGAACAAGGCAATTATTCCAACTAATGAGCATATTAAGGCCAACTTTAACAAGGTTTTTTCTTCCATATAAAAAATATACTTAGCTTGTTAATAAAGTAAACCAAATAAATTCCGCAAAGATTTCAGGTTTTTATGAATTTCTCATTCATATCATGCAGGGAAACAATAAACAATGATTCTGACCAGCCAAGAGGATTGTTTTGGTTATGGACATCTGAATTGGAAAAATAAAGCTCTGGAAGCCCTTCCTCTGTTATTGTTTTAAGGGTCATGTTTATGAACTTTTTGGCTTTTGTCTTTTTTCCCATCTGCTCATATATGATTGCAAGCCAGCTTAATCCAAATGTCCACTCTGCTTCCTCGCTGTATCCATCTGGATTTTTGTTGTAATAATGGTCATTTTTGTATCTTATAACACCTTTTTTCCTTAGAAGGAGATATTCAACATTTTTTAGTATCTGGTCTCTTTGCCTTTTGCTTACAACATTGTATGGAAATATCAATGACAAAAGCGCCAAATCAACAAATTTTTTTTCTGATTCACGTGGAAGAAGATAATTTAATGTTTCATTTCCTTTGTCTATCAGCTCAATGGGAACATCTATCTCAGGGATTTTTTTTATTTCCCTTAAACCAGCAACACATGCTCCGACAGATGATGCATGCACTTCTTCATCTTCTTCCCACATGCCGCTGTCTTTATCGCACCAGTATTGAATGCTTTCAAGATACTTCACCAGCTTGTTCACAATTCTTATATGGGCTTCGTCTTTTAGTATCTTTCTTTTATAACGCTCTTCAAACCTCCCTATATTAAAGAGTATTGCCCCTATAGTGTCATTCTGCTTGTTGCCCCAGTCCTCCCAGAATTCGTCAAATGTTTCAGGATGGTATCTTGCATGGATATATTCATGTTTTTGCTCTGGTTTTTTTCTTATCGCATAATCAATCTTATACTCATGCTTAAGAAAAACATCCAAAAGAGATTTATATGTTTTTTCAACAGTATCCCCATCACCTATTACGTCAAACGCAAGGCACTCATAAAAATTATCCCTGAGCCATGATTTTTCATATCCTGTGTCAATATCTTTTTTTGATGCTGCAAATAATCCAGACTTATACTGAAGGTTCTTCAGGATTTTAAGGTGCTGCTTTATTAATTGGTCATAAGTCAGTCTTGGCTTTCTCATTTAACTATCACTTTTTTTTAAATTAATATACCGGTATAAAAACATTTTGGAAATATTCTGGTTTTAAGTTTCTGAAATTAATGGATTGTAATTATCCTTTTTTTGAATTAATAATTGCAATAACTATTGAAATATTTTAGAAAGAAGAAATCAAAAAAATTTAAAAAAATAAAAGAAATAAAAACTTATTTCCTTGTTATTGCTATAAGCGAGCTTATTGCCACAATTGCTGCAGCAGGAGCTACGAAAACTATTAGCAGTCCAAAGAAGCTATTCAAGAATGCTCCTATAACACCCATCGGTTCAAATACTCTACTTAGAGCGTTAAACGTAACCATAAAAGCAATTGTTGCAAGCAAGAACTTTCCTGATTCTCTTCCTGTTACATTCAGCAATCCTACAATAAGTCCAAGTACTGCCAGAACCCAAATTGGCCAAGTTGCTGTTGTTCCAAACAGAGCAATCAATATTGCCAACACCATGCCTATAATAAAAGCTATTCCTCCAAAATCTATTTTCCTCATTTTTTTCACCCCATATATTTGAATAGTATATATATCTTAGGATAGTTAATATAAATAATTTGTGTTTTTTACTTGCAACCATAACATGGTGTGTTTGATAACTGAAAAAAGGTCATTTAGTGATTGAAAACTATACCTATAAGGATAATGGTTAAGCCACCAAAAGATATTTAGAACTTTTTAGGTTGAGAAAACTAGCAAATGTTTATGCAAAAGAACAGAATGAAACAGCAAAAAAATCCTTTAATAATAATTTTTTATTCTATAATAATCATCTTTAATGGGGGGAATCCATTAAAACATATTGAAGAATACGCTTGTGTGTATGCACCTGTTGTGAATATATACACTTTATCTCCATCTTTAATTTTTACAGGAAATTTATATTTAAAATGCTCATATAAAATATCCTGGCTGTCACAAGTTGGACCTGCAAGAATAACTTCAGACACCGTTCCAGATTTCTCAATATAAATAGGATATTTTATTGATTCATCCAATGTTTCAATAAGTCCGCTGAATTTTCCTATATCCAAATAAACCCATTTGTATGGGCTCAAATACGATGTTTTTGATATGAGCACTATTTCAGAAACAATAACCCCTGCATCTGCAACAATTGACCGTCCGGGTTCTATGATTATTTCAGGCAAACCTTCAGGGAAATCTTCATTCAAAAATCTTGTAATTTCTTTTGTATAAACTGGTAAGTCATATGCAGGGTTTTTATATTTCCCTGGAAATCCCCCTCCCATATTAATCATTTTAAGTTTTATTCCTTGTTCCTTAACAGCTTCAAATAAGTATTTGCATTGAGCTATTGACTCATCCCATTGGCCAATATCTCTTTGTTGGCTACCAACATGAAATGAAAGCCCATATGGCTCAAGATCAAGGTTTTTTGACTGAAGTATTAACTGATATATTTTATCTGGGTGTGCACCAAACTTCTTTGATAAAGGCCAATCAGCGCCACTTCCTTCTGTTATAAGCCTAAAAAATACTTTTGAACCCTTTGCTTGTCTGGAGATTTTTTCCAGGTCACTTGATGAATCTGTTACAAATAAACGAATTCCTTTATCAAAAGCATATTTTATGTCTTTTTCTTTCTTAATGGTGTTGCCAAAACTTATTCTGTCAACAGGCACTCCCAATCCTAAAACCTGGTCAAGTTCATAAATTGATGCAACATCAAAATTTGAGCCAAGTTCAAAAAGGAGCTTAATAATTTCATTAGCAGGATTTGCTTTTATAGCATAATATATTTTAGCAAAAGGCATATTTGCTTTTAGTTCTTCATACTTTTCTTTGACTATTTTGAGATTAATTACAAGAAAAGGGGTTTCATTTGTTTTTGCAAGTTTTTTTATCTTATCGAATCTATCTTTAGCCATATATTCTTCAACCGAGAAACTATACATTTCTTTGCTCATTTTACCCTCTGATTTTTTTAAACAGTTTTAGTATTTTTCAACAAAGCGATTTGTTTAAAAATGTTTGTTTTTTGTTAAAAAATTAATTTGTGATTAAATACTTAACATATGTTTTCGGAAAATTTCCGTTTTAGAAGAAGTAATACTTAATAATTTAAATGTTTTAGATATTTTATGTTCCTAGAAACCCTTTTAATAATTATGTGTGGGATAATAGCAGGAATATTCACAGGCCTAATTCCAGGCATACATATCAATTTAATCTCTGTTTTACTGCTTAGTTTTTCCCCTTTATTATTGCAGTATACAAACATTGTTTCTCTGTGCTGCTTTATAATAGCAATGTCAGTAACACATAGTTTTCTTGATTCAATTCCGTCTATATTTTTAGGGGCCCCTGATTCAGATATGGCCTTGGGTGTTTTGCCAGGGCATAGATACTTGCTTAAAGGCCTTGGCCTGACAGCTGTAAAACTAACTGTTATTGGCTCTTTTGGAGCGTTGTTATTGAGTATTTTGTTTTTTCCATTGCTTGTTCCTCTTGTAAAATTTGGCTATCCTTTGATAGAAAACTATATTGGATACATACTGATTGCAGTTGTTGTTTTTATGATAATGAGAGACAGAAAAAGGGTTTGGGCTTTTTTTGTTTTTCTTATAGCAGGTGTTTTGGGTTTAATTGTTTTGAATATGCCAAATTTTGAAGATCCATTGTTTCCATTGTTTTCAGGGCTTTTTGGAATATCCACACTGGCTATAAGCTTATCAGAAAATGAGAGTATTCCCAGTCAAGTAAAACACCAATATGTCAGGGTTAAAACATCAAAAGTATTTAAGGCCTTGTTTTCAGGAGGATTCTCTGGCTTTATAACAGCTGTTATGCCTGGCTTGGGAGCATCAACAGCAGCTGTCATTTCAATGCAGATAACAAAAAACCTTAAGGAAGACGGCTTTATGATTTTAATGGGCTCAATAAACACCTTTAATTTCATACTTTCAATGGTCACTCTTTATGTTCTGGATAAGGCAAGAAATGGCTCAATAATAGTTATCCAGGAATTAGTTGATGCAATAACCATAAACCATATTGTAATATTTCTGTCAGCTGTTTTAATTGCAGGCTCTTTGTCTGTTTTCCTTGCATTAGGCCTTAGCAAGGTGTTCTCAAAAATCATGAGTATTGTGAGTTACAGGAAAATGGTTTTGTCTGTTATATTCTTAATAACAGTACTTGTTTTGGTTTTGACAGGCCCATTGGGATTGCTAATACTCATAATAAGCACTGCAATAGGCATAATCCCCCCGGCAGTTCATATCTCAAGAACACATTCAATGGGATGTTTGTTATTGCCTGTTATCCTTTATTTTATACTTTAAAAGAAAGATTTATATATCACTCCTCAAAAGTAAATAAATATTATAAATTGGCGATATAATGACAGATGACAAAATTCTTTCAGTAATGGAAAACATTATTAATAGATGGATGGATGCAAAGCAAAAATTATATGTAATTGATAGGGAAATCATTGCAAAGCCGCATTTTATCTCCCTCTCATACAAGGAAGCTGATGTTAAGACAATCAATATTCTTAATGGTGCTACCATTAATGAAAATGGGAATTTTAATGATTGTAAAGCTGGTTATTCTATTAATGTGATGATTGGTGACAAAAAACAGGGCTATGGTTCTCGCTGGGATGCACGCGATCATCTGCCAAGAGACCAAGATGTCCTAAAAAACCTTATTGATGATAAGATGGATTTTGTCTTAAAATCTGCATTGGTTTCATACATCTCAAATATAGAAAGGATTATACCTGTAAAGCAAGAAAAAGGTAATAAATTTTCCCAGTTATCAAATGATCCAGTTAATGTTTATATTGGTGAGAAACCCAATCAAAAACCAATACCAAAAAAACTTATTTCAACCATTCAGAAATGGACTAAAGAAATATCAAAACTAAATTATGTTGATGAAGGCTGGTCTAGTTTATGTTCTAACTATAACTCCAGGGGGTTTATTGATAGCCAGGGAAGAAAAATATTAGATTATTCTTTTTTAGGGAAAGTTATACTGGCTATAGACATCAGGCATAACAAAAATTTTGAAGTCCCTTTTAATCAAAGCATATATTCAATTAAAGGATGGGATGATATTAATCAGAAACTTGAAAATATTTTAAATGAAATACCTAAAGATATTGAACAATTAAGGAATGCTTCAATACCAACTAGCAACCAATATCCTGTTGTTTTTAGTGGTGAGGCTGTTGGAACTCTCTTTCATGAAGCACTTGGCGCTCATCTCCTTTCTGGAAAATACATTAAAAATAACACATCTACAACATTTAAGAAACAGCTGAATAAAAAAATATTGCCAGAGTTTATCACTCTTGTTGATGACCCACAAAAAAAAGATGCTTCTGGTTTCTACAAGTTTGATGAGGAAGGCATTGAAGGCCAGAGAATTGTTCTTGTTGAGAATGGCATTCTACAAAATTACCTTTTAAACAGGGATTCTGCTGTTTACTTCGGAAAATTGTCTAACGGGCACTCAAGGGGGGACTGGCTTTGTGATGAGCATGCTTCCTTACCTGAACCACGGGTTAGCAACTTAGAGATAATCAGTTCTAACTCTGTTCCTGATGAAGAGCTTGTTGAAATCTTAAAAAAATATTGTGTTGAAAATAATATTGAATGTGGTTTATATATTGATGCCAGAGCTGGAGAGGTTGAGGTTAATACCAGTGAATTTCATCTCTATCCTCATAAAGCATGGAAAATCTTTCCTAATGGCAAGAGAGAGTGCATAACAAGCTTTTATGTTGCTGCCCACCCTTACGAACTTCTTAAACAGATGGTTGTTACAGGTGACAACTATAAAACATGTACAGGCATGTGCGGTGCAGATTCTGGATGGGTTTCCACGCAGGAGATAGCGCCTACAGCTTTTATTCCTAGAGTAACAATACAAGCTGAGGAGCCTAAGATAGAAACAAAAAGGCTTCTTGATAAATTAAAGGATTAATTTGTTTACTAAGCTTTTAAATTCTTTAGAATTCCAAAAGGTTTTTAAATAATCTGGGTTTCCTGATTTTGTGATAATATGGAAGGAGTTATTATGAATTTTAGGGGAGGAAGGCACACCCAGTGTGGCAATCAGATGATAATAGTAGTTGATGGTGTTGATTCAAAGGAAAAGGCCACTGCTTTAATAGGCAAAAAAGTAACATGGTCAAGCTCTGCAAAAAAGGAAATTAAAGGAGCTGTAAGAAGTGCTCATGGATGCAATGGAGCATTAAGAGTTCTCTTTGAAACAGGAATGCCTGGCCAAAGCATAGGCCAGAAAGTTAAAATTGAATAGATTTTTTAACGAATTCTATTATAACTGTTTTGCACCGTATAAGACAGCTATAATTCCAATCAGTATTATAATCCCTGAGTAAACAGGCCCAGAGCTAGGCACTGTGCTTGGTATTAGACTCATTGTAACCAGAAATGGAATCAATCCGCCAAAAATAATCAAAAGTGCAAGCATTGCAGTAATAAATTTCTGCGAGCCCCATAGCCCAAAGGTCTTTACAGCATACAAAAATGCGATAACCCCTATAAAGATTATGCTCCCTAAGTAAATCGGCCCTGAAAAAGGAATCACTCCAAAACCATTAAAAAAAGGCAGAACTCCTGCAAGTATTGTAAGCATTCCAATAAAAACAATTATTATTTTCATATTATCACCTCAAAATATATTGATTAACTTTTATTTATCTAATTCTAAGCTTTTTTTCAAGATTTTCTATTTCTTTTTCTAATGATATTACTTTTGAATATTCTCTATACCATACTTTATATAATTTTCTACCTGCTTCAGTCCTAGTCCATCCAGCTTGTGTTGCTCTTGTATGTAAATTACCTGCTTTATTTTTACAATCATTTTTTTCAGACCTTAATTTATCTAATTCATTTTCCCATTTTGCTCTTCTATGTCTATTTTGCATAGCATTATCTCTATTAGCTTGTTCTAGTTTAGCTGATTTAACATCTTTTTTTCCTTGTTTAGCCATTCTATTTAATTCTTCTTGATGTTGCCTTCTCTCTCTTTCAAGCTCTTCTCTTTCTATATCACGTTCCCTTTTTTCATCTCCGCTAGGTCTTGTTCTTGTATAACTACTAGTGCCAGAAAATGCCCTTACCAAGCAGGCAATGCCCAAAACAATGCATACCCACTTGCCCCATGGACCTATGACAGGCAACAACTCATCTATTTGGTATATTCCGGTGGTTATATCTGTCAGCTGGTGAAAAACCCATGCCATAAAGAAATAAAACATGGCCCACACAACTCCAAAAGCCTTGTGCTGTTTTATGGGAAAATAACTGTTGAGTATAAGCAATGTTCCACCCATTATTGCCAGTATAAGCACTACAATTCCAAAAACGCCGTAGGCAGAGCCAATATAATAAATATATTCATCTGGTATGAACCTTATGGAAATCAATGAAACAACAATGGAAAATATTGTGGCAATCCCCTTGCTGCCAGAAAAAATCTTCTTTGCCGCCCAGAATATTATTGCAAACAGTATAATCCACACTCCAGCTTTCAGGAATATAAATGCTCCATCTCCAGTTCCAAAAAGAAAGCTGAACATGCTGTAAACTCCCTCATATTGTGCGCTAACTATTGGTATTAATAAGGCCAGGAAAAGAGAAGACAACACTAACAACCCTCTTTTTTTATTTAAAGACATTTTATATGATTTTTGCTTGTAATATATTTAAATCTTTCTATTACCTTCCCTACTGAGATTAAATCAAAAGCTTTTTATAATAGGGGAATTTCCTTTTTGTGGTTTAAAATGGTTCAAAGAATAGGCGGCTTCAGGAGAAAAACAAGGCAGAAACTCTCAAAGCCAAGAAGAAGCAAGGGAAAAATAAGCGTCAAGAACTTCTTCCAGACATTTGAAGAGGGGGACAAAGTAGTCCTGAATGCAGAGCCAGCTGTGCAGAAGGGAATGTATTTTCCGAAGTTTCATGGCAAAACAGGCATAATAAAGAAAAAAATTGGAAGATGCTATAAACTGTTAATTAAAGATGGAAAAAAAGAAAAAATACTCATAGTTCATCCAATTCATCTTAAAAAAATTAAGGTATAAAAATGGTAAAACCGGAAATAATATCTGAGAAGCCAATCACCCTAACTGAGCTTAAGCAGGAAATTGACAAGATAAAAAAGCGTGATAAAGAGCTAAACTTTAGGGTTGGCAAGACTGAAGAATATCTAGGTCACTTTGTGACTTTGAGTAAAGAAAATGAAGAGGAACTGATCAAAAAATTAGAAAAACTTAATGTTCCAAGACTTAAAGATATTCACATAACCAAGATAGTGGATATACTACCAAAAACAGTTGATGAGCTAAAAATAATTCTACAGGGTTATACAATAACAGTTAACAATGAAAACTTAAAGAAAATTGTTGATGCCCTTAAAGATTTTGCTGAAAAAAAGAAGTAACATATTTATTTTTCTTGAATTAGAACACAATTAGTTTAAAAAACAAAAGTTTATAAACAAGAAAAAACAATTTATGGTTAAGATGGAAACGCATGAAAAAGAAGAATATGTAACTATACTTGACTTTTTGCCAAATGGCTATCCATTTGACACAAGGCCGAGCCATCAAAAGACTGCAATAGCCCAGGCCATAGGCAAAAAACGTTTTGTTTTATTAGAACTTGTTCCAAAAAAAGACGTGTTCTTGCAGCCACATGAAGAGGTTTACATTGGACAGGATAAAAGGGACAAGGTGCATCATATCAATGGAAAAATACCTTTTTCCAGATTAACAGCAACTGCAAAATCAGAGCTGGATTTTATAGTAAAGGAGATTGCTGAAAAAAATGAGCAGAGGTTTGTTGATTTTTTTAACAATGCACAGCCATTAAGTACAAGAATGCACTCTATAGAATTATTGCCGGGAATGGGCAAGAAAAGGATGTGGGAAATACTTGAAGAAAGAAAGGTAAAACCTTTCGATAGCTTTGAGGATATGAAGAAAAGAGTGCATTTAATGCCTGATCCAAAAAAGGCAGTAACAAAAAGAATAATGCAGGAGTTAAGCGGAAAAGAAAAACATTTATTGTTTGTTGATGGTTAATTTTAATTATTAACATTATTATCTGGGATATATTTCTTAATCAATTTTTCTATACCTGTGTATGCATTAATCCATCTTGCTATGTTGTCTTTTGTTTGCTCTTTTGGCCAGCCAAAAATAGAAATCGAGTTTCCTCCTAATTCCTTATCTACCTCTTTTTTTATCTCACTTATGCAAAGTTCAGCAAACTTATATTCCTTATCCATATAAGCATCTCTTAATGCATCAAAGTAACCCATTAACTTCTCTTCAAACAAATTTTTCCTTTTTCTTTCTTTTATTATGTTAATATCTGTAGCAAATTTTTTCAGTTGCTGTAAGTATGGCTCTTCAGCTAAGATTTTTGTTTTATCTCTACTTTTAGAGTGTTTATAATCTTCAAAATCTTCAACTAGTTCATTAATTGAATCATAAATCATATAACTAGCCCTCATACAATTTAAGATAATAGCATAATCTTCAAATTTTTTAGATAAGACCATATCAATATTTGATTCAGTAGGAAAACCAAGTTCTTTCCAAAGGTCCGATGCTTTAGAGTAACATGATTTGCCAAATTTGGTATACACTTTTTCTTTGAATATTCCTACATTTAATAATGCACTCTCTGCTGCAAATTCATAAAGCTGAATCTTTGCTTCTATATTCTTTGCATTTTTTGCATCAGAAATAATTTTTTTTATTTCTTCTGGTGGGGGAGGTTCTAACTCTAATATAATTCTATTTAAATCTCTTCTTATATGTACATGCCTTGCTATAATATCTGATAAGTCGTCAATAATTTCACTATCTTTTTCATAATCAGAATCTGGTGAAATAACCTTATAAAATAAATTATATGCTTCACTGACAAGATTAAAATAAATGCTTTTTATCTTATAATGATCATCTTCAGTAGAAAATCCTTCTTCCATAACCATTCTTATGTAGCAATTGTTTAAATAATTTTTGTTTTATGAAACCTTTTTATACGTTTTCAAACTTCTTGGCTGACTAACCACATACCAAAAAAGTAGGCAAGCGAGAGGCTTATTATAAATGGTATTAAAACCAATGAAAAATCATCTGGTTGAAATACAAAGTAAAGAATTGCAAAGAATACTATAAACAATAGAAAAATTGTTCTCACAGGGCTTGGCCCAGAGCTTTTTGTTTTTGCCATATTTTATAAATCTATATAATTAATATTTAAATCTATTGAAAAACAAAAATTTTAAATACCTGCAGTATTATTATATACTAACTTAATCTTTGAGGTGGAAAAATGAAGGAGAAAACAAGGGATTCAATAAAAAAATGTTTTAAAATTATACTTGGTCTGCTATTAATAATAGTAGGAATATTTGGTTGTATAAGATGGTGGCCCCACCTATTAACATTGATAAAAGGAGCAATAGGGCCCTTTGTAATCCTAATTGGGCTTATGTTTGTATTTATCGGATTATCTGACTAATTTTATTTTATTCTTTAATAATCCCATAACCTATCAAGCGCCATCTTGTGCCTATTCTTCTTGATATAGAAATCCTTGAGCCCTGCTCTGCGCAAACCGGAATCTTCAGGCTGCAGCTAACAGCATCTTTTTTAAGTTCTGTAACAAAGCCAATAGTGGCTGCAGAGTTTACATTTAGCATAAGAACCTCATTTAGTTTTATCTGCTCTACAGCTATGTCATCTTTAAGTCCAACAACTCTTTCAAGGAGATGTATTTCAAGTATAAAATTATACCAGACTTTTGGCAGCATGCCTTTTTTTCCAACAACAGATCCAGTTAAACTGTCCGACTTTACAATAGCTGGGTCTAGTAAAGTCATAATCGCAACTGACCCTCCTGGGAAAATCTCTTTTACAGAGCTGCCGCCTGTTTTTAAACCAACAATTTTTGTAGTTATTGGCTCCCATAATTTTTTTCCACTTTTCTCAACATCTCTTCCTGGTTTTATCTCTATCTCATCATTGACCATAAGCTTTCCCTGCTTTAATGCACCACCTAAAACCCCTCCATTTATTTTTATTGGGTCAGAGCCAGGCGGGTTAATATCAAAAGATCTTGCAACAAACATTATGGGTTCTTTTGATGCATCCTTCTTGGGTGTTGGAAAATATTCTTCAATAGTTTGTATTAAAGCATCTATATTTGTGCTGTGTTGTGCAGATATAGGAATAATAGGAGAATCCTCATAAGTAGTCCCTTTGATGAATTCCTTTATCTGATTATAATTTTTCATTGCTTGCTCATCTGAAATAACATCTATTTTATTTTGTACAATAATCATCTTTTTTATTCCTAATATTTCCAAAGCCATTAAATGCTCTCTTGTTTGCGGCTGAGGGCATTCCTCATTTGCAGCTATAAGGAGTAAGGCATAATCTATGATAGTTGCTCCAGATAACATTGTTGCCATAAGGCTTTCATGTCCAGGAGCATCAACAAAAGATACTTTTCTTAATGATTTTGTTGCAGTCTTGCATCTCGGACATTTATCATTAACACAAAAGCATTCTGGCTCCTTGCACTTAGGACATTTCCTGAAAACAGTATCTGCATAACCAAGCCGTATTGTGATTCCCCTTTTTATCTCTTCAGAATGAGTATCAGTCCACTTGCCAGACAATGCCTTAACCAAAGTTGTTTTTCCATGGTCAACATGGCCAACCAATCCGATGTTTATCTCTGGCTGAACAGGTTCCTCAATTTTTTTTTCTTTTTTAGTTATTTTTTTTGAGGTTTTAAAACTCTTTTTTGTTTTGACTTTTTTTGTCTTAGCAATTTTTGGCATTTTTTATTTCTTAACCTCCCCTTTTTTTTCTGCCAGCTCAGCAACAGTCAGAACTTTTTCTTCTTTCTTAGGTTCTTTTTTTGCTTCAGCTTTGTCTTCTGGTTTACCAGCCTTTGGTTTGTCTTCTTTCTTAGGTTCTTTTTTAACCTCTTTCCCAGGCTCATCTTTCTTCTCTTCTTTTACCTTAATAGGTTTGCCGCCCAAGACCCTAACATTTATCTGTGATATTTTAGCATGTATCGTGTTTCCGCAGACAGTTTTTCTTTTTTTAATTCCTTTTTCCCTTTTCCTTATTCCAACGCCGCCAACGGCTAATATCCTTTTTCTTCCTGAGCCCCAGACATCTTTTCTCATTGGAAAGCCGCAGTAGTCGGAGCCGCCCGTTACCTCAATCTCGACATTGCTAAGTTCCAGAAAGTCTCCCTTGAGTTTGTCTCCTATCTTTAGGCCCATAAACTTCCTGGCATCATCATCCTTAACTTCCTTTTGATATGTTTTTCCTGTGCTTGGGTCTGAAATAACAATTTTAAAATCAACCATTTTTATTCCTCCTAAACCACTTTCATGATTATTAACAGATAGAATTTATGCCTTATATATAAGTTTTATGAAAAAACTGGCTATGATTATTTGAATTTACACTAATACCTACATAGTATAAAATGTTAAAAAAAATAAATATTAAGAAATGTCTTATCTAAACACATCAATTCCAAGCTCATCACTAAATCCTTTGGAAGCACTTGCTTGCCTGCCATTTTCTTTTCCAATAATCCACGGAGAATGAACTCCTGTCATAATTGTCATGACAGTAAGCTTTCCTTTCATGTTGTCATCAATTCTTGCTCCCCAGATAACATTTGCATCCTGGTCCATTGATTCTGTTACAAGCTCTCCAATCCTGTTTACTTCATCCAATGTTAAGTCAGACCCTCCTGAAATATGTATTAATGCCCCTGTTGCACCTTCATAGCTTATATCTAATAATGGGTTTGCGAGAGCACCTCTTACTGCCTCTTCAACCCTGTTTGCTGTGTCAGAAGAGCCAACACCTATTGCTGCAACTCCTCCATTGTTCATTATTGCCTTTACATCTGCATAATCAAGGTTAACTAAAGATGGAACAGCTATTGTCTCAACAATCCCCTTTATCATTGTTGCAATTAACTCGTTTGCAACTGCAAATGCCTGTTGCACTGGAAGATTGCCTGCAATGTTAACCAAGCGATTATTGTCAATAACAATGACTGTATCAGCATTCTGCCTTAACTGCTGCAATCCAAACTCTGCTTTGTCAACCCTTGCCCTTTCTATATTGAATGGCATTGTAACTGTTCCAATGACAATTGCACCAACTTCTTTTGCAATCTTTGCAATCACTGGAGCAGCGCCTGTTCCTGTTCCTCCGCCCATTCCAGCACAAACAAATACCATATCAACTCCTTTAAGTGAGTCTTTTACTTCGTTAATGGACTCATTTGCAGCCTCTGCACCTTTTTTTGGAAATCCACCGCATCCAAGGCCACGTGTTACATTCCTTCCCATCAATATTTTTTTATCTGCCTCAGAAATATTAAGATGCTGCTGGTCTGTATTGGCAGCTATTATTTCAGCTCCCTTAATTCCTTTTCTATAAAGCCATGAAACCATATTGTTGCCTGCTCCGCCAGCACCAAATACTTTTATGTTGGCTTGCCCTATCATTGATTCAATCTTATTTTCTTCAGCATTTTTTAATGCATTCTCGATGATAAAATCCATTTTTGCCTCCCTTTTGATATCCAAAATTGTATACTGATATATTTTAAACACATCTTATATATAAATATTTCGTTTTTGTATATTACCTTCGTCGATGGAATGTTTAAAACCATTTTAATTTGGATTTGTAATCATATCTATACAAAAAGCAACATTTATATATTAGTATAAATTATTAAGCTACTGGGGGTTAAAATAGTAATATTATTTGACAGATTTAATTTATCTGATGATATCTTGGAAGTAATATTTGCAACAAAACAACAGAAGATAGTTGCCAATTTGCTGATAAATTACATGAAAGAGAATGGTGGAGAAATAGGTAAATCAGAGATGTCTTTATTTGCCACAAAGCTGCATGAGGGCAACTTAATTACAGAGATTAACGAGCCCCCATATAGAGGTAAAAAAGTAAAACTTTCATACAATAAAAGACAGTTCTATGATAGAATTCTAACCCCTATGAAAAGCATGGGTATAATTTATTATGACCTTTACAGGAAGACATATAAGTTATCTGAAGCATTTAACAAAGAGATGGTAAAAATTGGTCTTTCATGGCTCAGGGAGTTAAGGAAACCGCCCTTAAATATTAAAAAAAGTTAATCAGGATTTAGTTAATATAATAGTTTTCTCATCGACCAGGATAGTATGCTCTGCCTGGCTTACGAGGCCATTATCCCTATCAGCTAATGGAGGATACCCTTTGATTATTCCCAAGTTCTCTAACTGTCTTAATGCAAGGTTAACCCTAAACAAAGAAAATTTTTCCTCAAGCCACCACTTTGCAAAAGGAAGCCCTTTATAATTTTCTATTTCTTTAAGAATCTGCCTTGTTGTCATATCTCTTACTGGCTTTTTTTGAACAAGGGAAAAAACAGTTGGATTAGACGTCTCAATAACAATTCCATGACCATTTGTTGCAAAAGGCTCTATTGCAAAAATATCTCCTTTCTTAATTTTTGTTTCATCACCATTATCATAATTTGGAATAGTTGGCTTTGTGTGGATATCAAATTTTCCAAGGCCATGGCCGCTTAAATTTCTTACAGGAGCAAATCCATAATTCATTATTGTTTCCTGTATTACCCTTCCTATTTCTGCAAGAGTTATTCCTGGCTTTGTAATCTTTATAGCATTATTCAAAGCATCTCTTGATGCCTTTACAAGTTCTGAATTTTCACCAGAAAGATCAACAGTGCATGCATTGTCTCCAATAAAGCCATTAACATGTGCTCCAACATCAAGCTTTACAATCTGATTTTCAAAAACAGGATTATTGTTTTTTGTAGGGCAGAAATGCGCAGCTATCTGGTTCATTGATATCTGTGAGGGAAAAGCTATCTCTCCCCCTAAACTGATAATTTTCTCATCAGTTTTTCTGGCAACATCAAGAAGATTATTTCCTTTTTTTATTAATCCTTTTCCATATTCAAGTGCCTGCGCAGAGATATTACAGGACTTTTTCCAGTTTTCTAACCCCTCTTTATTTAAGTCACTTATATTCATAAAATAGAAATAATTTTTGTTTTATAAAAAGCTTTTGAATTACATTAATGCGCTAAATAAAGTGAGCAAGATAATCATAGTTACAATTATTAGATAAGAAATTTTTTTTATCATTTTAATAGATAATAGCTATAAGAACTCTTTTTATCTGATTAAATCTTATTTTCCCAGGGTCAGGGTTCTGGTTGTTGTCGCCTTTAACAATGCAGTACCATCCTTCTTCATCACTGCCTATTTTTATTATTCTGTGGATAATTGTTCCATCAGCATAGTCTGATTTATATGAGATTATATCCCCTTCCTGGATGTTATCACTTGATTTTGGAATAATTTCTATTGCATTTGCTTTTTCATCAATTACTGGATCCATCGAATTTGTGTCTGTGAATGAAGCCCACTCAGCATCTTTTAGGTTAATAATAACCTTATCATTATATACCTTGATCTGGTCTTCCTTTATCCAGTCACCTGGAGAATTTTTTTCTATACCATCCTGGAACAATGATAAAGGCCTCTCTACAGAACTCAGCTCGCTGTATGCATCGTTAAATATCAATCCGAGCATGAATGCAAGCAATACAGTGATAATTTGTTTTTTATTTAACATAATACCCCCAATCTAACTACTAAGGAGTAACACTTATATATAAACCTTTCTATTTTTTAGTTATTTAGAAGTAGTAAATATTATTTTATAAGTCTATAACCTAAGTTTTGATATCTATACCTGTGAGGGTTTGCTTCATCCCCTATTTCCGGAGTTGCATATACATATTTTTTTAGATAATTTAATGTTGATTTTATAGCAACCTTCACACCATTAACAATAACTTCTAGTTTACTCTCTGGTCCCTTTTTATTTAAATTGTAAAAATTATCAATCATATATTTTTTTGAAGATTCTTTTAACATTTTGTATCACAATAATCAAAAGAATAGCTCATATATAAATCTTTCTATTTTAGTTACTAAGAAGTAATTAAAAAAAATTATTTAAGCCTGATGGCTTCTAAATTCCTTGGCGCAGCTGTTTCTACTCTGTTAAGCTTATGTATAGAGCTTGCAAGGTCAAGGCATCTTGAGCTTTCGCCGTGATTTACAATGATTTTTTTTGGCTTTGGATCGCATCTATAGACAAAATTGAGCAGCTCCTTCCTTCCACTATGACCTGTAAATCCTTCCATGGTATCTACTTCCATTTTTATTTGTGTTATCTCCTTGCTTCCATCCACTGACATCTCTTTTTCTCCTCTTTGAATTCTCCTACCAAGAGAACCCTCTCCCTGATAACAGACAAAAAGCAGTGTATTTTTTGGATTGTCAGCAAGCTGTTTTAAGTATTGCACAGAAGGGCCTCCAACAAGCATACCTGAAGTAGCAAGAATAATGCATGAGCCAGTTTCTTCTATAACTTGAGTTCTTTCCTTCTGAGAGCCAACTCTTTTAAATATTTCAGATAAAAATGGATTTTGGTCTTTGTGAAAAATCTGCTTCCTTACAATACTATTCAAAAACTCAGGATATGCTGTATGAATTGCTGTTATATCCCAGACACTTCCGTCTATGAAAACAGGAACTTTTTCAATCTTCCCATTTCTTATCATATTTTCAACTATTAACAAAACCTCCTGTGCTCTTCCAGAACCAAGGACAGGAACAAGAATTTTTCCCTTTCTGTCAATAGTCCTCTTGATTATGTCTGCAAACTCATTCTCGCATTCCTTTCTTGATTGCAATATATTTTCACGACCCCCATAAGTGCTTTCTATCATCAATGTTTCAACCCTTGGAAATTTTGTGACTGCTATATCAAGCAACCTTGTTTTTCCAAACTTCATATCTCCTGTATAGACTATATTATGCAGCCCATTACCTACGTGCATATGCACCATAGAAGATCCTAAAATATGCCCTGCATTATAGAGTGTTATCCTAACATCTGGTGTTATGTCACTTACCTCATTATAATCAAGGCAAATAGTGTGCTTCACCATTTCCTTTATATCATCAATTGTAAATATTGGCTCTTTCCCATTAGAGCGCATTATCTTAATATAATCAATTAACAACAAAGCAGAAACATCCCTTGTTGGTGCTGTGCAGTAAACAGGACCCCTATACCCATACTTATATAAGTAAGGAATAAAACCGCAGTGGTCAAGATGAGAGTGTGTTAGTACAACTGCATCAAGATCATTTATATTAAATTCAGGAGCCTCAAGATATGGATAGGCATCTTTATCAGAGGCTATATTAACACCGCAGTCAAGCAGTATTCTTGACTCTGGTGTCTGCAGAAAAAGGCATGATCTTCCAACCTGCCTTGCACCACCCAAATAGCTTACTCTAATCCACTCATTCTTTTTTTCCCTTATCCAACCATCATAAATTCTATGGCCAATCTTATCAAGAAATTTTCTCCTGTAGTCTGAATTTTGGTATAAAACAGCCCTTATATTCTCAATAAGCTGAGATCTTATTGCAGGCTTTCTTCTTATTAGCGGAACCCATAATGTTTTTTTCCTTATTTCCCTTAGAATATCACCCTGCTTGCCAATTGCAAGCCCTGGCTTTTCTGCTTCTATTATCACCCTTGAACGCTGAGGGTCAAATATTATCTTATCAACACCAGCCTCTTCAGGAATAACACTTTTTATGAGTTTTTCAGCATCCTCTATATCGAGTGTTATTGCAGGGTCTGGCCTTAGCTCAACTCTCTTTTTTATATCATTAACTATCTTCCTTATTAACCCATTATTATCAAGAAAAAATTCTTTGTCCTTTGTGTAAAGAACTATATTTGCTCCCTCAAAACAAGCATCACTTATCTTTTCCTCTGGCAGCTGACTCAGAATTTCTTTTATTATTATATTATTCATTAAATACACCATTTATAATTTAAGAAAAATTAATACAAATCTTGTTTAATTTCCTTTTCAAGAACTTTTTTAATGCCGTCTTTTGTTATTGTCACAACATCAATGCCATTGCCTGTTGCAGAATCTCTCTGGAGAGCAGCATTAATGCACTTAACAGCTAACTTTACTCCCTCATCTATTTTCATATCATTTTTGTATAAGGTTTCAAGAACACCATATGCCATCACAGAACCTGATCCAGAAGATACATAACTATCATATTTTGTCAGCGAGCCATCAGCATAAACATCATAAAGATGAAATCCTTCATAATCATTTCCTGCAAACAGAAAGTGTGATATCCCTGGTATCATAGACATTTTCCTTATATTAGAGTATACAAGTCCTGCAAGCAGATTAACAGATTCCTTAACATTTGCTTCTCTTTCTGTTCTTATAGCTTTTAGGCTAAGTTCTGCTTTGATTAACTTTACAAGCAGCTGGATATCTGAAACAACGCCTGCTGTTGTTAAGGCCATATAATCATTTATTTGATATATTTTCTGTGCTTTTTTATCACTGATTAAATTTCCAGAAGTTGCTCTTCTGTCTGCTGCAAGAACAATTCCATCTTTGCACATAATACCTACTGTTGTGGTTCCGGTCTTCATAATATTTTCATTTTCCATAGGATTAACACCTTCCAGAAATCTTCTTTTATAGAACAAACTAATAGGTGTAAAATAGAAGACATATTTAAATCTTGCGGTTTTTGATGCTATGTGTAAAAACTAATTCTTCTTTTGCTTGAGAACTTCATCAGCAATTTTAAGCTTTTTAATCAATGTTTTGATAGTTCCAATATAATAAAGAACCTTCTGATGTACCTTACTTCCTTCTCTT
>Ga0210057_1002256_pt1 | contig 27857 bp, 27 predicted proteins | sample CryGeyCG2114_010_2_FD_183968 | JGI IMG/M metagenome (GOLD analysis project Ga0210057, IMG submission 183968) | Groundwater microbial communities from aquifer - Crystal Geyser CG10_big_fil_rev_8/21/14_0.10 (SPAdes) (version 2) | ecosystem: Environmental > Aquatic > Deep subsurface > Groundwater ...
GTTCGAAATAAGGGTAAAATAAATTCAAGAAAGAGTTTAGTTAATGCCAAAAAATAGTTTTAGAAAAACCTTGGCAACTAAAGACAGAATTTCAAAATGTTTAGTTGAAAAATTATTGTTCTTGACAAAGAATTTTAAAAGTTGTATAATATAATAAAAGTTATGAGTTAGTTTGATTTTATTAAAGTTCTCTTGAATAAGTCCTACTAAGTAAGTAACTTGGTCGAAAAAATGTAAATTTGAGGTAAAAATGGAAAACAAACTTTATGTTGGCAATCTTGCTTACACGGTTGATGATGCCAAACTAAAAGAAATTTTTTCTTTGGAAGGTTTGGAAATCACGGAAGCCAAAGTCATCGTTGACAGATTTAGCAATCGTTCCAAAGGATTTGGTTTTGTCACCTTCAAAGATGATGAGATGGCAAAAAAAGCGATTTCTGAAATGGATGGCAAAGAGATGGATGGCCGTCCACTTAAGGTCAATGTCGCCAGACCAATGGAAGACAGACCTAAAAGAGATTTTCGCTAAGAGAAACCCAAAAAAAACCGCCTGTCAAAGGGCGGTTTTTGGTTATTGAATAATTTTTCAACATAAAAGGGGACAGGTCCCTTTTTAAGGAGAAATTGATAAAAAATCCCTCCTTCGAGAATTATTTGAATCAGTTTTAAAAGATAAGTGATATATTAGGGGACGATTCCCGATGAAACTATTTTTTTGCTTTAGTTCTTGCCGTTGAGTTTAAAATTATTTTTCGAAGTCGCAAATTTTTAGGTGTTGCTTCCAAAAACTCATCATCTTGTAAAAAATCCAAGCATTGTTCTAAGGATAAAATTGTTGGCGGTGTTAAAATAACAGCAAAGTCGGAAGTTGATGAACGGACGTTGGTTTGTTTCTTTTCTTTGGTGACATTAATTTCAATATCTTCATCGCGATTATTTAAGCCGATAATTTGTCCGGCGTAGACTTCGGTTTGCGGCAAAATTATGCTAATGCCGCGGCCTTGAGCAATATTTAAGCCGTAAGCAACCGCTTTTCCGCTTTCGGAGGCAATTAAAACACCGCTGCGAAGTTTTGGAAGCATCGCGCCGAGTGCCTGGAAACGTAGAAATATTGAGTTTATAACTGCAGTTCCTCTTGTCATTGTAAGCAATTGGCTTCTAAGTCCCAAAAGCCCACGTGTTGTAATTTCAAATACAAAACGGGTTGTCCCGTCGCTATTTTCATCTTGAGAATGCAAAATTCCCCTTCTTTTGCCAATTTCTGATGTCACGGCGCCGACTTTATCACTATCAACATCAACGGTTAATTCTTCGATAGGCTCGCTCATCACGCCGTCAATTTCTTTAGTTATAACTTGGGGTTTTCTCACTTGAAGTTCGTAGCCCTCGCGCCGAAGTGTTTCAATAAAAACCGACAAATGCAATTCGCCGCGGCCAGACAAAATAAATTCGCTGCCGCATACTTCCATTTTCAGCGATACGTTAGTTTGCAATTCTTTTTTAATCCGCTGTAAAATTTGCCGTCCGGTGACAAATCGGCCTTCCTTTCCGGTAAAAGGCGAGGTGTTGGCAGAAACGGCCATTTTCAAAGTTGGTTCTTCAATTTTAATTGGTGGAAGGGCTACCGGATTTTGTGAATCCGAGATGGTATCGCCGATATTGGCATCAGAAACTCCAGTGATGGCAACAATATCGCCAGCTTGAGCCTCTGGTGCTTCCAGTTTTTTTAATCCATGATTGACATAAACTTTTTCAATTCGTCCCGAATCTTTTATACCGTCGGCATTTACTATTGAAATTGGAAGCCCTGCAATGGCTGTACCGTTAGTAATTCTGCCAATGGCGTATTTTCCTTGAAAACTGTCCCAATCCAAATTAGTCACCAGCATTTGAAAGAGCTTATTGGTGCCGGCTTTGGGCGCTGGGATGTATTTTAAAATGGCTTCGAAAATTGGTGTTAGGTCAGCGGAAGCTGTTGTATCGTTGGGCAATTCGTCCCAAGCTTTTCCTTCGCGGCTAATACAAAAATAAACCGGAAAATCAAGCTGGGATTCATCAGTCGCCAAGTCCAAAAATAAATCGTAGGTTTTGTTGAGAGTATTGGCAACGTGGGCGTCGCACTTGTCAATTTTATTAATCACGACAATTGGTTTTAGGCCAATTTCCAGGGCTTTTTTTAAGACAAATTTTGTTTGCGGCATCGGTCCTTCTTGGGCGTCAATTAACAAAAGTGCGCCGTCGGCCATATTTAAAGTCCGTTCTACTTCGCCGCCAAAATCGGCGTGACCCGGTGTATCAATAATATTAATTTTGACATTTTTGTAATACACGGCCGTATTTTTGGCTAAAATAGTAATGCCGCGTTCTTTTTCTTGATCAAAAGAATCCATAATCAAAACCTGAGACATAGCAGCTTCATTGTCGCGAAAAGTTTTCGATTGTTTTAAGAGCCCGTCAACCAAAGTAGTTTTGCCGTGATCAACATGGGCAATAATAGCGATATTTCTTAATTCCATACCCATATATTATACTCTTTTTTCGTCTTTTGTAAACCCTATTGGTTATTCTTTATCTTCAGTGTAAAATGATAGAACAAAAGATAGAAATTAATATTTTAATTTTTATGTTATAATTTAATCAAATGAATAAATCTCAGCTGGTACAAGAATTGTCTATCAAAACGGGCTGCTCGCCCAAAGAGGCGGCGGCAACCGTCAATGCTTTTTTCTCAACGTTGACAGAAACGCTGGCCAAAGGGGAAAAATTAGTCATTCCCAATTTTGGCAGTTTTACAGTCAGTGTTCGCCGCGCCCGCAGTATTTTTCATCCGCAAACAAAACAAAAAATAGCAGTGCCGGAAAAAGCCGTCGTGCAATTTCGCCCGGCCAAAAATCTCAAGTTTAAAGTCCGTCAGTCCTAATTATTTGGCAAACTCGGTCGCCCGCACCTCGCGGATGACATTAACTTTGATAGTGCCCGGATATTGCAGGTCTGTTTCAATTTTTTTGGCAATGTCCTTGGCCAGTTTGAGCGCTGACAAATCATCGATGTCCTCCGGTTTGACAATAATGCGCACCTCGCGGCCGGCTTGAATGGCGTATGATTTCTCCACACCGTCAAAACTGTTGGCAATATTTTCCAGCTCGGTGAGCCGTTTGATGTAATTGTCCAAACTTTCGCGTCTGGCGCCGGGACGGGCGCCGGAAATAGCGTCAGCGACTCTAACCACAATGGCCTCAACACTTTTTGGTTCAATGTCGTCATGATGCGCCTCAATGGCGTGCATCACATCTTCGGACATACCATATTTTTTGGCAATGTCACGGGAAATATGGTGGTGGGCGCCGGCAATTTCGTGGTCAACCGCTTTGCCGATATCGTGCAAAAGGCCGGCTTTTTTGGCAATGCTGACGTCCGCCCCTAGTTCTGAAGCCAACATTGAGGCCAAGTGTGCCACTTCAATTGAGTGCTGTAACACATTTTGGCCGTAAGAAGTGCGAAACTTCAATCTACCTAAAATTCTGACCAAGTCCGGATGAAGGCCGGTAATGCTCAAATCGTAGCAGGCGGTCTCGCCGGCTTCCTTGATCTCTTGAGAAATTTCTTTTTCCGCCTTGGCCACCGCTTCTTCAATTTTGGCCGGCTGAATGCGGCCGTCGGCAATTAATCTGTCCAAGGCCATTTTGGCAATGTGCCGGCGGACCGGGTCAAAAGAGGACAAAACCACCGCTTCCGGGGTGTCGTCAATTATCACATCCACACCGGTTAATTTTTCAAAAAGCTGAATATTTCTGCCCTCTCGGCCGATAATCCTTCCCTTCATCTCGTCCGATGGCAAATTAACGGATGAAATCGTGCTTTCGGCAACGTGTTCAGTCGCCAACCGCTGAATGGCGGAAGATAATATTTTGCGGGCCTCAATGTCCACCACATCTTGTGCTTCTTTCTTTGTTTTCTGAATTTTAGCCACCACATCTTCTTTGTATTCTTTTTCAATGGAATCCAAAAGCAGCTTTTTAGCTTCTTCTTTAGACAGTTTAGCCACTTTCTCCAGCTTGCCCTGTTCTTCTTGGCGCAGAAGCTCAATTTCGCTTTTGATTTTGCTGATTTCTTTCTCTTTGTAGCCGATGTTCTGACGTTCTCTTTCAATTGTGTCAAAACGCAAATCTAAATTTGCTTCCTTGCGGCGCAAGTTTCTTTCAATTTCTTGCAAATACCGGCGCTTTTCTTCCTCTTCTTTTTTGGCCGTCTCTTTTATTTTGAGTGCTTCATCTTTGGCCGAAAGTAAAAGTTCCTTTTGTTTGGCTTGTGACTTTAAATTTCTCGCTGAAGTTAAAAATCGTGCAATCCCTAATCCTAAAGCACCGCCAACTACTGCCGCGGCGGCGACGTAAATAATTAAATTTGTCATTGTAACCTTTCAAATTAATAATCATTTTATTCCCTATTTTTTGTTTTACGAGCTTTCAGCTCGTAAAACAAGGTTCTGAGGCGAAGCCTCACGGTTCTTATTTTAGCAAAAATTGCACAAAAGTCAATTTGATAAAAAACAGCCTTCTGGCTGTGGAGGGGTCAAAGCAATCAAAGTCAAAGAGGACGGTTCTGGATTCGGCTTCACTCACCACTGGTCTTTTAATCTGGAGATTAGGCGATTTACTGGCGGACCGGACGAGATTCGAACTCGTGATCTCCTCCGTGACAGGGAGGCGCTTTAAACCGGACTAAGCTACCGATCCGCACTACACGCCCGTAAGCCAATCTTATCATAAAAATTGCAGTTTTTCAACTGCTGATTACCGGATTGACCAAGCGGGGTATAGATTGAATACAGAAAAAGCGAGCCGCTAGCCAAGAAATACAGTTTTAATAAAGAGTGAGCTCTTGGCAAAGAAGACAGTTCGGAGCCGAGCGGGCAAGGTGTCGAGCGAAACGAGACGAGCGAGGTGAGAATAACTGCAAGTGTTCGTTTTTTCTCGGCTGACGCCTTCGAAATAAGCTGATTTTCTCGCTGGGGCAATCGAGGCACTGTCTTTGTGACAAGGAGCGAACGATAATTTTGGCGCGGCGAGCGTTAATCTGTAGAGCGCACATTTTTTGGGCATGACAAGCATAGGTTTGCGTGGCGCAGGTGAGCGGCCCCTTATCTCGCCAGGCGCCAGACAAATGTCTTTTTTCTGACTTCGCTGAGCCAGTCGTTGAAGCCCTTTGGAATATCACCTTTTTTATCTTCAAGTTTAATAATGTGAAAACCAAATTCAGTTTTAACTAAATCTGAAATCTGACTTTTTTCCAAGGCAAAAGCGGCCTTTTCAAACTCCGGCACCATTGTCCCTGTACTAAACCAGCCCAAGCTACCGCCCTTATCACGCGAACCCGCATCCTCTGAAAATTCCTTGGCTAGCGCCCCAAAGTCCTCACCTTTTTTTGCTCTGTCTAAAATCTCCTTAGCTCGGTTTTCATCTTTAATTAGGATATGCGCTGCGTTAACCTGCATAATTTTATCGCTTTGAATTTTGGAAGTTAAAAGCTGACTAAGTATCAATTGTTTAAATTCTGGCTCGGAAATGCCATAAAGTTCGGATAAAACTTTGTCCACTTGGTCTTTGCCGCCAGATTCATCAATAATTTTTTGCCAATTGTCCGCTATCTCCTTGTCGGTCACTTTGACATTCATTCTTGAGGCCTGCATCTGAATAATCTCTGAGTCTATCATCTGGTCTAAAACTCGGCGGTAAAGGGTTTTTTTGTCGTCCAGCGGCTGGCTGGTCTTTTCAGAATAATTTCTCAAATAGCCGATTTGTTTTTGAAAATTACTTTCCCAAATCACATGATTGCCGATAAAAGCCGCCGGCAATGGGAACACCCTGACGGCAATTTTCGTGTAGCGGTTTTCCCACTCATATTTATACAAAACGACAGCAAAGAAAATCAGACCAATTAGATAAAGCGTCAGCAGATATTTTAAAGCGGCCTGACCAAATTCTTTGCTATTTTTTGGCTTGTGGCCGTAAAATCTGCCGATGGCAATGAAAAAATTCTTAACGTAAGAAAGCTTAAACTGCCGTATTTTTTGCCAGATGACCAGAAAAAAATTGATAATTTTGTTTAAAATTTTCCTAAAAATTGAACCGTCTGCGCCGGCACCGCTTTGTTGCATTTCGTCTTGTAAATTATTATCCATATTGACCTTCCTTTATAATTGATAATTCCAGCTTATGGTGGCAATGGAAATTAAATATACCAAACCTGCCAAGATTAAATATGACACACTATTTCTTAAAGTCAAGGTTGAAAGCATTGACTTGGAAACTAGCCCCCAACAAAGATAAAATGAAGTGATTATGATGATGCTTTTGGATTCCACATTGATCGGCCAAAAAGATAATACCAGAAAAATTTCCAAGATTAAAAAAGAAAGCAAAATGGCGTAGGGAAAGAGATTGCCAGAAGGTGATGTTTTATCAAGAGACAAAATTAAAAAATAATAATAAATAAAAACTAAAGCCAAGATAGACAGCATTTGCGCCCAGAGATAAAACAAACCTGAGAAATAAATATTGTAAAGAGTAAAAAGTGAAAAATAAAATGAAAGTAAAATTAAAAGGTCATATCTTTGCAAGACAAAAAAGAAATACACCGACAAAAGCGCCATTATCACCGACATAATTTTTAAGGGTGAAAGCGGCTGAAAATGCCAGAAACCGACCAGCGATGATATTAATATCAACAATAAAAAAATCTTCAAATAGGTTAGCTGTCGTAATTGGAGATAAGATTTAATCTTTGTAATCATCGCCAATAATAATATTTATGTCTGCCTTGGAATTTGTAGAGGCAGTTTTTTGTGTAGCTTGCACCTTAAATCTGTCGGTTAAAAATTTAATTGTAAAGGGTTTGTTGCCAGCAGTGTAATCCAAAATCTGGGTTTTTTTAGATTTTTCCGTTGAGTTGGCCACATTGACGATTTTATAGCCGTAGCTTTTCAGCATATCAGCTACCTGCTGGGCGGCGCCGGTTTTAGAGCTGGCGTTTAAAACCTCAATTTTGGCTGCTTCCGAAACTATATATGGCTCGCTGAATATCTCGTGGGCAATGCGCTGAATCTCTTTGAAATTGCCTGTTTTGGGCTTGAGATAGTAGCCGCCGTCATTGACAGAAACCAATGGGCCATCTGGACCATTGTCTAAAACCTTGGTGACTATTTGGTCAGCTGGCACATTTTTGACGATAGTTACCAATCTTTCAATTTCACTCAACGACAAATCTGTTTTAACGTGCTCGCCCAAGATTTTTAAGATGTCAGTCACTTTTTTTGGGTTTGCCAAAATGCCAACCGAGGTGGCTTTGGCGGCAATTATGGAAATTAATTTCTGCTGGCGCTTGGAACGATCAAAATCAGAGGTTGTTTCTCTGGAGCGGGCATATTTTAAGGCTAAATTGCCGTCCATCTTATGAAGGCCGGCCGAGAGTTGAAATGGATTATAGCCCTTCATCTGCACATCAGGATAATATGGGTCGTTAATCGCTTTATCAACATAGACATTTACTCCTCCTAACGCATCAACAATTTTTTTAAAGGCATCAAAATCTAAAACCACATAATAATGGATAGGCAAATCCAAAATATTGGCAATTGGCTTTTTAGCCGCTGTGCCGCCGCCGCCCTGTTTGTACATTTCACCTGAGGCATAAGCTTCATTGACCTTCGCCGAACCGCGGCCTTCAATGGGCACATAAAGGTCGCGCGGGATAGAAAGCAAAGCGGCTGATTTGTTTTGCGGATCAATAGAAAAGACAATTATCGTATCGGTGAGAGAGCCGCCGGGATGGCCTTTGCCTCCCATACCAAGCAAAAGTATATTAATGCGACCGTCGCCCTCGCCCTGCAATTGGGTTGGGGTAAGGTTGCCGTCAAAATTCAAAAAGGGGGATTTGCCTGTTTCATTTTCCTCTGTTATTTTATTGACCGCAAACAAAAAATTGGAACCTATCCAAGTTAAAATAGCAAATATAAGCAGTCCAACAACTAAGGCGCCAATTGTCCATTTTCTTTTTGACCGTGGCGCTGTGGTTAAGTTATGTTCAAAATCCAATTAAAAAACTCCTTAAAATTGACTTTTTTTTATTATAGCACAACTTTTTTTCCACAGCAAAATGGCTTGCCTTTTCTTATTTGCAATTTTGAGCATAACAGGGAAGTGCAATTTGGGAAAATTTGGGATTTTTTAATGTTTTATATTTTGCAAATGCTCTTTGCGCAATTTCTAAGGTGGAAACCTCGTGCGGAGCTCTCCCCTGCCCCTGCTTAGAAATTAACCTGTTATCCTCCTTGAACAAACCAAGCACCGGAATGCCGAGCGCCCAACCCAATGTATTGGCAACCGTTAAACCCACGCGCAGGCCGGTATAAGAACCGGGACCCAACATCACGCCGATAGCTTTCAGATTTTGAAGGTTTACCTTATTTTCTTTTAGAAATTTATCAATATTGATTAAAAGCTCCTGCGATTGATTTTTTTGGCTCTCCCAGTAATATTCTTTACTTAACTGACGACCGTTTTGCCAGTAAAGGCCGATGCCTGTTTTAAATGTTGAAGTGTCAATGCTTAAAATCATAATCAACTCAAAAGTAAAAATTAAAAAGTAAAAACCACAACTAAAAAGTTAAAAGTTTTAAGTTTTGCCTTGTAGTTTTACCTTTTTCGTTTTTAGTTTTAACTTTTAATTTTCTCTCGTTCTCTCCAATATACTCAAACTCTATCCAGATTATTTTTGCGGATATTTTTTCGAGGACGTTTTTTATCTTCTCCGCCCACTCAATAACACAAATAACATCTTTTTTTCCTAAAAAATCTTCCAAACCAAGCTCTTCAATATCTTGGATTTTTTCAATTCGGTAAAGATCAATATGACAAAATTTCATTCGGCGGTGATTTTTCCCAATGGAATATTCTTTAAGCAAGACAAAAGTGGGACTTTGAATTTTTTCTTTAATTTTTAAACCCTTAGCCAACCCCTGAACAAAAGTAGTTTTGCCCGCGCCAAGCTGGCCTGTTAAAGCCAGCACTTGTCCGCCGGTAATTTTTGAAGATATTTTTTTAGCTAATGCCTTAGTTGCATCGGCACTTTTACAAACAAATTCCATAATTGCCTTGAAAAATAAAAAATTAATAAAATAATCAATAAGGTTTCTGTAATCTTGGTTTGAATATACCAGTTAATAGAAGATTTTTCAAGCATTAAAGTCCCTTTGACTTGTGGCTGCAACTTGGAAGAATAAGAGCCAGCGACCAGTATAGTATATTTTTTTGTTTTGGTAATTTTTATTGTTTTAATTATTTTGGTTGGTTCTGTGACAATTGAATTTTGTTGTTCAACCGGCGGGGTTGTTTGATTTTCTGCAATTTTATTTTCAACGGCCGGCAAATTTGTCTGTTTAACCGCGGTAATTATTTTTTCTTGGAAAATATTTTCCGAGGCGGGCGTCAATGTTGTCGTCCAGACCCAGCCGTTTGGAAAACGAGTAAAAGATTGTCCTTCTGGTGCTTTAAGATAAGAAATAGAATCAACCAAAGTGCCATCTGAAAAATATAAATCGAGAGAATCACCATCATTGTTCAAAGCTATCCTAGTTTGCGGTCGAGTAAAAACCAAAAAACCCAAAGGCGCTATGATAGTCCCATTAGGAATTTTAAATTGCGTTTTTTTATCTAAAATCCAACCAGAAAGGTCAAGTGTATCTGAAGTTAAATTTTGCAGTTCAATCCACTCTAACTCGTTATCATTACCGACGGGGTCGGGTAAAAGTTCGGAAATGACAACATTGCCTTTTTGATAACTTGCCCAAATGCCCTTATAGACATTTTTGGCTTCTTGCTCTATCTCATCCCAATTTTGAGCCAAAATTAATTGATTGGCTTTGTCAAAACGTTTCGCTAATCCTTCCCGTAAAAGTGAAAGATTCAAAATCTGCTCATTTAAAATTATTACTGCTAAGGTGCGACCAAACTCATCAATCTGTTGCGCTTTTTTAGGTGAAATCAGAATTTCAACTTCTTTATCAAAGACCATTTGGAAAACAAAATCTTTTGCTTGCTGATAAAAAGGAAAGCCAAGTTCGGGGCTGTCTATACCCAAAAGACGTATTGCTGTGGGCAAACCAGCAAGATTTTCTACTTTTAAAGTATCTCCATCAACCACAAAATTGACTTTCGAACGAAAATAAATCGCTCCACAACTAAGATTTAAAAATTCTGAAAATTGATCGAGATTTTGAGGCAAGGGTTTAATTGGACTATTTTCCTCTGCTGGGGTTCCACCTTCTTTTTGAGAAATATACCAATTATCTTGCGACCTTTCCAAAGAATAGCCATCATCATCCCCACCGCATTGGTTAGAATAAGTTACCTCTGAAAACCAAGTTAAACCTCTATCAGCACTCAATTTTAAAGTATCGCCAGTGTTTTTAAGCGACATTGGAACTTTAAAAATTGTTCCTGAAAATTGAGGATAGTCGGTTAAAAAGGTTGCAGGATCATCAGCTAAAATTGCAAATTGAGCAGGTTGAATAATAGTTGAACCAGAATACAAATTTAAAGTATGATTTGAACCATCAGAAAATCGCCAAGAATTTGCTCCTGAACCCGCAATAATTTTAACTTCTTCGTTACCAAAATTATAAATTTCTACCCATTCATTGCCATCGTCAGAACCCGGAAAATCATACATTATTTCGGAAATCTGTAATTGTGGCGGTTGCTCTTCGGCGAGCGCCGTTTTGGGCAAAAATAAAACAATTGCGGAAGCAATTGTGAAAAATATAATCCAAAAATTAGCGTGTTTTACAATTTTATTTCCCCACCCTTTTCCAGTTGTTCTTTGTCTATTTTACCTTCTTCACTTTCTTCTTTTTCTTCGGCTGGCGCGGAGGACTGCGGCGGTTTTAGTTTTTCTTGGACTTGGCTGACGGTCGCCATCTTGCTTTTCAAAACGCCTTCGCCTTCTAAACTTTCTTTTTCCCTTTGCTCTTCTGCAATTAATTTTTCCTGCAATTCCATTATTTTCGAAGCTACTTCCACTGGGTTGGGGATCGACGACAAACTGATAGTTTGAGAATCTTCACCAGCGGTTTCAGCCCGTACATCGCCGTAGGAAAATAAAGTTGGCAAAAATCCTTTAATTTCTCCCGTCGTATTTTGGATGCGCAAAATCGGCAGTACGGAAATTGAACGGTCAAAAATGCCATTTTGGAAAATGTCAATAATTTTACGCTCGGTAACAATGACAATATCGTAGTAAAAACTAATCCATTCTATCAAAGCAATATTGACAATGAGCAAATAATAAATTGAGGTGCTAAGGATTATTACATTGCGCCAGGCAGTTGAAAAAACATCGCTGTTTACAGCTAAAATCGGCAGGGCAATTATAGGCATGAGTAAAAGGAAAAATCCCAAAATGATCGGTCCCAAAAATGCCGCCCAATGTTTGTGAGTGAAAATGATAATTTTTTCGCCTTCAATTTCATGACCGGGAACCGGAAAATGGTATTCCGCCATTTTATCCCCCGCCGAATAAAGCCGATAAACTCTGACTCCAATCAGATGTTAAAATAAACAGCAGTGTGATAAGTATAATTATTCCAATAACAATAGCATACATCCTAAAGGCCTTAGGCGTGGCATCACCCTTCATCCTCGCCTGCCAAAGCCGAAAAATCATATAAGCATTATATGCAAAAAAAACTATGAGAAATAGGAAATAAGCTAAAAGTATAAAAATCATTTTATCTTATCTTGTTTTTAAATATAGCACGCTAAAAACCATCTGAAAAGATATTTTTTCAAAAATATTAAAAACCGCTTGTTAAAACAGATTAAAGACAAGATTCAAATTTGCAACTAAGGCAAATAATTTAAGGGGTTAACCCTATTACCATATTCCCAAACCTCGAAATGCAAATGAGGTCCGGTTGACCAACCTGTAGAACCCATATAGCCGATTAATTGGCTTGACGAAACTTCCTGACTAGTCAAAGCTGTCATGGAACTTAAATGACCATACAAAGTGGCAAAACGTGCATTATGATAAATGATTATATAGTTACCATAACCCATAGAACCTTGGCTACCGATATAAACAGTTCCCCCTGCTGAAGCATAGATAGGTGTTCCCATAGCATTAACCAAATCAATTCCTGTATGGGGGGTAGAAGGATTAAAATTCCAAGGCTCGCCAAAATATTGAGAAATATAGATATAATCACAAGGCCAGGAAAGTCCGACGGTTGAGGTGCCTTTGTCACGCACATTAACGGCTTTTCTTTGCGAGGCGATGATGTTGGCAATTTGCGAGTCCAATTGGGCACCATATTTTTTGGCTTCATCAATTTTAGCCTGCAAATCTGCCATTACAGCGCCAGCTGTATTTAAAGCAGTGGTCTTTTGCGATTTTTGCCCTTGCAAAGTTTTTTCATAATTTCTCTGATTTTTTTGCAGTGCCTGCAGTTGAGCGCTTCTGTCTTCCAGTTGTTTTTTCTGTCCTTCTAAATCACTTTTAATCTTTTCAATTTTCGCAATATCATTTTCAACCTTCATCTCCAAGGTATCAAGATAATCTGTGTAACTTATTACCGAAGAAATATTTTCCGAGCCCAAAACTAAATCTAGCGTACTTCTGTTGGCTATTTCATACATATCAACCAAAGTCATATTCAGGTTATCATTTTGAACTTTTAGTTCTCCCTCTTTCTGCCTGATATCTGAGGCCGTGGATTCAATATCTTTTTGAGTTTGATTGATTTGCACCTGCGTTTGCGTGATTTTTGTCTGCGTTTGGTCAATATTGCCGCTTAGCTGATTAATAATTTTATTCAGATTGTCTGCTTCTTGCTGTTTTTGTTGAGCGGCTTTTTGATTTTGTTCTATTTGGTTTTGTAGTTGTTGTCTTTGTTTCTGTAAATCAGACAAAGTGGAGGCCTGGGCGGTATTGGTTAAAAATGGGCCAAAAGTAAAAAACACCAGCAACAGCCAAAAAAAAGGAGTGCAAAGTTTGATTTTGGGTTTTACCCCCTCCAACTTAAACATTGTCTGCCTTTGTTTTACTAACGTAGCATAAAAAAGGTTAAATTTCAAACTTTAAGATATCTGTGGGCGGAGAACAGAGAACAAGCAATACCAATGAATGAACCTGCTCCAAGCTGAAGCAGAAAAATACGCCAAAAATTCAGACCAAAAAATAAATTCAAATCAAAAGCCACCGTCCCAAGATAGGAACTGACCATCGGTGAGATAAAATGAATTGCCAAATAAAGGAGAAAAGTTGATAATATGGAGGCCAAAATACCGTATAAGGCGCCCTCAATAATAAATGGTATTCTGACAAAAAAGTCGGAAGCGCCCACCAGCTTCATAATTTCAATCTCATCCTTGCGCGTAAAAATCGTCAACCGAATAGTATTTAAAATAATCAAAACTGAAATAGTGATGAAAATTAGGGATATTATCCAGCCAATTTGTTTGATAAATTTGGTAATATTAATCAACCTTTGAATAATATCTTTATTGTTTTCGTAGGAAATGCGTGAAATTAAAGGTTTATAATTGTCAAAAAATTCGGCCACTTTACTCAAATCTTCCGGATTGTAGGCCTTGATTTGTAAGCTACGGGGCAAAGGATTTGAATCCTTGGTCACCAGCTGTTTTGTCCTATCTTTAATGGGCAAGGTCTGCCAAATTGATAATGCTTCGTCTTTATCAATATAATGAGTTGATTTTACCACTGCCATTGTGGCCAATGCCGTTTCTAAACTCTGAATTTTTTCTTCTTCCACATTGTCGTAAAAAGAAACTGTCATATCAATTTTGCTTTTGACAGATTCAGAGGTAGCTTGAATAACTAAATTTAAAATAGTAAAAATACTGATTGTCAACAAAGTTATCGTCATCACAAAAGTAGCAGCTAACGAGAGCCAGCGGTTGCGCCAGAAGTTGGTTAGGCCTAATTTTAAAATCCGTTCTAAAGTGACAATTTTCATATAATGTATTTCCCCTGCATTTGGTCAGAAATTATTTTACCCTCGCGCATCGTCACCACTCTTTTTCTCAAATTATTGACAATGTCCCTATTGTGCGTGGCTAAAATGACGGTTGTGTCGGCTTGATTGATTTTTAACAACAGTTGGACAATTTCTCTGGCGTTGTCATGGTCTAAATTGCCGGTTGGCTCATCGGCAATTAGCAGGCGGGGAGCGTGGACCAGGGCGCGGGCGATAGAAACGCGCTGTTCTTCGCCGCCGGATAACTCTTTCGGATAGCTGTTGGTCCTTTCCGCCAGCCCAACCAGCTCTATTATTTTCGGCACTTTATGAGCGATTTCACCCTTGGTAGCATCGCAAACTTCCAAAGCATAAGCCACATTTTCACAGACATTTTTGTTGGGCAAAAGCTTATAATCCTGGAAGACCATGCCGATTTTGCGACGCAAAAATGGTAGTTCTTTATGGCGTAATCGGTTAATATCACGGCCGGCAATAGCAATGTGGCCTTTGGTCGGTTTTTCTTCTCTTATCAACAATCTTAAAACTGTTGACTTACCCGCCCCTGAGGGTCCGACCAAACAAACAAATTCACCTCTTTTAATTTTTAAATTAACTTTATACAAAGCAATGATTTGACCGTATTTTTTGGAAACCTCATTAAACTCAATCAGGGGTCCTTCCTGTTCTTTATTGGGCTCGCCGTTTTCATTTTTTTTGTCAAAGAAAAATTTCATAACCCTCTTTTTATTATAGTAGCAGAAATTGTCAATGTCTGAAAGAGTCTAAAAAGCATTTTACCTTGACATTCAGGTTGGTATATGGTAATCTTAATTGTCCTGCTGCAAAAGTCGAAGGCAGAACCTAAGGCCAATCCTTGAGTTCTGTCTTCGACCCAATAATAGCAACCACTTTAACCATAAAATTAGGTTGAGGACAGCTAGACAGGCAACAGGATGAAAAAATCCCTCCTGACTTTGGGAGGACTTTGGTTGGTTGGCAGTGATGCCGTTTCGTTTTTTCTTGTTTTATTCCACCCCTCACCCGCCCTTTTTTCTCTTGGTCTTCTTGGACTTGCCGACATTCCCCTCTTTCTACTCTTCCTTATCTTCCGCAACAAAAACAAATCTTCAACACCCTTCTACAACACCCAGCACCAGTACAAGCAATTCTCCGATTTTTCCCCCGATGTCCAACAAGACCTGATGGCAATACAGCAAGCCATCCAAACAAGATAACACAACCAACACGTAAAAGCCCAACCAACCCACTCCCAATCTAAAAAAGCCCCCCCCATTTTCTTCTTTTCCTTCCGGGGGCTTTTTCTTATCCTAAATTTATAGCCAAAAGCGAGTCTGCAGCTCTCCGAGCCGGTGGCCGAAGCAAAGCGTGTTCTGAAAAACAGGAGCGAGACGCCAGCCTACAAAGTTGGCTGGCAACCGCACAGGAAGACCGAGCAGCAGCGAGGGCGCTCCTGTAAAAGGGACAATTTTTGGGGCGCGGCGAGCGACTATCTTGAAAGCCACTTCTCCAAATCCGAGTAATTAGAACTATTAATAATATCTTTTTTCTCCAGCCACCCTCTCCTTGCCACCGAAACCCCAAAGTGCATCAAATTAAGATGTTCAATCTGGTGTGAGTCGGTATTGATGGCAAATTTCACCCCAAAATTTTTGGCTTGGCGGCATAAGCTGTCTTTCAAATCCAAGCGGTTGGGGAAAGACGAAATTTCTAAAGCGGTTTGCGTTGCAGCAGCTTGACGGAAAATCTCATCCCAATCAACTTGATATGGTTCGCGCTGGCCTAAAATCCGACCTGAAGGATGACCGATTATGTCCACATGAGGGTTGCGGCAGGCGGCGACCAATCTTTTTGTCAGTTGTGACTGCGGTTGAAAAAAAGAGGAATGTATTGAGGCAGTCACTATCTCTAACTTTTCCAAAACTGAATCGGGTAAATCCAAAGTTGCGTCTGCCTTAATATTCACCTCGGCTGACGATAATATTTTAATCTGATGATATTTTTTACCCACTGCTTCAATTTCTTCTTGCCGCTGGAAAAATCTTTCTGGCCCTAAACCTCTGGCCACGCCCAAACCGATAGAATGGTCAGCAATAGCAATGTAGCGATAATCAAACTGAATGGATTTTTCCACTAACTGTTCTATTGTGGCAAAGCCATCAGACCAGCTGGAGTGCATATGCATATCCCCTTTAATGTCGGCCATTTCAACCAGTTTGGGCAATTTGTGCTCTAAAGCCGCTTGGATTTCTCCGCTGTCCTCGCGCAATTCCGGCGCAATATAATCCATACCCAATGTTTGGTAAACATCTGTCTCTTGTGGACAAAGGACTAATTTTTCTCTGCCTTTTTGTAAAATTTTTATACCGTGTTCGGACAGGGAAAAACCATGTTTTTCAGCCCAAGTACGCAGGGCAATATTATGCTCTTTGGAACCGGTAAAATGCTGCAAAAGCGAGCCGTATTGCTCTTTGGGTAAAATTTCCAAATCAATCTGAATATTTTCTTGATGAATTATTGTCGCTTTGGTGTCACCCTTGGCTAAAACTTGCAAAATATTTGGCTGGGAAACAAAAAAATCAATGGTTTTGGCCGGCGTTTTGGAGGCGGCGATAATATCAATATCGCCGACTGTTTCCTTCCAGCGCCGCAGAGAGCCAACTGCATCTGCCTGTAAAACTTCAGGACGTTTTTTCAAAGCTAAAACAATATCCTGGGCAATCGGCATGGCGAAGGTCAACAATTTCCGCGTGCCCATTCTTTTTAGAATTTCAATCCCGCGCAAAATATTTTGTCTGGTTTTTTCTTGAAAGTATTTTGCGGCCTGTTTTGATTGAAGTTTTTTCCCCAGTTGCTCAATTGTTTTAACCTTTAATTCTTTTACCAGTTTGACGGCCGTCTTGGGACCAACGCCGGGAATTTGCAAAAATGTTATTTCAGATGCCGGTACCTTCTTTTTTAAATCTTCAAGATATTTTAATTTTCCTGTTTTTAAGAGTTCTTCAATCTTCAAAGCAATGCTTTCGCCGACACCTTCAATATCCTCCAATTCTTTAATACCGCCATGTTTGTAAATGCCAGATAAATCTTCACCCAGCATCCTCACTGTGGAAGCCGCCCTTTCGTAGGCGATAACACGAAATCTATCTTCACCTAATAGGTCCAAGATTTCAGCAATTTGCAAAATTGTTTGAGCAATTTGACTGTTGGTCATTTAGTTCAATTATATCACAAAAGATTATAGCCGAACGTCTCAAACTAAACAAACCAAATCAGCATGGAAAAACCAAGACCGAGCATAATCACGGCCATAATCAGCCGCATGAGACGTTGATGACCCTCTTCAAAATTGAGCATTTTTTCCACAACAAGGCGGTTGGTGGCAAATAGAAATATGATGATGAGCGGTAAAATAAACATTAAATTATAAAGTAGAAGATATGATATGCCTTTCAAAAATGTGGTTTTGGCGGAGATAAGCCCCAATACCGCCAAGTAAATGGCGCCTGAACAAGGAAATTCAAATATACCGACTAGCAGACCAACGAATGCTGCCGCCGGAATCGTTGCTTTGAAAGTGTATTTGGAAATAATTTGCCGCGACCCAACTGATATCCGAGTTGAGATAGGCAAATTTGGAAAGAAAAAATCTTTTAAATTGATCAATCCAACAATAATAACAATGGCGGCGCCAATTCTGATCATAATATGAGGGATGGAAAAAATATGCATAACTCTTAATATACCCAAGCCAATCAAAAAATAAGTGATATAAACTGAGGCAATGTAGGACAAGCACATTAAAATAACAATTTTTCGGTTGCGGCGCAGGGTTAATAACAGCCCAATAAAAATTAATAAAATAGCAATAGCGCAAGGGTTAAAGCTGTCCAGCAGTCCTGTCGTAATGACCAAAGGCAATAGAGGTTTAGAAAGCATTTAGAACATTCTCCTATTATCTTCCATGACAGTGTTTGTATTTTACTGGTCGTCCATCAGATTTTTTCGCTCCGCATGGGCAGGGTTCATTACGACCGACTTTATGTCCAAATTTGTGCCCGGTTGAGGCAATTTGCTCGTCTTTTTGTCTAACTGTAATCGTCACACCACCCTTGCCCGCAAATGGCTGTTGTGGTTGTTCTCTGACGGTCGCCGACCCAGAAGGGTCTCTGCCCTGGAGGGCCGCTTGTGAAGTTGGCTCTACGGATAAATTTTCAAAAGTGCCGGCCGCCATTGATTCATCCGCTCCAACTGCTGAAATTGGTTTTTGAAACAGATTATTTGATAGCAAACTTACTTGCTGCGGTACAACTTCAATCCTCATTAAAACGGATACTACCTCATTTTCAATGGCCTTAAGTAATCGTTGAAAAAGATTGTAGGCCTCTTGTTTATATTCAACCAATGGGTCACGCTGGCCATAGCCACGCAGACCAATTCCCTGACGTAATTGCTCCATAGTATTAAGATGCTCAATCCACAAAGTATCAATCACCCGCAAATAAATTTGCCTTTCCAGTTGATTGAAAACTTGCGGGCCAATTTTGTTATATTTCTCAAGATAAGCTTTCTTTTCTTCATCATTTAATATATCTAAAACATCTTGATGTATACTTTCTGATTGTAAAATCTTGCGCCTTTTGCCATAAATAGTCTGGCGATGCATATTTTGCACATCGTCATATTCAAGCAAATGTTTTCTAATATCAAAGTTATGACCCTCCACTCTTCTTTGAGCAGATTCAATAGAGCGGCTAATTAATGAGTGAGAAATAGGCATGTCGTCGGGCAAACCCAGCCTTTGCATAATAGATTTAAGCCGCTCGCCGCCAAAAATACGCATCAAATCATCATCCATAGAAACGTAAAATTGGGAAGCGCCTTGGTCGCCTTGTCGGCCAGAGCGGCCGCGCAGCTGATTATCAATGCGACGGGATTCATGCCGTTCTGTGCCCAAGACATAAAGACCACCTGATTTTAAAACTTGTTGATGTGCTTTTTCCCAATCTTTTAAATTTTTCAAAGGCGTGCCGCCTAAAATAATGTCCACCCCGCGGCCAGCCATATTGGTGGCGACGGTTAAAGCGCCTGGTCGGCCGGCTTGAGCAATAATTTTCGCTTCCCGCTCGTGGTGTTTAGCATTTAAAACTTCGTGTTTAATGCCAGATTTTCTAAGCAATTTTGATAAAATTTCCGATTTTTCAATAGAAATTGTACCAACTAAAATCGGCTGGCCATTTTTGTTTTTTTCTGCAATATCATCAATGACGGCTTTAAACTTTGCCTCTTCGGTTTTGTAAATTTTATCTGAAATATCTTCCCTAATCATCGGCCGATGAGTGGGAACGCTGGCCACTTCCAGTCCATAAATCTTAATAAATTCTTCCTCTTCGGTCTTGGCCGTGCCGGTCATACCGGCTAATTTTTTATACAGTCTAAAGTAATTTTGAAAAGAAATTGTAGCTAAAGTTTCCGATTCTCGTTTAATCTCAACGCCTTCTTTGGCTTCAATGGCCTGATGCAGTCCCTCACTATAGCGGCGGCCGTGCATCATGCGGCCGGTAAATTCATCAATAATAATTACCTGATTATCCTTAATTACATAATCTTTATCTTTCTGAAAAAGCGCGTGCGCCTTCAAAGCTTCTTCCAAATGATGAACTAAAGAAATATTGCCGGTTTCGTAAATATTGCTCACACCCAGCAACTGTTCCATGTTTTTAATACCATCGTCAGTCAAGGACACAGCGCGTATTTTTTCATCAACGGTATAATCTTTGTCTTTTTGTAGATGAGGCACAAGTTGGGCAAACCGCTGATATAGCGAGGTTGATTCTTCTGCCGGCGCCGAAATAATCAATGGTGTGCGGGCCTCGTCAATTAGAATTGAGTCCACCTCGTCAACAATGGCATAATCCAAATTGCGCTGCACAAGCTGTTGTAAAGAGCCAACCATATTGTCGCGTAAATAGTCAAAACCAAATTCGTTATTAGTGCCGTAGGTGATGTCGGCGGCATAGGCCTCTTGCCTGCTAATCGGCACCAGATTTTTCACATCAAGCATCGGCGACTCTTCTTCAACCTGCTTATTGTAGAGTAAAGAAATTTCATGCCCAATGGCGGCCACTTTCAGATCTAAGGCGTCATAAATCGGACCCATCCAGTCAGCGTCACGGCGCGCCAAATAATCATTGACAGTAACCAAATGGCAACTCTTGCCTGCTAAAGCGTTCAAATATAATGCCAAAGTTGCGGCCAGTGTTTTACCTTCACCAGTTTTCATTTCGGCGATTTTGCCTTGATGTAAAATAATGCCACCCATCAGTTGTTGGTCAAAATGTCGCTGGCCAATAGTTCTTTTTGATGCTTCCCTGACGGCGGCGAAGGCCTCCGGTAGGATATTATCCAGCGTCTCGCCTCCGCCGGCTGGCGGATTAAGACGGTTTTTAAATTGTTGCGTTTTATCTTTTAATTGGCTATCGGAGAGTTTAACAAACTCATCTTCTAAAGCATTGATTTTATCAACGATTGGCTTGAGTTTGTTAATATGTTTGGCATTTTGATCGCCAAATAATTTATCTAAAAAACTCATATTTTCCCTTCTGTAAATATGTCCTGCCCCGTATTCGACGCTCCTGCAATAACAGAACGTAGTTCGTTTTGCAGGAAGTCCCGATGCTTTGATCGGGATCCCGACTTTAGCGTCGGGAGAGTTTTACGGGGTTCTCCTGATATTGTATCATTTTGAAGCAGCAAAAGATAGCCCTGTATCAAAAATTTTTCTTGATTTTTACTGCAGTCAGAGGTAAACTAGAAATCAAATAGAGATTTTTAGGAGGTATCGTGACAATTGACGATTTAATTAAGATTTATGAAACTGAAAAGAAAAAGTACGGAGAAAAAGTTTATAATCATATTTCAGAAGTTTTTGAAAAGGCTAAAAAGGACCATAAAAAGAATTTTTCTCTTACAGATCATGAACAGTCCTGGCGTGCTTTCAAGGGCAAGAATTTAGAAAAATTAATTTTGTATATCATTAAAGATCAGGTTGAGACTCTTGGCTTAAAAATTATATCAGGCAACGCTTTAGAGAAAACCAATAATACCCATCTGTCTGCGGGAATGAGCAAAATCAAAAGAAATCTTTTAATTGATTTCGGCGATTTTGGCCATCATTTACCAGATGTTGATTTAATAATTTACACAAAAGATTTCAGAGTTTTGGCGACAATTTCCAGTAAAGTGACTTTAAGAGAAAGAATTACTCAAACCGGCTATTGGAAATTGAAATTTTTACAAGACCCTGTAACTAAAAATATAAAAGTTTTTTTCATCACACCGGATGAAGATGGAACACTTTCAATTAAAAAGCCCACTAAAAAGGGCCGGGCTATTGTCGAAACAGACACCGATGGCGGCTACGTGATGTCAGATAAAATTATTGAAGAAAGTGAAAAAGTGAAATCTTTTGACAAATTTATCGATGATCTTAGGAGACTTTGTAAATGATAGAAAAATTAAAAAATAGTGCATTATTTAATATCAAAGAAGAAAAGAAAATGAAAAAATTTCTGATAAAACCGGTGACAGACGAAAAGCCACCATTTGAAACCACAACCTTATGGGATTACCCAAAACAAAGTTATGGGACGACACCAAAAGGCAATAACAAATTTCAAGGCGTAACTCCTGCATTCATTATTTGGAATATGATTCAACGCTACACCATACCAAGAGATTTAGTTGTTGATCCGATGAGCGGTAGTGGCACGACCATTGACGTCTGTCGTGATGAAAATAGAAAAGTTATTGGCTATGATATTCATCCGCAACGCAACGATATTATTAAAAATGATGCACGAAAAATTCCACTGAAGGACAATATGGTTGATATGGTTTTTATAGATTCCCCTTATGGAGACAACGTCTATTATGGAAACGACCCGAAAGACATTGGAAAAATTTCTGCTGAAGATGAAAAATTTTATTCAGAGCTTGATAAAGTTGCAAAAGAAATTTATCGAATTTTAAAACCGGGAAAAGTTGTCGGATGGCTTATTGGCGATCAGTGGGTTAAAAAGAAATTTACGCCAGTCGGTTTCAAAATTTACGCTATACTAGATAAATATTTTGAGCCGGTTGATTTGATTTGTGTAACCAGGCAAAATCAAAGTTCAAATACCGGGGTATGGCATTACCGTGCTAGAAAATTCAATTTTTTTCTTAGGGGCTTTAAACACTTAATTATTATGCGCAAACCAGAGCAAAAGAAGAATGAACCTGTAAAAAATGATAAGATAAAATGGAAAAGATACAAATAAAGTAAAGAGATAAGTTCTATCAATTTTTTTTTGATTAATCAAAAAAACAGAATAATTGAGAAATTATGACAGAAAAATCTAAAAAATCATTAGAAGATAATATTATACGGTTTATCCTTGATAAATTCCCAAATACTATAACGAATGAACATTTGTATTATTTTTTTGAGAGTTTTTCTGAAAAAGAGATTAATGATGCATTAGAAGAACTTATTGAAAAAGAATTTATAACAGACGATCAAACTCAAACAAACCGTGGCACGCTACACCTTGATGTTATGAGAAAATCTTACTATTTAAAAAATTATCCAATTAATTATCCCGCCAAGAAGCAAATTATCCTTGCAGGCAAAGCCCTACCTCGAATTTTAGATGGTGATAGAGTAAGGGCTGAAGATATCAATATAATAATTGAGGGATTAGCAAGATATAATGATCAGTTAAATACTTTGATTAAAACAGAATTGGATAATCAAATAAAACGAATTTATAAAGATTTGATTGTAATTTTTGGAATTTTTGTTTCAGTTTTTTCACTCATTATCATTTCGACAGAGAAATTAATTAGGTTTGATCCACAAATCCTTCAACAATATTCCATTATAGATTTAATAATAAAATCTTCAGCAATTTTTCTACCAATAATAATTGGTCTAGCAATTTTTATTTTTCTAGTCTGGTTAATAACAAGGAAATAAAAATCATTAAGAAATTTTGGAAAACTTAGACCTCTTTTTCCTCTTCTTCAATTTTTTTTAGCCACCCAATATTTTTTTGGATAGCGAGAGCCTTGTTTAATTTTCTCTTTATATTTCAAAATATGTTTTTCCAAGCGTTCTTGAGCTAAATCAACACTGCCGAAAAAATCATCGGTTACTTGTTCGATTTGAAAAGGATTTTTTTCACCTGGAAAAACGGCAGTCAAATGTACAATCTTATCTACTCCACCTTGTGGTCCGCGCACATCGGCCATCATTACATCAACTGTCGCTTCTTTGGGTAAAATTTTTTCATATTTTAAAATTTTATCTTCAATATAAGAACGTAAATCTTGAGGGACTTTAAATTTTTTTCTGCCTTTGATGATGAGCTTCACTTTTTACTCTTAATTTCTCTAAATCCGCAATATTTTTGCAAAACTTCCGGCACTTTGACCACAAGTTTATTCTGAGCTTTGTCGAAGAACTGATAATTTTCCAAAATGGTAATTAGTGTGCGGCCGATGGCAACGGCAGTACCATTCAAAGTGTGAACGTATGAGATTTGAGACTTGAGAGGTGAGATTTGAGATTTATACCTAATATTCAAGCGTCTGGCTTGAAAATCGGTGCAGTTTGATGAGGAATGGGTCTCGCGGTATTTTCCCTGGCCTGGCAGCCAAGTTTCAATGTCAATTGTCTTAGCCGAAGGCAGACCTAAATCGCCGCCACACAATTTTACCACCTGATAAGGTAATCCCAAACCCTGCATAATTTTTTCCTCAAGCGCCACAATTAAATCGTGCTCTTTTTGTGAATCCTCCGGCTTGCAAAAAGAAAACATTTCCAATTTATCAAACTGATGGACGCGGAAAATTCCTTTCACATCTTTGCCGTAGCTGCCGGCTTCGCGGCGCAGACAAGTTGAAAAACCAACAAAACGCTGCGGCAAATCGGTAATTATCTCGTCGGCAAAATAGGGCAAAATTGACTGCTCGGATGTGCCGACCGCCACCAAATCATCACTTCTCATATGATAAGCATCGTCATTGGGCGCCTCAAAATGGCCCGAGCCCCAAGCTATATCTTCCTTGATGAAAATGGGGGGAATCATGAGCTGGAAGCCTTCTTTTTTGACAATATCCAAAGCGTATTTTATAAGCGCAAATTCCAGTTCAGCCGCTTGGTTTTTTAAATAATAAAAACGGCTGCCGGAAACTTTGGCGGCGCGGTCGATATCAATGAGATCTAAATCTTTGCCGATTTCAAAATGTTCTTTTCCTTCTTTTAATTTTATCTCGCCAACTTTTTTGACAACCACATTTTTGCTGGCATCTTCGCCTTCCGGCACATCGGGCAAAGGAATATTAGGCACTTTGACCGCTTCAATTTTAAATGCCTCCTGCGCCTGGGCAAGTTGCGGTTCTAAATCTTTAAGCATTTGCTTGACTTTGACCGCCTCATCAGTCCGCCGGCCGGCGGATTTACCTTCTTTAGCCAATTGATTTTGCTGCGCCCGCAATGTTTCCACGCGGTTTTGCAAGGCCCGGCGCTCGTCATCCAGTTTCACTACTTTTTCTAAATCAAAATTTGTCTGCCTTTTGGCCAGCGCTTTTTTAACTTTTACCAAATTTTCACGAACAAATTTTATGTCAAGCATTTTAGCTCCATAAAAATTATTTACTTTTGGTTTATTATATCACCGCCTCCGTTTTTTCTCAAACGAAAATAAAAAAACCGCCAGAGGTCTTTCGACATGGCGGAAGCAGTAGGTCTGCTCAGTCCTGTTTGGAGATTTGCCTAGGACGACTTTTGTGTGCCGGGCTGAACAGGAAAAACGGTGAGGAGATCAGCTGGAACCAAATCTCTAATAAGGTTAATCGTACCTACACACAATTCGCTTGGTCTGCTTATTATCACGCACTGAAGCGCTGCGGCAGGGATATCTGATTGCAAGACTGCTTCTGCAATCATTCTTGCAACATGAAATGCTTGATCTATAGATATCTCCTTTTTCACAGTAATCCTCCTTGCATTTTTAGGTCTTCACCTGACCTTTTGGTACTCAAGCAACGCTTGATGAATAGATTGTAGCACGTTGATTACAAAAAGTCAACACCCTTTATATCTCTAATTTTTCCCTCACGCATCGCATACATATGCTGGAGCTTTTTTATGCGATTTGTCAATTCTGTGTCTTTGTTTTCGGGTTGTTTTTTAGATCAAGTTTTATACACTCTATTCAAATTCTATTCAAATAAAAAAACTGGTTTGTACATCACAATTGGAATTTCTCTTTTAACTCCTCCAATTGATCGATCTCTTCGACAACCATGAAGTTAACGTAAGGCCAAATTTCAAAAGCTTCTTTAATTATTTCAATTTCCTTCCTGCATTCATAAGGATGGATGAAAACATTCTCTTGCAACTTAAAGAAACCTAAGTGTCTCAATTTAGCTCGCAGCACTTCGCGCGTAACCTTCTTTTTATCTGGAATATCAAAAACGACTACACGCCATTTGCCATCCCAACTAGTAGGAGTTTCAATTTGTAGATCACCCAATTCATATCTTAAGGCTTTAATCTTCCCATTTTCAACTAATCTGACTTCAAAAACCATCGGCTTTTGGTTTGACTTTAATCCATCCTCTTTCTTTTAAACGTATTAATCTTTCTTTCAGTTTTGATTGCTTTCCCAGATAGCTTTTCAAGAGAAGGTATGGCAGTTGGGGATTGAGCAAAGATATAGTTGTGATTCCACCAACCTTCAATAACCATCTTAGAAGTTGTTTGGTAACTAATCGTCTTTTTTCTTTTTTTAGTCATTTCTTGTTGGTCGCATATCATTGCTGCAGCAATGATATGCGATTTATAATTTATAATTAAAAAAAATTAAAAATTAAAATTTGGAAATTACGAAAATACGTACAACATTACGCGTGATTATATTTCAATCATATTTTAAAGTTATTTTTGTACCTTTTTATTTCTATTAATCTTTTATCTGGGGACCTCTTGCAACCTTTTGAGCACAAAATCCTTTGGCAAAAGGGCTAAAAACCAACCTAGTTTTGGTCCGAAATCTTTTGCTAAAATTGCCTGATAAAATGGCTGGAAAGTTTCTTTTGGCGACAGTCCTAATTGCCTGCCTGTTTCATAAATGAAATTATGCAATTTGTCCGATTCGATTTTTTGTTTTTTCAAATAATCCGCAATTTTCTTCAAGAGTTCTTGTTGTCCCTTACTAAACTTGATGTTTTGCGGCACGGTCTTTTGTATCACAAATTTCATTTTTTCATCGGCATAATTTTCCAGCCAATAATTTGCTCTTGCAATTTGCTCTTTCAGCACGGTTTCGTTTTTTATAATTTCCTGATGTCCACTTTGTTTAAGTAATCTTTTAGTTTCGGCAAAGTTGCCAGCTGATGCCTGGATGACCGTTGTCAGATGATTCAAGGGAAGGATGAGTGCGGCCTGTTGGGAAATCTGCGATAGCTGCATGGCTCTTTTTTCGACAGTGGTTTTAGCTTTCTTTTGCAGACTAGCGTATTCTTCAATTAAATTTGGCAGTCCATCTTTGGGATCGAAATCAATGTGTCTGCTGGGTTTGGAGCGGACAAATAAATAGCGTAAGATTTCCGGCGAAGCTACTTTCAGCATTTCAGCCGCTTCGAAAGCAATGTTCTGCGACGAGGACATTGCGCCTTTGCCTTTCAAGTGAACCCATTCAAAAAATATTGGGTAGGGAGTGGGGAAGTGGAAAATTTCCTTGCTCAAAATTTCGCCCGAATCCCACGAGCCGCCGGCGGCGGCGTGGTCTTTACCCATCGGTTCAATTTTAATGTCCAAAACTTTCCAGCGCGCCGGCCAGTCCACACGCCAGGATAACTTCCCCTCGCCTTTTGCAAAATTCGCCTGACCCCTGTGGCTGCAGGAACACTCATAAAAAACCAGTTTTTGATCAAGGTCAAAATTCAAAACTTTTGTGCCGGTAATTTTGCCGCATTTGTCGCATATCGGATTGTACGGCGACCAGCCGGCCGGCATTTTCCTGCCGGTCACTTTAGATAAAATGTCGACGATTTTTGTGGTATTTTTCAGCGCTTCTTCGATGACGTCCGTCATTTTGCCGTCTTTATAGAGTTTAGAAGAATAATATATTTGCAATGGGATATCGAGAGCTTTGACGGATGCAAAAAATGGTTTTAAAAAATGTTGGGCATAATTTTCATGCTTGGCGCAAGGGCAGGGAATGTTGCACAGCGGCATCCCAATATATTTTTCAAATTCTTTTGGTAAAAATGGATATAGTTTGCGCAAGGGATCGAGATCATCGGCTATGTAGAAAAGTGTCGGCTGATGCTTTTTTGCTTGTAAAATTTTAAAAATTATATCGGCAGTAATGACTTCTCTCATGTTGCCGATGTGGATGGGACCTGAAGGAGTAATGCCGGTGGCGATATTAAAATTAGCTTTTTTAACTTTTAATATTTCTTCAACAATCTGGTCGACCCAAAATTTTTCCATTGCTATTTAATAATAGCAAAAAAGAAGCTTTTTTCAAGCTTCTTTTTTGATTAAAATTTTAAAATCTTTTTCTCACATTACTCGATTTTCAAGATTTTGTATTCTAATTTGCCTTCAGAGGTAACCACTTCAACTTCATCACCTGTTTTTTTGCCTAATAGGGCTTTACCCAGAGGGGAGTCGGCCGAGATTTTGCCTTGAGAGGGGTTGCCTTCAGAAGCGCCGACAATTTGGAAGGTGGAATTTTCGCTTTCA
>Ga0210057_1002257_pt1 | contig 27847 bp, 24 predicted proteins | sample CryGeyCG2114_010_2_FD_183968 | JGI IMG/M metagenome (GOLD analysis project Ga0210057, IMG submission 183968) | Groundwater microbial communities from aquifer - Crystal Geyser CG10_big_fil_rev_8/21/14_0.10 (SPAdes) (version 2) | ecosystem: Environmental > Aquatic > Deep subsurface > Groundwater ...
TTTTGATTTCTTCTTAACTTCTGTCTTCGGAGATTCAACTATTTTGGAGCGCTTTGACACTGGCGTATGGGCGTTTACAATCTCTGCCACTTTGCTGTTTTGAGATTCATCTTTAGCCTCTATATCCGGCTTTCTTTTTGATGCTGACCTTATGATCAGCACTGCGAATATCAATAATATTACTCCTGAAAATATGTAAACTCCGTATGATTCAAGAATATCAAGCAAGAACGGAATAACCGCGTATCTGAAAACATATAGTGAAAATCCTATTGCCGCAAGCAATATCAATGAAATAACAAAGAATATGGGTCTTTTCCAGCTGAATTGGGCAAGTTTAATGTCTCTCATTCGGCGGGCTTCTGCGCTTGCTCTCAAGATAGCCCGTCTTTTCTTTTGGCGCGCGAGGAATTTTGCTTCTAATCTTTCCGCAATCATTCTTGCTCTTTCATTTGCCCTTATTTTGCGCTTTCTCATCATTGAAGGGCTCATTAAGTATGAGTATGATTTCTTAATCCCGTATCCCAGTCCGATAATAACAATAATCAGAATCAGCGCAAGATACCAGTTATTCTCAATCCATGTCGGCTTTCTGTATTTTGCTTCGAACTCCTGGGAATATTTCTTTCCTGTGTCAACATTTTGCACAGTCACGTTTATTAGAGATGATGATGTTTCTTCAGGAGATGTAAATATTAAATCAAATGATGATTTGGAGCTTGCGTTTATTGCCAGCGTTGACGGCGAAACAGATGCTATATCATTCGCAGATACGCGGACAACATATTCAGCCGGAGTTTCTCCAAGATTTTCCACATCTATTGATTTTGTGAATGGTTTCGTGAATGAAATTGTTGATGGTATTTTATAAGATGCCACGCCTGTGGAATCTATGCTGAAAACATAAGGCAATGTTGCTTTTACATGGGTGTTGAGCGCTTCTGCTGTCAAGGAAAAATCAGCAGTTCCTGTTTTTGTGCAGTCTGAGATTCTTACAGGAATCTCGACATTCTTGCTTTCTCCTGCTGACAATACAGCATCTTCCGGCTGTTCAAATTCAATGCCAGAGCCTGTGAATGCGTATTTTTCCGTGAAATTAATCGGGTTTGTCAGATTAACGTTCAAATTCAATGAGCCGCATGCTTCAATTGTCTGTTCAAGCGAATCTGTTGTCAGCTGAATGTTTTCAGGCACGTAAGTGATTATATTTTGCGCAACGTACAGAAATTCATCTTCTGTTGTTGAAATAGTTGTTGTTATTGTTTTTGGCTTGGCATCGCACGGAGTGTCTAACGAAATTGAAACAACTTGCGACTGTCCAGGGTTAATCCAGAAGCTTTGGGGATTATAATTCGCATAATCTACGTCTGAAAACAATCCAGCTCCTACAACCGCATCTCCTAAGTTTGATAATGTCATTGAATAAGATGCAGGCGCGCACAGATAAACAGGCATTTCAGCCGGAGCGTCAATATTTATGTTTGATGCGAATACAGCAGAAGCCATTAAAACCATTAAAATTGCTGTTATAGTCAGTAATCGCATATATTCCCCTCTGAGATTAAATAATCCAATGTGAGAAAAAGGCGAAAAAAAAGAAAAAATAAAAAGCTTACTATGTTTAGTAGTAAGGTTCTGATTTGCCGTTGTTTCTTAGTCTGCTGAATCCTATTACAAGACCCAAAACTACCAAAACAACAACTAACAGGATTAAAAGCACTTCAAGAATCATTCTTACAGCGCTCTTTGCCTGTGCTTCTACGTTCAAAGTAAAGCTCAACTGCTGAACTACGTCACTGCCGCTCATTATCTGAGCTGTGATTACCTGCGGTCCAACTGCTGCTGTATTGTCAGCTGAAGCAAATACAAACACGTTCTGTGATTGTCCTGCGCCTACTGCCAATGCTGTGCTTGGTGTTACCTGAACATTTACGCCCTGTGGAGCTGTTACAGACAGTGTGTATGCCTGCATGCTTGTTCCCTGGTTCACTAATGTGATTGGGAACTGAGCTGAATCTCCGTTTATATGGACGTTCTGAAGCTGGCTTCCTATGTTTACCTGCAACATTGAATTTGCCTTTTCGCAAAGGTCATTCTTTGTTACTTCGATTTGCTGGACTTTGCTTTCTGAAGCTCTTCCGTTGGAGTATTCGATTGCTGTCTGCACGTCGTAAACTTTAGGTTCAGCGCACTGTGGAATTCTTAAGTAGATTTCCTCAGTCTGTTCCTGGTCGTCGTTGTTCTTGATTTTGTTGATGAAAGCTGACTGCTTTACATTCAATTCTGGAATGCTTACAGTTACCTTAACATCGTTTTCAACAACCTGACCCTTGTTTTCAACTCTGACTCTTGCCAAAACAGCTTGTCCTGCCTTGACTTTGTCAGAAGGTGTGAATGATACGTCTGTGAACTCTACTGAGTGTCTTGCTGTGTCAATCTTCAAGTTGTATGACTGAGTTGTTGGCTCGCCATTTCTGTCTCTGATTGTCAAAGTAAGCTTGTATGAGTCTACCTGTACGTCCTTGCTCAATGGAATTGTCAAGTCTACTGGGTATAAAACATCCTTGCTCATTTCGCCCACAAAGTTTACGTCACTAAGTCTTTCAGTAACGTCATTGTTATATTCGTATCCTGCGATGTCGCCCTGTACCTGAACATTGTCCAAGTCTTCAGTTGAGCTTACAACTATGCGTACGTCTAAGTCGTTTGCTCTTTTAACATCTAAGGAGTTAACTGCGTTAGCTTGTAAAGTAACGTCGTTAACCTTAACTGATTCTATGTTGACTGGAAGTGCGCTAACTAAGCCCGCTAGAGCTATAATTGCAAACAATACCAATGCAACGCGTTGCAAATTTTTCATTTTCTCTTCCCCCATATGAGTGTTTTTTGAGTATAAGTGTTACTCTCGGTTATCGTATTAACCGAATAGGAGTAACGGAACTCGGTATTTAAACCTTAGCTCAACTCCACCTCTCTGTATATTATTCTTGTATTCTTGCCTTCTCCTATTGCGATTCTTGCAAAGTATGTTCCTGGTTCTGCGTATGCAGGGATTTCCAAATGCAATACTTTGTTCAGGTCATCGCCGGAATTAAAGTCAAATGGACCTGCGCTTGCCCTAACTCCTAATTCCGGAATTACGGCAGTTGCGATTGCCCTCATGTTTCCTAAATTCTTGTTTTCGAATGTTAAGTATATATCAACAGTTTCTCCTGCTTTTGCTTCAAATGCATAAGGAATTCTTACGCTTCTCACGAACAATTCCTGCTCGCTCGATGCTTCATTTGAACCTATGCCTAATGAAACTATTACATTGACATCAGAGCCTGCAATTACAAATGAGCTTGATTTCGCGTCATAGCCGTCTGCAGATGCTGAGAATTCATATGTTCCATTATCCAATTCTATGAATGTTGACTGTCCAAATGAATTTGTCAATGCGTGCTTGCTGCCAATTGTTACTTCGGCGCCTGAAATTGTGTTTCCATCAGCATCAACAACAGTTATTGTTGCTGAATGTGTTGTTTCTGTTGTTCCCGGAACTTTTGGGTTCATTGGAACAGACAACACTTGGTTGTAATCGCTGATTACTATGCTTCCGCTTACTGCGTTGTAATCATTTTGTGTTATTGCGTAATTGTACAATCCTGGAGCCAATCCTTCGAATATTGCTCCTGCTGTGTTTGTCACAATTGAAACGCCGTTCAATGTTGCAGTTGCGTTCACAATCTTGTTTCCAGTTATTGCGTCAAATGGCTGGAAGCTTGCGTTGTATGTTTTTGATGAGCCTACAACTATTGTGTATGTGTCGTGCGCAATTATCTGTCCTCTCTTAGGATCAGGTCTTCCGCCGCCCACAGCTGCATCAATATGCAATGTGTATGCTCCTTCCATTAATGGAACAAAGCCGAATGTTTCAGTTGTCGGCTGTCCTCTGCCGCCCGAATATACTTCTCCTCCGTTTGGAGCATATAGTTTGTAATACACTTCTGAATAATATTGCCCGCTTAATGGCTTGTATACTCCATTGCCCCAGTGCTGGTATGATGCAACATCAAATGACACTGTCACTTGCGTATTTTTGCCAGGAGACAATGGTGAAACTTTGAAGTTTGTCACTTCTGTCTTGAATGGAGCTGACTGCGAATCATAGTTCAATAATACTGATTTTGTGTATTCTGAGTCGACAGATGATGTGCATTTGGCATCGTTAATTTGCGTTGTTAACTTCAATGTATACTGATCTGTTTTAGCTATGTTAAAGTTAAACAATGCGTGCGCTGTTGTTCCTGCTGTCAATGTTGTTGTTGAGTTTTGTGAAAGAACTTTGTTCATGTGAACATCGTACACATCAAGCATCAAGTCTGTGTCTGCTGTCAAGTATCCTGACTGCAGGTTTGATGGTATGTATTTTATTGTGCCTGATGGCTGTGTAAAGCTTGTTGAAATTGCGCTTAATCTTAATGAAGCGTCAGCATTTACACTTCCGGCGTTGTCTGAGCTTAATTCGAAAGAGTCAACAATTGCCGAGCATGATTCTGCTGTGTTTCCAATTTGTTTTTCAAGGTTTAAGTTTACGCTTGTTGTGAATACCTTGTCATCGCCGTATGTGTGCGAGAATACTTTTTGCGCCAATGGAATATAGCCGTTAGAGCTGAAGAATACTGCGTATCCGTATTGTGTAGCCAGTGTGCTTGGGAATCTTACCGTCAATTGTCCGATTTCAGTGCTTGCTCCATTAGGAAAGCTTCCTGTGAATGCGCTGACTGAAGAACAGTCTGCGTTTATGCAGTTGTATGCCTGCGCATTTGCGTTTTGAGTGTTCAATGAGTAAGTTACGTCAACTAATGCGCTTGCTGTTGCCGACATTGCGACTAACAATAGTAAAATTCCAAACAATTTTGATGCTACTTTCATGTTCTTTTATCCCCCTAATAACATTTGACTATATACTGCCTATAGAGTATATTTTATAGTGGATTTATAAAGATTACCTTAATGTTGCTATACACGAGTAACAACAGCCTTTGTAAAACCTTATAAACCGAATATTGACAATAATGTTATGAAAGTAGCAGTTATTGGAGCCGGGCCCTCAGGATCTCATGCAGCATACAGGCTTGCAAAAGCCGGATATGTTGTTGAGCTATTTGAAGAGCATAAGGAAATAGGCCTTCCAATAGCATGCACTGGCCTGGTCACAAAGTCATTGTATGATTTTGTGCCAAGGGACAAGTACTATATAATAAATGAGATGAAAAGCGCAAAACTCATTTCTAAGCGCAACTCAGCTGTTGTTCCATTGCATGAAGACATTATATGCAGGCATAAGTTTGACAAATGGATGGCAAAAAGAGCAGAATCAGCAGGGGCAAAGATATTCACAAATCATAGGTTGGCGGAAATAAACAAAAATGAGCTCGCATTCATCAGCAATGGAAAAACGATCAAGAAAGAGTTTGATATAATAATAGGCGCTGACGGTCCGATAAGCCAGACTGCAAAATCAGCGGGGTTGTATGGAAATAGAAAATTCTGGATCGGCATGCAGGTTACTATAGAAGGACGGTTCAAAAAAGATCAGTTTGAAGCATATTTCGGGGACATTTGTCCGGAATTTTTTGCGTGGGTTGTGCCAGAATCAAATACGTTGGCAAGAGTTGGCATAGCAACTCTTCCAGAAAATGAGCCAAAAAAACATTTTGACGCATTCATAAAAAAGATAGGTGGCAAAATAAAGGCAACTCAAGCAGGTCCAATTCCTTGGCACAAGCCAAAGAAAGTGTCGAAAAACAGCATTTACCTCGTCGGAGATGCGGCAGGATTGGTGAAGGCAACAACAGGCGGCGGGATTATAACTGGTATTTGGTCATCAGAAATATTGGCAGACTGCATAATAAACAAAAAGAATTATGAATGGAGCCTGCTCCCGTTAAGATTCGAGCTGATGCTCCATAATAAATTAAGAAGCATGTTGAATAAGTTCAAGGACAGAGATTATGATGAATTATTAAGGCTCATAAGCACAGACAATGTCAAAGAAGTGCTTAAAAATAATCCAAGAGAAAAACCTTCTAAGTTCGCCATGGCATTAACATTGGCATCCCCTAAACTCTTGAAATTTGCAAAGTTTGCTATATAATTTAAGGGAGTACGGAGGAATAAAATCTTGCCCGCACTCAAGCATAAAGTACAATAAAGCCTTGATTAATAAGGCGAAGCGTACAGCAGTCAGGGCGTACAATATACAATAATAAAAATAAAGCGCTCCGCGTACCTGAGATACGCAATCTTTTTAAGCAGTTCAGTTTAATCTCATATATGCCTGATAATAGCGGGAATAAGGATGAATTAGACCTTGATTTCTCAGCAGTCACTGACTTCTTCAAGAAAAGAAAAAATAATGACCGCCCAAAAGGAGCAGAAATCCATGCTGAATCAAATCATGAACCAAAACCCCATCATGTTGAAAGTAATGCGTCAAACGAAGACGAATTTAATTTTGATTTCAAAAAAATAAAGAGTTGGTTCTCAAAATCAGGAAATAACGAAAATAAGGATGAAGACATGTCTATTAATTGGAGAAAAGGGTGGAACATAATCAAGAATAACCCTGCAATCACCGTGTTTATTCTCCTTTTAATCCTGCAGTTCCTTCCTGCAAATATGTTTTTCTGCCCTTCTGCGTGCCCTTGGGGCGGCATAAACGCAAGAATGTCTGCTCAAAATCTGCCGGCAGTCGATAATTGGGCTCAAAGCACAGTTGATAATTATTACAAAAACCAGATTCAGCAGCAGGTTTCCCAAGAATACCCGCATCTTCCTGATGACAAGAAAACAAGCTTGATTGACGAGCAATTTGCAAAGTTCAAGACAGAACACAAGGATGAATATTCTCAACAAGTGACAGCCGCTGGAAATGAGATTAAATCGCAATGGCAGTATAAGGCAAATGGAAATTCTTACACATACATGCCAGATATTGACTCATACTTCTGGCTCAGATACGCAAGAAATCTTGCTGAAACAAGTCATTTCTATGACGAAATAAATCCCGAAAATAATGAGCCTTGGGACAATCATATGCTTGCTCCTTTGGGAATGCGAGCTCAGGACAACAACAAGCATCCTTACGTTCTTGCTTTAATCTATGAAGTAATGCACTTTTTCAATGGAAGCATAACATTAATGCAGGCCGCGGGCTATTTCCCGATTATCGCGATGCTTTTGGCATTCTTTGCGGCATTCATGGCTGGAAAAAGGCTTTCAGGAATTCTGGGCGGCGCATTTGCAGCAGCAATCCTTATGCTTCTTCCGGTCATAACTGGAAAAACGTTATTCGGCCACACAGACACTGACGCTTATAACATTTTGTTCCCTATGTTTATCACGTGGTTTTTCATAGAGGCAATATACGCTAAATCCATTAAAAAACAAATAATCTGGGCTGTCGCCACAGCAGTTACAATACCAATTTTTGGATTGTTCTGGCCAGGATGGTGGTATTTAATGTACTTTGTCCTTGGAGCTTCTGCGGTTTATGGAGTCTGGAGATTAAAGGAATCAGGAGCGCTCACAAGCTTTGAAAAAATAAAGGAAATTGATTTCAAGAAAATAACAACTTGGTTTATCATTCCTTCTATAATCATAATTACCTGTCTTGGATTTGCAACTATAATCATAAATCCGACAGCGGCGATTTCGGCAATTAAGTCTCCGTTTGAATTCATGTCCATCAAAATCGCATCCCACCCTTCGTTATGGCCTAACGTATATACAACAGTCGCGGAATTAAATCCTGGTTCAGTAAGCGCGGCAATTGATTCTGTCGGCGGCAGTTTGTTGTTCTGGCTCGGAATTGGGGGAATATTCCTGATAGCATTGCACAATAAAAGGAAGCAGTACAAGTCAACCGCAATATTCATTGCAGGATGGATTATTGCGTATTTCGCAGGAACAATTGTTGGAAATATAATGAAGCTGGATGGCGGTTCAGTATGGATTTTAAGAATGATTCTCATCGGAATATTTGGAGCATATTTAATCTGGAACCAAAAGAACGAGCATGCTTCGAATGTCGCGGCAGCTGCAATGCTTGCTGTATGGTTTTTGGCAACTGCTTATGCTACAACTAAAGGAATTAGGTTCGCATTGCTTCTTGCTCCTGGATTCGCGTTGACATTCGGAGCATTCATGGGAATTGGCTATGAAAGGCTTAAAGAATGGCTTGAGGAATCAATGAACATAAAGGCGTGGATGACTTTGTGCCTTGTAATTCTATTCGGGGTTGTGCTTTTGACATATCCTTCAAATCTTGCGGCTTCGACAATAAGCCAGGCGGGAAATGATATTCCAATGGTTAATGATGCATGGTATAATGCATTGCTTGCAATTAATGAAACAAGCCAGCCAAACGCAATCATAACAAGCTGGTGGGACTTCGGGCACCAGTTCAAGTACATTGCAGATAGACCTGTTACATTTGACGGGGCTTCGCAGGACCGTCCTATAGCGCATTGGGTTGGAAAATTATTATTGACTGACAATGAAGATGAAGCTGTCGGCATTCTAAGAATGCTTGCCTGCGGCTCTCAGACAGGTTTGGAATCATTGGGGGCAAAATATGAAAATGACACTCCTAAGAGCGTTGAAATAATCAACAAGATAATATTGATGTCAAAAGATGATGCCGCCTCATATTTGAAAACTCAGGGTTTGACCGGCGAACAGGCATTGAATGTCACGTCAAGAACTCACTGCGATCCTCCTGAAGAATATGTTATTGCAAGCGATGACATGATTGGAAAAGCAGGAGTCTGGAGCCATTTTGGAAGCTGGAGCTTTATGAAGGCAGATATCTGGCAGAATTACAAAGATATTCCTCAGTCGTCAGCTGTCCCTGAACTTGTTCAGAAATATGGCTTGTCTGAAGAGGAGGCAAAGAATCTTTTCGAAGGCGCAAAATCGATTACAGACGATACAGAGGCAAACAAGTGGATTGCGGCATGGCCTTCGTATTTATCAGGATTAAGCGGATGCAATGAGCAGGACAGCCAGATAGTATGCTCAAATGGAGTTATAATAAATGGCGACAGCGTCACAATAAAGACACAGCAGGGAGACATTACCCCTTTAAGATACGCATACATAGACGAGAATAACGAATTCAGGGTAAAGACATTCGAAGGCGGACAAGACATCGGCGTTGTTCTTATCCCTCAGCCTGACGGCGGTTTGGGAAGCATAATCGCCAATGCTCCGCTGGAATCAAGCATGTTCACAAGATTGTTCTTTATGGACGGTCATGGATTGAAGCATTTCACAAAAATAACGACTCAAAAGCAGATTACAGGCGGAATGATTTATGTCTGGAAAGTTGACTGGGAAGGTCATGAGTCCAATTCAATGGAGCAGTTGAAAACGCACCTCGTAGTTGAAAACAATGCGAAGACTGAAGTAAACTATATTGGCTGGACTGACGATAATTCAGTATTTGACAGCTCAATACATGACTGGCAGTCAAATAACATCACAAAGGACTCTGAATTTGATGACTACAATACATCTCCATTAAACGTCCAAATCGGCCAAGGCCAATTGTTGCCTGCATTTGAGCGTGAAATAAGCGGAATGAAGGCAGGAGACGAAAAAATAATCAAAATCCCTGCAAATGAAGCATATAACCAGCCAGGACATCCTCTTTATAACCAAGATTTAAATTTCAAGGTTAATATAGTAAGTGTGCAATGAAATCAGCATATATTGTGATTGCGGCATATAACGAGGGGAATCGTATCTCTGCTGTAATCAGGGATTTAAAAAAAGCAGGCCAAAGAAACATTGTGGTTGTTGATGATTGCAGCAGGGACAATACTTTTGAATCTGCGAAAAAAGCAGGAGCAATTGTTTTGAGGCATATTCTCAACAGGGGCCAGGGCGCCGCATTAAGAACAGGCATAGAATATTCTTTGGAAAAGGGCGCAGATTATATTGTCACATTTGATGCAGACGGCCAACATAGGACTGAAGACTTGAATGCCATGATGGCTCCGGTCATAAATGGCGAGGTCGACATTACTGTCGGCTCAAGGTTTTTGGAAAAAACAGAGGTTCCTTTGGCAAGAAAAATACTGCTTAAGGGCTCTGTTTTCATAATATGGCTTTTCTATGGAATTAAGATGACAGATGCTCATAACGGCTTCAGGGTCCTGTCAAGAAAAGCTGCTGAAAAAATAGAAATAACGCAGGACAGAATGGCTCACGCTTCTGAGATAATAGGGGAGATAAAGAGAAAAAAACTGCGTTACAAGGAAGTTCCTGTTGTGATACGCTATTCTGAAGAGACTTTGAGGAAAGGCCATGGAAACATTTTTCAAGCATTCAAGGTTTTATGGAATATGGTTATGGAGAAATTGATGAGGTAACATGGGATTAACATTGCAGATAATAATAACGGTTTTCGCGTTGTTCGCGCTAAGCCGCGCATTTTTGAGAAAGCGGGACGGAAAAAGCTCTATCAGCGAGTTTATTTTCTGGGCGGTGATATGGCTTGCCGTGGGCGTTGTGGTCTGGCTTCCAAAAGTTCTCGAGACTTTCACAGATCTTATCGGAGTTGAACGGCCTATTGACGCGTTGATTTACGGCAGCATATTGGGGATTCTTTACTTAATTTTCCGCTTATACATAAAATTGCATGAAATCGAGCAGGAGCATACAAAGCTCGTGAGAGAGATTGCGATTGGAAAAAGGAAGTAAGAACAAATGAACGTAAAACTCAGCAGGTTTGTTGACAGAACACTTGGTTCAGTGCTTTGTTTGGCTCTCGGAATTCTTCCAAATATCAAATCAAAGAAGGAGATAAAGTCAATCGCAGTCATAAAACTCTGGGCATTAGGGGAATCGGTGTTGACATTGCCAATGATTGATGAAATAAAGAAGAAATATCCTTCTGCGGCAATAGATGTCATTGCCACAAAAAGAAATGCTGATGTTTATACAAATCATCCTTTGGTGAATGAAGTTCATTTGTTTCCAAAAATAAAGAAGAAGTATGATGTTGCGATTGACTGTGAGCCTTACCTAAACCTGTCGGCAATAATAGGCTGGTTAATATCGTCCAGGCGTCTTGGTTTTGCGCACGGCATTCGAAGCATGCTTTACACAGACAGCGTTGAATTTAATGACAAACAGCACGAAGTTTTAACGTACATTGATCTTGCGTCTCCTCTTGGCATTAAAGCAAAGCCGAAAGAACTCAGAGAATTGAAATGCGAAACGGAAACAATGAAAACAGTCAGGGAGATGTTCCCTGAAAAGAACATGATCGGCTTCTGCCCCGGCACTGCTGAATCTGGATTGTCAAGAAGCTGGCAGCCCGAAAAATTTGCCCGGTGCGCCGACATTCTTGCTGAAACCTACAAATCTGTGCCTGTTTTCATAGGAACAAAGTCAGAATATGAAAAAATAGATAATATAATCAAAATGATGAAATCAAAAGCAGTTAATGCTGCTGGAAAGACAAATGTAAAAGAGCTTTTTTGCCTGGTAAAGCTTTTCAAGTTCATGGTGAGCAATGACACCGGCCCTATGCATATCGCGGCCGCCCAAAAAATCCCGACAGTCGGCTTGTTCTGCCCAAACACTCCCGTCAGATTTGCCCCATATGGCGAAAAAAATGCTTATGTTTACAAACCAGTCATGGCAGAAGCCTGCATTAACGTGCATAAAGGCGAAATTCCAGACTGTTCATCTCATAATCATATGTCTAAAATAACAGTGGATGATGTTGTCAAGGCTGTGGAGAAGATTGCATGAAAATTCTCATTTTCAAAGTGGGAGCCATAGGCGATATATTGATGGCGACTCCTTTCATAAGATTGCTTAGAAAAACATTCCCACAAGCTGAAATTACTGCAATGACAGGAGAGTTTGCAAGACCTGCATTGGAAACCAACAAAAACATAGATAAATTGAGAACATTTGATCAAAATATAATTTACAAAAAGAAATTGTTCGGCATCCTTAGATTGATAAACAGAATAAAAAAGGAAAATTATGACCTGGTTTTTTCATTGGATAAATCATGGCAGTATGGTTTGTTGTTCAGATTAACGGGAATAAAGCAGAGAATTGGATTCAACCGAGGAAATGAAGGCAGGTTTTACACTAAAAAAGTGGGTTATTGGGAGAGAAAGCATGAGATTGAGTATTACAAAGAGCTTGCATACGCAGTCGGCGCAAAAAAGACAAATGACAATAAGCTTGAGCTTGATTTAAGCAAAGAAGACATTGCATTTGCGGATAAATTTTGGAAAGATAATAAATTAAAGAATGATGTTGTTGGCATTGCTCCTGGCGGCGCAGACAATCCCGGCCAGTCAATGCCAAGCCGCAGATGGCCTGCTGAACGGTTCTGCGAAACAGCCAAAATTCTTGGCAAAAAGCGCCAAATATTGTGGCTAGGCGGCCCAAAAGACAGCATTAACTGCAATATAGGCATATCGAGCATAGGAAAAACAACAATCCGTCAGTCAACAGCATTAATGGCAAAATGCAAATTAGTCATAACAAACGACTCCGGTCCAATGCATTTGGCTGGATCGACAAACACTAAAGTATTGGCAGTCTTTGGACCGACTGATCCCTTGAGAAAATCCCCTCCTAAATCAACGTCGTTATGGGATGAAGTTGAATGCATGCGAGCAGAGATATACGCAGATTACAGAGGATTAGAAAGACATATCCTTCATATTCAAGTTGATGATGTAGTAAAGACAGCAAATAACATCCTAAAATCTCGGTAGGCTTCCGAAGGAATGCCTGCCATTAGTTTTTTGCTCGAGATTTTTTCTAAAAAGCTCGTTGGAAAACCATATCCTTCATATTCAAGTTGATGATGTAGTAAGAACTGCTGAACAAATTCTTAAAAAATAATTTATTCGAATAATGCTTTGTTTTCATACACCCACGAAATTAATTTGCCAACGCCCTGTTCAGGTGTGACTCTTGGAGTCCATCCCGTGTCTTGCCTGAATTTAGACGTATCAGCAACAAACACTGGCTGGTCTCCTGGGCGTGTGTTGCCTTTGCCGGGAGAAATTTTATTTGAAATCATTGGATGATTGTTTATTATGCCAACAAGTTCGAGTAATGAAAGTGTGTTTGGAGTTCCGCCGCCCATATTGTATGCTTTGCCGGCGGTAATGCCAATATTGTCAAATGCAAGGTCATATGCGCTTACTAAATCTTCTACCCATAACAAGTCACGAACTTGTTTTCCTGTGCCATAAATCGTAAGTGGTTTGTTTTGAACTGCTTGTATGCAGAACCACGCCACCCATCCCTGGTCTTCCACGCCAAACTGTCTTTCTCCATAAATGCAGGATTGGCGGAATACAACTGTCTTAAGGCCGTAAATTCTTGCGTAATCCAGCATGTACTGGTCTGCTATTCCTTTTGAGCATCCGTATGGCGAATGGAAGTCTAATTGTATGTCTTCAGCAACTCCGTTTGGCTTGTCTGCGAACGCATAGCGTGTGGATTCTTCCTTCACCGGCAATTGCTCTAAAGAACCATATACTTTGTTTGTTGATGAATAAATCAATGGAGCTTTTGGATTGTGTTCTCGAACAGCTTCAAGAACATTGAATGTGCCTATTGCGTTTGTCATAAAATCGTGGCGGGGTGACTTAACAGATGTTGTCACAGCCACTTGGGCGGCCAAATGAAGTATATGTGTTGCTTCTGACACAGCATGGTTTAGTGTTGTGTTTGGATGTTCTATGTCTCCTGCAATAATTGTTAATTGGGATGGATATTTCTGTTTTAACCATTGAACGTTATGCTTAGATCCTTTCCTGGAAAAATTGTCGTAAATCATAACATTGTCTCCTTTTTCACAGAAGTATTTGGCTGCATTTATGCCTATAAAGCCTGCTCCGCCTATTATGAGTATGTTTCTCATTACAAAACTTGCAGACTATCTGCTTAAAAACATTGCGGATTTGTCGTCTATATTGGAACTCTAAAATAACCATCAAAAAGTGATTAAAACACGCATAATCCATCATTTTTAAAAAGCATGTCAAAATATCCCGAATATGGGCAAAGTTCCTATTTCAATATGTCTTGTGACAAGAAATGAAGAAGAGATGATAGAGCGCTGTCTTAAGAGCGTATATGGCTGGGCCGATGAAATTATTGTTGTTGATGGAAAAAGCAAAGACAATACGGTAAAAATCTGCAAAAAATACGGAGCAAAGGTTTTCATAAGGGAAAACGATCCCAGCCATCACGTTAACAAATTTTTCACGTTCAACGAAGCAAAAAATCCTTGGGTTTTCTCATTGGACGCAGATGAAGAATTAACAGAAGAGTTAAAGAAAGAAATCGAGCATACGATAAAAAACGATAATGGTGAATTTAACGCGTATTATATCAAAAGAATAAACCTTGTCAATGACAAGCCTTTGAAATATGACTGGCCTGGCGTTCAACTAAGGTTTTACAGAAAAGGGCAGGTTTATTTTGAAGGCAAGCGCCTTCATGAGTACATAAAAGTCAGGGGAAAGATTGGAAAATTAAAAATGCCGTTCCTTCATTATGGATTCTGGAGAGGCCTGCATTATTATTTTTACAAGCAGAACAACTATACTACTTTTGACATCCAAAAAATGGTGGAGCTTGGTGAAAAATACACGTTCCCTATGCTGATTAAAAACTGGATTAACATCACGATGTACATGTTCAGGCACAAAATTGTGTTTAACGAAGTTTACGGACCTATATTTTTGATGACAGACTATATGTGGCAGTGGATGCTTTACATAAAGTTCAGGGAATTCTCGCATTTGAAGAATAAATCTCATTACAATGAAGTCAACAAGTATTAGTATTCTTCAGAAATTTGTTTTGCGATATTTTTCCATACGAATTTTTTTGCGTTGGATATTCCTTTCTTAATGGCGGCTTTATTGCCTTTAAGTTTAATGGCGTTTATTATCGCATCTGCGATTGATTTCTCGTCATATGGGCTGCACAATACTGCGTTTCCAGACACTTCTTTCATTGCTCCTGTGTTTGATGTCACAACCGCGCATTCGCAGGCCATTGCTTCTATCGGCGGAAGACCGAAGCCCTCAGCTAAAGACGGAAAGGCAAACACATCTGATCCTGAGTAGAACTCAGGAATGTCTTTTTCATAAACAAAATCAGTGAATACGACGTCATCTGCAATTCTAAGCTCTTTTGCGAGCATTTGCAGTTTTTCCCTGTTTTTAGAATGCTGGGGGCTTCCGACGCGCACTAATTTTGCATCCTTTACTTTTGATTTGACAATTGAAAAGGCTTTGAACAATCTGAACAAATTTTTGCGGTCTATTTCAGAGCCTACATGAAGAATGACTTTTGTTTTATCATCTATGCCGTATTTTTTTCTGAAAGTGCTTTTTGCAGGCTTGAAAATTTTGTCATCATAACCTAAACCGACAACTTTTATTTTTCCAGCGTCAATCCCGAATCTTATAAGCTCCTGTTTAGTGTATTCAGAGTCTGCGAACACCATCTTTGCCCTTTTCATTCCCCATAACCCGAGGCGTATTCTAAGGCGATAGTTCCAGTTTACATTTTTTGCGTCCACAGTTATTGGAAACAGGTCGTGGCATGTTATGAATAACTTGTTTGGATTCAGTATGTTCCCAAGATACGCGTATTCCTGAGAGGTTATATGCAAAACATCGCAGTTGCGTGTCTTCCATAATACGATAAAAGGATAAATAAGGTAGTTTGTAATTTCCTGCCCTATTCCAAAAGGCAGGCTTTTGCATTTTACAATTATTGATTCAATAGTTTTTGGAAAGAATTCTTTTAGCTTGTGTGCGTATTTTTGAATAGCGCTTAGTTTGTCATTATTCTGCCAACCCATTATTAACGCTGTTTTAACCATTCTTGCGACCTTTATGCGGTTTTTGCCTTATGTGAATCTCTTAAAGGCGATTAATAAAACTATCGTTAATGCACATATTTTATAAATCAATCAACTTTCATTAAATTATGGAATTAAGAGATAGATTGAGATTGACATATGACTGGGTTCCTGACTGTTCCAGGCTTCTGGATCTTGGATGCGACAGAGGAGATGTTACTGTATTATTCACTAAAAAGGCAAAGGAAGTTATTGGAATTGACAATAATGAAGCCGCGATTCAGGCGGCAAGACAGCAGAAAACTTCAGCTTCTTTTATGGTTGCCAAAGGCGAACGTCTTCCATTTCCCGATAAGTATTTTGATGCGGTGCTGATGTCAGAAGTTATTGAACATGTTGAAAATGAGCAGCAGACAATCGATGAAGTCCGCAGAGTCATGAAAAAGGGCGGAAAGCTTATCCTTTCAACACCTCACAAGGGAACTTTCAGGTTTATTGACAGCTTTAATATGAAATTTTATTTCCCAAGATTGTACAAATTATGGAAGGGCCGACAGTATAACAAAAAAACTTATGAAGTCCAGCCTTGGCACCGCCATTATTCATTGGAAGACCTTGAAAAATTGTTAAAAGGGTTCACAATCACAAAAGTTCATCGGGGCGGATTTTTTCTTTATCCGCTGCATTGGGTTATTGGAGACATGCTTGGTGATGTCTTTGGAAATAAAGCCAGTTGGATTAGAAACAAGATGTCTTTGATTGCTGACATGGAGTTCCAAAAAGATTTCAAATCTATGGGAGCCTCGATTGCGATAATTGCAAAAAAGAATTAAGCCGATAATATTGCTTTTGCTATTCTTTCTGTGCTTTTTCCGTCTAATTTATAGCACATTTTCTTGACAAGCTTTTTCCTTCCTTCTGCATGCAGTTTTGGATTCTTCAGGTATGTTGAGATTGATTTGACAAGTTCTTCAGGATTGCGAGTCACCCATATTGCATCCTCAGTCAATAAGTGCTTGTAATATTCCATGTCAAAAAATGATTTCTGGCTGTCTGCGTAAGGAACGTTTTCCCGATAACCGTCAAATTTTATATTCACAACAGGTTTGTCGAATATTGAGGCGTCTAAGGACGTTGTCGAATGCACATTCACAAAAACGTCTGAATATTTCATCAGCGCAGCCATTAATTTCATGTCGTCCAGCGTGGCGTTAAACCCTCCTGTAAGCGCAGATGATTTTTTGTCATATTTCCCTGGCTTCATAAGCACGACTCGCGAATTGCCGGCAAATTTTTCCCAGCTTGAAAAATTTGTCATGTTGGGGTGGCTTCTCACTATCAGCTGGACATCTCCTGGAATGCGGCCGTCCTGCATTGCTTTTATGATGATGTCAATGTCATCTCCATCGGATGTTTCGAATGAATTCAACCCTGCGCAGAAGCATATCAGCCTTTTCTTTGGATCTAATTCGTATTTTTTGAAAAATTCCTTTTTAGGCATTACTGGATTTAAGTAAAAGTCAAATTGCGGCGCTCCTGTGATTGCTGTTTTTTCCATAGGATATTTATGAACATCCTTCACTTCTTTAGCCATCGTTTCATTCCATACGATTAATTTCTCCGGAATATAAGGCATCCTTCCCTTTGATGTCATATTGTCCCAGCTCATCACCATTGACACGACTGGAATTTTCTTTTTTTGGCAGTATTCGACGAAATAAAACTCGTCTATGCTCAAGATCGAGGGTGAAAACAGTATGTCTGGCTTTTCCTGCTCAACTATTGAAATAACGTCTTTTTTCGTGAATAATCCCCAGTCTATTGCTTTGATGAATGAAAACATTCCTGGTATTTTCAATATCCATTTCAATACACAGCCCAGCCTGAATGTCCATGGTTTTCGCAATTTGTACTTGTCCTGCTTTATCTTAAATGTTACATTGTTTATTTCAGGATAAACAAAATCCGGAGCAACTGATGAAAAATATCTTAGCCACAATAACCTGCTGTTGTAGGTGTTCATTATGTTCACTCCCACAACTTTTACGTGCTTTTTTTCATATTCTTTCTTGATTGTTTCCAGCATAGGCATTGGAACTGTCACAACAACTTCTGCTCCCTGCTTTACAAGCGAATCCACAACTCCCAAGCGCACCATATTTCGCAGTGTCCAGCTTGAGTATATGGGCATAAGCACTTTCTTCATAGTCTTGAAAAAAGTCGAGCGCTTTAAAAAGACTGTGGTCTTAAAATCCCAAATTTAAGCAATAGCTTAATATATCTTCTGCCGATACCAAAAACATGGTTGAATATTCAGTTGTTGTGCCGGCTTACAACGAAGGCGAGAACCTCAAGACATTGGTTCCTAACCTTGTAAAAGCGTTAAAGCCGTTCAAAAAAGAATTTGAAATCATAATTGTGAACGACAACAGCAAAGACAATTCATTCGAAGTTCTAACACAGCTACAAAAGAAATACAGGCAATTAAAACCAATTCATAGAACAAAAAATGAAGGCGTAGGCATTGTTATAAGACAGGGTTTGGCGGCTGCAAAAGGCAATGTCATAATCACGCTGGATGGGGACAATTCCCACGACCCTGCGCAAATTCCCGAATTCCTCAACGCATTAAAAATATATGACATGGTTTGCGGTTCAAGATATGTTGAGGGCGGAAGCGCAAAGCTTGGTATTATGAGAAAAGCTATCAGCGGCGTCTTTAATTTGATATTCAGAAACGTCATAGGCTTGCAAATTAGGGATTTTACTTCCGGATACCGGGCATATAAACGTCAAATCATAGACACAATTCATTTGACTGGGACAGGTTTTGGAACATACATTGAAATTCCAATCAAGGCAACTCTTGCAGGATTCAAGTTGGGCGAAGTCCCGATTCATTATGAACGCAGACGGCATGGCGAGTCAAACCTTAACTATAGAAAGCACGGCCCTGAATATGTGAAAATAGCTGTGAAGGCAGTAATACAAAAATTCTTCTGATGCTCGAATTATAGACTTAACGTTCACTTAGCTTTTTAAACTTAATATGGCTTATTCTTCTATGAAAGTAGGTATTGTGGGAGCTGGTTTAATAGGTCAAAAGCGTGCAGAAGCCGCTAAAAAAGCAGGTTTGAATATAGCAATGATTGCAGATATAAATCTTGAATCTGCTCAAAAACTAGCAAATACATACAATGCAAAAGCAGTAAGCGATTATAAAGAATTAACGAATTCAAAAGAAATCAATATTGTAGTCATTTGCGCAATTCATAATGTGCTTGCAGAAATCACAATTGATGCGATTAACAATAAAAAGCACGTTCTTGTTGAAAAGCCAGCCGCGATAAACTCAGCAGAATTCAATAAAATAAAAGAAGCGATGAAAAACAATCCAGAAGTAAAAGTCAAAGTTGGCTACAATCACAGATTCCATCCAATGATTAAGAAAGCAAAGCAGATGGTGAACGAAGGAAAGATTGGCGAGCCGATATTCATAAGGGCAAGATATGGTCACGGCGGAAGAATAGGGTATGAAAAGGAATGGAGGGCAAATAAAGAATTGTCAGGCGGGGGAGAATTATTAGACCAAGGCTCCCATATTATCGACTTGTCAAGATGGTTTTTAGGCGATTTTAATGAAGTTAAGGGTTTTTGCGAGACTTATTTCTGGGACATGAAAGTCGAGGACAATGCATTTGCCTTATTGAAGACAAAAGAAGGCAAAATAGCAAGTCTGCATGCAAGCTGGACTCAATGGAAGAACTTGTTTTCGTTTGAAATTGCTGGAAAAACAGGTTTAATCACAATAGACGGCTTGGGGAAAAGCTACGGCAAGGAAACACTAACTTACTACAAAGAACCTGCAGAACTTGGACCGCCAATTACAACAAAAGAAGAATATGATGAAGACGATACAACTTGGGAAGAGGAATTTCAAAACTTAAACGAAGCAATCAAAAATAATACTCAGCCAAACGGCACAATTAATGACGCGGCTGAAGTTATGAGAATAATCGAAAAATTATATGGTGAAAACAAATGAAAATCGGTATTATAGGCGCTTGGCATTTAGGTGAAGTCTACGCAGTTGGTTTTGCCGAATTAAACCACCAAGTTATGATAAATGATAAAACAGAAATTATTGAATCATTGAAAAAGGGAATTCCTTTGATTGAAGAGCCAGGACTTAAAGAGCTGTTAAACAAGCATTTGAACAAAAATATTATTCCAGCATCCACAATAAAAGAAACAGTGCAGAATTCAGACATAATAATAATAGCATACGACTCTCCTGTTGATGAAAATGACGAAGTTGACACTCTTCCTGTCATAAAGGCGGCCGCGGACATTGCTCAGCATGCAAACAAGGATATTATTGTGATAATTTCGAGCCAGATTCCCATCGGCACGTCAAAAAAAGTTGAGAACTTGCTAAAAGAAAGCAAATATAGGATTGATGTTGCTTATGCTCCTGAAAATTTAAGATTGGGAAGCGCAGTTGAAAGATTCCTAAACCCAGACATTACAGTCATAGGGGCAAGAAAACAGGAAATTGCAAACAAATGCCTTGAAATCTTCCCTGGAGAAAACAAGATCTTCCTGAAAACAGAAAGCGCTGAAATGTTCAAGCATATGATGAATTCATATTTTGCGACTCAAATCACATGGGCTAATGAAATGTCTGACTTGTGCGAAAAAGTGAATGCGAATGCTGTTGAAATCGCAAAAGCGATGAAAAACGAGAAAAGAATAGGAAAGTCTGCAATGATTCTCCCTGGCTTAGGATTCGGAGGCGGCACATTAGGAAGAGACATACAAGTGCTAAAAGCAATAGGAAAGTCAACAAATACCGAGACAAGGATTATTGACGCAATTATTGACAATAACAACGAAAGAAACGATGTTGTGATAAGAAAGCTAGAAAAACATTTAGGGGTGTTAAAGAACAAAAAAATAACAATTCTTGGATTAACATACAAGTCAGGAACAAACACCCTCCGAAGATCGCCGTCTTTAGAAATCATAAACAAGCTGAAAAAAGAAAAGTCAATAATTACTGCATTCGATCCTTCAATTAAAGCTTCAACTGAGCTTCCAAAAGACATTACTCTGTCTCAAGACATTAATTCTGCAATAAAGGAAGCTGATGCTGTTGTCATAATGACTGACTGGGACTCATTCAGGATAATTGTCGACATTGCGACGCCGAAAAACATAGTGATTGACACAAGAAACATGCTTGACCCGCAAAGTTTAAAACAAAAAGGCATTACGTATGAGGGAATAGGAATATGCTGACAAATAAAGTTGCGATAATCACAGGCTCTGGAAGAGGAATTGGCAAATGCATTGCAAAAGAATTCGTAAAGCAAGGGGCTAAAGTCGTGATATCTGCAAGAAGCAGATCAGAATTGGATGAAACAGCAAAGGAAATCGGCGAAAACGCGTTCCCAGTCATATGCGATGTTTCTTCAGAAGAGCAGGTAAAGAATCTTGTAAGCAAAACAATTGAAAAATTCGGCAGAATAGACATTTTAATGACATGCGCAGGCATTTACGGCCCTATAGGAAAATTAGAGGAAAACAATTCAAATGATTGGGTAAACACATTCAAAATAAACTTATTCGGAACAATGTTTTGCGCAAAAGCCGTTATTCCTCATATGAAAAATCAGAAGAATGGAAAAATCATCTTTATGTCAGGCGCAGGCGCTCCAAAGCCGTTCCCGCATTTCAGCGCGTATTCGGCGTCAAAGACAGCAATTGTAAATCTTGCGGAAACTCTGTCAGAAGAACTAAAAGACAGCTGTATTGATGTTAATGCTGTTGCTCCTGGATTGGTGTTCACAAGATTGCAGGATTCCTTGTTCGATGCAGGAGAAAAAGCAGGTCAGGCATTCTTGGAAAAGATGAAGAGGGAAAAGGAAAAAGGCGGGGTTCCTCCTGAAAAAGCCGCCGAACTTGCCATATTCCTCGCGTCAGAAGAGTCGAATGGAATTACAGGCAGACTAATCAGCGCAGTTCATGATAATTATAAAGAATGGAATGCTGAAAATATAAAAAACAGCGAAAGTTTTGTCATACGAAGAATTGATAACTTCTTTTTCAAGAAGATAAAATAATCAGATGCGGTAAACTTCTCTCCAGACTCTTATCATTTCCTTTATTTGATTGATTACAATCTTTAACTTTGGAAATGGAGATATTGATGATTCAAATATTGCCTCGTTTGCGGTTCTTGGAAGGTGTTTTACAGGCACTTGCATTATTCTAAATCCTGCAATCTTTGCTTTTATCATCATTTCTGGCGCAATAAATCCTGTTGTCGTATGCAAATTGATTTTAGAGAACATATCTTTCCTCACAATTCTGAATGCGCAGTCAAAATCTTTCTCATTCATTCCAAATATTGTCTGTATTATTAAATTATATACTCCTGCAGTGAATATTCTTCCAAACTTGTCAGCTCTTTTCTTTCTAAAACCTGCAACAATGTCATTGTTTTCAATATGCTTTGCGAGTTTTAAAATTTCCTGCAAATCAAACTGGTTGTCCGCATCAGAATAAAACACAAATGGATATTTTGCATTCTCTATCGCAATTCCATATGCCCTTCCAACTCCAGGATCAGTTTTCTTCTGTATTACAAGGCGAATATTTTTATTCTTTTTTGCCAGTTCTTTTACAATGCCAATAGTCCCGTCTGATGAATTTTCGTGTACAACTGCTATAATCTCATAATTATATGCGATTTTCTTTGCGGCGTTCAAAGCAGAAAGAAGGCATTTTGATATGTTGTCCTTTTCATTGTATGCTACGAATGCAAGGCTTAAATCAATTTTCATAATACCGCTTTTGGAGGTTAATTTAAAAAATTAAGCTACTTCTTTCTTAATACTGCCACAACGCTTGTGCCCACAGGCATTCTCATTCCGTGATTTATAAGCCAGTTTTCAAACGTTATTACGGCTGAATAAATCGCCATTAAGGGTTTTGGCATTATTGAAGCGTCTGATTTTGGGCTTGATGACGCCTTCCTAATCAGCTTCATCAGCGCAGTTGGAATAAATGCGAGGGAATTCCAGTATGTGGCAAATTCAACGTCAAAGTAAGGCTTTACAACTTCCATTAAAGTGGATTTTGTGTATCTGCGCTTGTGCTGGTTTACAGTGTCGTGAGGCCCCCATAAGAACATGAATGCGGGAACTGTGATTATGCATTTTCCATTTGGCTTCAATATGCGGGCAAGTTCAGACACAGCCAGTTTATCGTCATCAATATGTTCAATCACATCTAAGCAAGTAACAGCGTCAAAAGTCGAGGATTTCGAAGGCAGTTTTGTTGCGTCTGCGGAAATAAGCTTGTAATTGCCTTGTTTCTGCATTGTTTCCGAGTATTCGAAGCCCCATAAGTCCTTCCATCCCTTTGAATGCAGTGTTTCAAGCAATAATCCGCTTCCACAGCCTACGTCTGCAAGCTTGCATTTAGCTCCGAGAAGAGAAACGATTAATTCGCGTCGTTTGACAAACCAAGGGTGTGTCTTCTCAACAGCCAGATAATCCTGCTCATAATCTTTTTCCATACAATCAATAAACAATAAGGCAGTTTAAATTACTTATCATACATCGCTATTGCATTACTATTTTTTATTACGCGCAGCATACGCATCATTGAATTCCTGTATTGTCTTTTCAGTGCCAGGATGGAAGGACATTTCGGTGAAGAACTTTGTTGGCACCGTAACTATATGCGCGCCATGCTCAATAGCAGTTGAAACGTCTGTGTAATGGCGTATGCTTCCAACAATTATTTCGCTTTTGATGCCGTGTGAATCAAAGAATTCTCGTGTCCTGCGTATGTCGTTGTTTGCAAAGTCTCTTGCTTTTTTGTCTGCTTCCAAATACAGTTCGCTGTCTTTTTTAATGCTTGGAAGTATGCTCAATATCACTGCTTTGTCAGCAATTGTTTTGCTTAATTGTACTGTGAGAAACTCGTCTCTTTTTGTGTCAATTATTCTGTTGTAAAACAAGCTTACGAATTTTCCGCCCGCTCTTCCTGCAAGAACCGCTTGATCGAATGTGTAAACTGCAGTAATGTTAGTTGGAATTCCAAACTTTGCAAGTTCTTTTGTTGCTTTTAATCCCTGTTGATTCATTGCAACTTTGATTACAACGTGTTCTGGCGAGTATGAATGGTATAATTTTCCGAGGCGGACAAACTCTTCATAATCATTGCTTGGAACTTCAAGGCTTACTGGACCAGGAACAATGTCAACTATCTTCTTGACAAGCTCTGGCGACATTTCTACGCCTTGTGTTGCGATAATTTTAGGATTAGTAGTTACGCCAGATAATATACCCCATGTGGCTACTTCGCTGATTTCTTCAATCATGGCTGTATCGATAAACAGCTTGCCTTTTTCCATTATTTTTGAAAATTCACTCATAAGCTTAACTCCTGCACTTAGCTTATAAAACTTATTATACTCACGTCCATTAAAAAAGGCGATATTTTTAAACCAAGTAGTGGTTAAAATTACGTGCAAATAGTCTTTATAGCAGGAGGGTTGGCGACAAGGTTACAGCCTATTGCGGAAACAATTCCTAAGTGTATGATGGATATTGCTGGAAAGCCGCTTATAGAGCATCAGATTGAACATTTTAAGGAACTAGGATTTACAGAGTACGTATTCTGCCTTGGTCATTTGGCAAACAAGGTAATTGAATACTTTGGAGATGGAAGCAAATTCGGAGTCAGCATCAAATACTCAGTTGAAAATGAGCAGTTAGGCACAGCAGGCGCAGTAAAATTAGCAAAAGAATTGATTAAAGACAAGTTTTGCGTGTATTATGCAGACATCATCTCAAAAACAGACTTCCGCAAGACTCTTGAACAGCACAATTCCTCAAATTCTTCAGCCACAATCCTCGTGCATAAAAGGACTGAAAAAAGCTCGAGTAAAAACGAAATTAATCTTGATGGAACAAGTATAACAAAATTCGTTGAAAAATCAGAAACTCCGAATGAATGGATTTTCTCAGGCATATTCATAGCGGAAAAAGATATCTTAAACTTAATCCCTGACAATAAAAAATATGATTTTGGCAAAGAAGTATTTCCAGATATGATAATAAAATCAAAAAAGCTGTCTGCGTTCCAGCATTCTGATTTCTTCAGGGAAATTGGCAATCCTGAAAAATATAATCAAGCTAATAAGGAGCTCAGAAAAAATCAGGCTCTGTAAAATTCTTTTCCTTCTGTTGCGATTTTGTTCAATGCGTCCACGATTGCGTGATGTACAACAACATGAAATCCTTCCACAAGAGGTGTGCTGTCTACAGGCAAATTGATGTTTACTGTGCATAAATTCTTCATTGCCCCGCCGTCAAAGCCCGTCATTCCGATTGTCTTGCCGCCGTTGTCATTTGCGTATGCCAAAGCTTTTGTGAGATTTTGCGACCAGGCAATATTTCCTTTGTCCATTCCTTTTCCGCCGTGCACGCTTATGCCTATTACGACATCTCCTTTTCTGAAATGTGTTTTTAGCTGTTCGACGAATAATTCGTCTTTTGGCATGTCATTGAATAATGCTGTTATTTGTGAAATATTGTCTGTCAAACATTTTGTTCTCATTCTGTACTTGTCTATGCCTGCAGATGCCCATTTTTCCAAATCAGCTGAGAGATGAGATGCGGTTCCCGCAGATCCGCCGTTTCCTATCAAAAACACCATTTTGTCGTTTCTTCTGGCTTCATCTAATATCAGTACAGCTCTGCGTATCGCATTGAGATCTATCTTTCTGCATAATGCGCTTCCTTCTTTCATGAAGGATTCCAGATATCTGTTTAAATCAAGGCTCATCCTTTCACCATCACGCTGCTTCCTTGTTCTGAAAATTTGAATGGCACCTGCCTTGCTCCGACTGCTTCCATTGCGTTTATTAATTTTTGAGAATTATTTGCATACAACAAAAGGAATCCTCCGCCGCCTGCTCCGACTAATTTCCCGCCAACAGCTCCATTAGAGAGTGCATGAGAATATAATGCGTCAATGTCAGGAGTTGACATATTTGGAGATCTTTTTTTCTTCAAAACCCAGTGTTCGTGCATTAGTTTTCCAAATTGTTCGGTCTGTCCTGATTCCAGCAATTCTTTGCTCAACAACCCTATTTTCTTTATGTCGTCAAGGTTGTGTATCATTGTCGAATCGCCTTGTTTTGTTTTGACATCCTGCGACAATAATGTCACTGAAGAGTCTCTTCGTAATTTTGTGTCGAACAATAATAAGTTTTGCTGTAAATCCTGAAGTGTTTTTCCCGACACTCGCAATGGCGTCACAGTCACGTTTCCTGTTTTGTCGACTGTGTAAGTGTTTATTCCGCCAAATGCGGCTGCGTATGGATCTTGCTTTCCCTCTGGCTTTGACGGATTGAAGCTTATTGCCTTAAACCCTTCTTCGGCAAGCTCGTGAGGCTGTACTGGATGGCCGTTAAGCTCATGCAGTATGTGCGCGAGACCCACGGAAAATGAGCCAGAACTTCCCAAGCCTGTTCCGCCTTCAATGTCTGAAAAGCAGACGATTTCTGTTCCTTTTGGGACGTTTCCAGCCGACTCAACAATATGCTTGATTAATGGGTGCTGTATTAATTTTGCGTCATCAACAACTTCTTTTTCGCTGTAGCGGATGATGTATTTATCTCCGCCGATGAATTTGTTTGCCGCCCAGTAAACGTATTTGTCAATTGCTGCCGCAATCCAGAATCCGCCGTCTTTTTCATAATATGACGGCAAATCAGTGCTTCCTCCTCCGAGCGTTATTCTCAGCGGGGTGCGTGTGATAATCATAAACAAAATTTGCTCAATCTGTTTATAAAGTTTCGCGATTTGACGTCTATAACTCAGTCAATAATCTGTTACTTTCAGGTGATTAATAAGAAGAATTTTTTAGTGCGATCTCGACAGCTGATTTCAAGTTTTCGGCGGTGAAATCAGCTTCTTCTTCGCATTCCTCGCCTGTTTTGACAAATATTGATTTTATTCCAATGTTCCTCGCGGCAAGCACGTCTCTGAATGAGTCTCCAATCATGAAACTGTGTTCAAGGTCAATATTCAAGTCCTTTGCTGCTTTTAATATCATTCCTGGTTTTGGCTTTCTGCATTCACAGTCTATTTTGTATTCTGGTCTTTCTCCTTGAAATCCTTTGTCAGGATGATGAGGGCAGAAGTAAATCGCGTCAAGATGCGCTCCTTTTTCTTCAAGCTGTTTTTTCATTTTTTGGTGAAGCGCCTCTAATTCCTGCTCTGAAAATCTGCCTTTTGCTATTCCCGGCTGGTTTGTTATGATGATCGCGTAATAGTTTGAATTGTTTATCATTCTGACTGCTTCTGCTGAGAAATCAAATATTCTGAATTTGTCAAGGTCTATAGTGTCGTGCATTGGGAACGCTATTGTCCCGTCCCTGTCAATGAAAATAGCAGGTTTTTTCATACGTATTCCTTTGCAAACACTGTTTAAAAACGTGCCTGAATTCAAATCCATAATCTTTATAAACTGCCCACAGACTTTTTGAAGTGATTATAATGAACATTCACGCTGACAGGAATTCTTGGGAGTCTCACTGGGATAATACTGGCAAGACGGGATTTATGGCAAAATTCACGGAATGGATGAGATTCAATATGCTTGCAAATTCTGTGAGAGACAGTCTTGACAAATATTGCAAGATTGATGGAGTTTACATCGAAGCCGGCTGCGGCACTTCGCAGACTTCAGACAAGATAAACAAAAAGGGAAAATTCATCATAGCATTGGACTTCGCAAAAAATACTTTATACAACGCAATGAAAGTAAAAAAGAACGACGCTTTCATCAATGCGGATATTATGAAAATGCCTTTCAAGGATAATAGCATTGCAGGCATAT
>Ga0210057_1002258_pt1 | contig 27844 bp, 31 predicted proteins | sample CryGeyCG2114_010_2_FD_183968 | JGI IMG/M metagenome (GOLD analysis project Ga0210057, IMG submission 183968) | Groundwater microbial communities from aquifer - Crystal Geyser CG10_big_fil_rev_8/21/14_0.10 (SPAdes) (version 2) | ecosystem: Environmental > Aquatic > Deep subsurface > Groundwater ...
AGATCATGAGTCGTCTCAGCTTTCGGGGGGAGAAAAACAGCGGGTCGCCATCGCGCGCGCCCTGGTCAATGACCCGTTGGTTGTTTTTGCTGATGAGCCGACTGGCAATCTTGATTCCAAATCAGGACAAGTAGTAATGGATATTATCCAGCAGCTTTCGGAAAAGCATGGCAAAACAGTCATTCTCATTACCCACGAGACATATACCGCGGAACATGCCGAGCGCATTATTACTATGCGCGATGGCAATATAGAGAGCGACAAAAAGGTCGAACATCGCCATATTGCTCGCGATCATTTCAAAAAATAATTATGACCATTCGCCACAGTCTTAAAACCGCCCTTGCCGGGCTGAAAACAAACAAATCCCGATCCGCGCTTACTATCCTCGGCATCGTTATTGGCATTACGGCAATAATTTTGGTTATGTCCGTGGGGCAGGGCGCGGAAGATTTGATCTTGAATCAGGTCCGCGGACTCGGGTCGCAGACGATTATCGTTGAACCCGGCCGGGAGCCGTCAGGCCCCTCAAGCTTTGCCGAGCTTTTTACGGATTCTCTCAAGCAAAAGGATGTTGACGCGCTCTTAAAGCCCTCCAATGCGCAGGGTTTGCAAGACCTTACTCCCGCCGTGATGCAGGTCGTGCCGGTAACTTTTGAAAACGAAACGATACGAACGAATGTCATCGGCGCGTCCGATCTCATCACAAAAATTTTGGATATTTTCCCGCGGGAAGGCGCGTTTTTCACCGATGACGATATCAAACAAAAAGCGAGCGTTGCGGTCATCGGATCAGAGGTAAAAAACAAATTATTCGGGCCCTCCGACGCCTTGGGAGAAAAAATAAAAGTCAAAGGAATGAATTTTCGCATTGTCGGAATCCTGCCGCCCAAGGGGCAGGTCGCTATCTTTAATGCCGATGATATGGTAGTGGTGCCCTATACAACCGCTCAGCAGTATCTTGCCGGCACGAATTATTTCAACGCCATTATTATACGGGCCAAGTCGGAAGACATTGTCCCGCGAGTGGTTCGGGATATTGAACTTACCTTGCGCGAAACTCACGGGATAGATGACCCCGACAAAGACGATTTTCATATTACCACGCAGGCAGACGCGGCCGAAAGAGTGAAGACGATTACGGGAATCCTCTCGGTGCTTTTAGTGTCTGTCGCGGCAATTTCGCTTGTTGTCGGCGGAATCGGCATTATGAACATTATGTTGGTTTCCGTGTCCGAACGGACGCGGGAAATCGGACTTCGCAAAGCGCTGGGCGCCACGGAAAGCGATATAATGACGCAGTTTCTTTTGGAAGCTGTTATGCTCACGGCTTTGGGAGGCATTATCGGCATTATTTTGGGCGCGGCTTTTTCATTCATCGCTTCTCTCATATTATCGAGAATTGTGGCGCTTGGATGGACATTTACTTTCCCGATATTTGCCGCGGTTCTTGGACTTGGCGTAGCCGGTCTCATAGGACTCGTATTCGGACTCTATCCCGCCCGAGAAGCCAGCAAAAAAAGCCCGATGGAAGCCTTGCGTTATGAGTAGAAGAATCTCGTATGAACATCATTGAAGTAAAAAATCTAACAAAACAATTCGACGGAATTACTGCCGTTGACGATGTTTCCTTTGCGGTGAACAAAGGAGAAATTTTTGGATTTTTGGGCCCGAACGGAGCGGGAAAATCCACCACCATAAACATGCTCTCGACCATTCTTTCGCCGACTGAAGGCGAGGCATTCATAAATAATTTCAATATCTTATCTCAAAAAGACGAGGTGCGTAAATCTATCGGTCTTGTTTTCCAGGACCCATCGCTGGATGACCGGCTTACCGCTGAAGAAAATCTTCGTTTCCACGCAAGATTGTACGGCGTGCCGAACGATGACTACAGAAAACGGGAAAAAGAAGTATTGCAGCTGGTGGATTTATGGGAGAGGCGAAACGAAGTAATAAAGAATTTTTCCGGCGGAATGAAACGGCGCCTAGAAATAGCCCGCGGACTTATCCATTATCCGGCCGTATTGTTTTTAGATGAACCGACTATTGGGCTTGATCCGCAAACGCGCGCTCATTTGTGGAGTTACATTTTGAAATTGAAACGCGAAAAAGAAATGACCATATTCATGACCACGCATTACATGAATGAAGCCGAAAACTGCGACCGAATTGCCATTATTGACCATGGGAAGATAGCAGTACTCGACACCCCCGACAATCTTAAAACAAAAGTTGGAGGAGATGTGATAAGAATGAAAACTGGTGATAAACCTTCTCTGAAAAAAGAGCTTGAAGAAAAATATAGAGTAGAAGTTAAGGAGGAAGATGGCACTCTGCGAATAGAAGTAGCGAATGGCGATCAATTTTTACCTCGTCTTTTCAACGAGCTAACTGCCAAGATTGATTCCATCGAACTAAGAAAACCGACATTAGATGATGTGTTTTTGAATTTTACGGGACACGCCATTCGAGAAGAAGAAGCTTCCGATAAAGAACATATGCGTCAGCAGATGCGCATGAGAAGAAGAACTTAATTATTACACATCAATAAACCATATCCTATGCAATTTATTCAAACGATTTATACAATTTGGCAGAGAGAAATAATCCGTTATTGGCGGGATAAAACGCGCATTATTTCCACGCTTTTTATGCCGTTGATGTTTCTTGTTATCTTCGGCGCCGGGTTGAGCAAAACTCTTGCGACAGGAAATTTTGGCGTTGATTTCGTGCAGTTTATGTATCCCGGAATTATTGCGATGAGCGTTATGAGCGTTGCTTTTTTCTCTACTATTTCCACTGTCTGGGATCGGGAGTTTGGTTTCTTGAAAGAAATCTTGGTAGCGCCCGTCTCTCGCGTGGCGGTTGCTTTCGGCAAAACGCTGGGAGCGACTACCATTGCTTCAATTCAGGCGCTTATCTTATTGATTCTTGCCCCGCTTATCGGCGTAACGATTCACTTTGCCGTCATTCTGCCACTTGTTATGTTTATGCTTCTGCTCGCTTTTGCCATTTCCGGCATGGGACTGCTCATTTCTTCTCTGATGAAAACAACCGAAAGTTTTTGGCTTGTTATGCAGGTTTTGATTTTCCCTCTCTTTTTCATTTCCGGCGCTTTCTTTCCGCTCACTGCCGTGCCGTCGTGGATGCGCGTGCTTGCAAATGTAAATCCGTTGACATACGGCGTGGACGCGATGAGACAAATTCTTTTGGGAAATCAAGTAGCCGAAAATGTTTTGCGTGGCCTTTCGTTACATACCATATCCGTCAATGCATTATTTCTTTTGGGATTTTCTGCGGTGATGGTAAGCGCCGCGGTGTGGGCGTTCAATAAAAGAGCCTAATTTTTCCGCCGTTCTTCGGCGAGCGTACGAGGTAGTTTCAAGCTACCACGCGCTCCGCGCGTGAGAGACATCATTTATTTTGAAAATAGGTTCTAACTTGATACAATAAAGGCACAATTGATACAAAGCTCGCCACAGGGGCAAACAAATGGCAAAAAGGGGCTAACACGTAGCTCCTTTTTGTTTTCAGCTCTCAAGGTGCTTAGGTTATTTCTGAATGCCGGGACCGGGGCCTTTCTTTGAGTTGCGTTCATCTGTAACCGCTATAAGTTTGATCTCAACTTTGTGTTTGATAATCACCTTTACAGGCTTGTTGCAGTGTGGGCAACGCGTGGAGAATGAGGCCTCGGAATTGAAGATGGCATCTTTGAAGATGATCCTAGTGCAATGCGGACAATTGCCTATGTTTTCCTCTCTATCCATAGTTGTTTTTCCAGAGTGGTCTGTTGCCAACCCGATTTGTAGGTTTCCGTTCGATTGGCAATAGAGGCTCAAACTTCAAAGAACGGTTCATGTGCCATTCGGGCCTCGGCCTCAGATATCCTCGATCATAGTTAATTAGAACCTATCTCAAAAATAATGTATAATAATTATGCTTAACAGAGCTAAAAATCAAAACAAAAACATATATGCTTACCGACCAACAATGGGAGGTCATTGCACCGCTCATCCCCCCGTCGCCCCGAAAGGATGGCCGCGGCCGGCCGCGGCGCCCTGATCGGGACGTGCTTGATGGAATTCTCTGGATACTCCGCACCGGAGCCCAGTGGAAAGACTTACCGAACCGCTACCCTCCCTACCAGACCTGCCATCGCCGGTTCCAGGAGTGGACACGGAACAATGTCTTTGCGAATATCCTCACTGCCTTGGCCCAAGACATGGAGCAACGAGGAAAAATAGACCTGCGCGAGTGCTTTATTGACGGTTCCTTCTCGGGAGCTAAAAAAGGGGGGCGTCAGTGGGAAAAAACAAGCGGGGCAAGGGTTCCAAGGTCATGGCCGTATCAGACGCTTCTGGTCTTCCAGTCGCCGTGCACGTGGATTCTGCTACTCCGCATGAAATCACGCTGGTGGCAAAAACGATTGCCGGACGATTTACCCGAGCGGCTCCGCGCCGCATCGTGGGTGACCGGGCCTACGACTCCGATCCCTTGGACGAAATGCTGAAAGAACAAGGCATTGAAATGATCTCCCCTCACAAGTCCAACAGGGTACGCTCTCGGACTCAAGACGGGAGGCCATTGCGGCGGTACCGGAAACGGTGGAAAGTGGAACGGCTCTACGCATGGCTGCAGAACTTCCGCAAAATCGTTACCCGATACGAATACTATGCGCAGAACTTTTTAAGCTTTGTTTTACTGGGTTGAAGGATAAAAAAATACATCGCATAACGTTGCATATCCAAAATTTTTACTCCATTTCATTACGTAAAAACTTCAGATATGCCTGGAAATCAGAAACTAAGAAAAAGGAAAATACAATAAGGTGTTTTAGGCAAAGGGCATTCACCCCTAACCCCTCTGCCCTTTGCCTAAAACGGAAAAAACTTATTTTAAAATTTAAGAAAAAGCCGATTGAAAAAAAATTAAAAGAAAAAAATTACATCGCGCAACAGCGCATATGAGGTTCGGGAAAAAGCGAAAATTTGATATAATCAAGGTGTCGCTTTTCCCCTCTCCCAAACCCGCCAAGGAGGCGGGCTTCTCATATGCGCGTACGTTGTGTGAAATAAATATTTTTAAAATTCTTTATTTGTTTTTGGCAGGGGAAAATTAGGAAGGAAAATTTGATTTTTAATTCTTTAAGAAGGGTGGAATACCAAGGAGTTTTCTTCGCTCTTGGAGGTCGCTCAGAAAATTTTTTTGATAAATAACAAACCGTATGGAGTCAATTCCTTGTCTCGGACTAAATTTCTTATCAGAATGTTCGGAGGGACATCTTACCGAACATTTTTTATTTAACTTAGAAACAGCTATTTCTGGCTTAGCTATAGTTGTTGCAATTTACGCTCTTGTGCTGGAAAGACGTTTTCGAGCATTAATGGAATTAAAAAGAAATGAACGAAAGTTGATAATCAAGTTCGTCGTAGCAATAATTCTCTTAACTTTAATTGGCTCGGTCCTGCCTTATGTCCCCGACAAACCTCTCCCACTTCTTGGGTATCCTATATTTTGGGAATTACTTGCAACCTGTTTTCTTCTTTATACCGCCTACTTGGCATATAATTTATTTCAACACATTAAAAATTTATCAAAAAAGCATATTAGCGCACTTGCCGATTATGCGCCCAAAAGTACAGCAAAGTATCAGGGTACTCTAAATTTTATTTTAGTAGAGGCAGAATATTTCTGGAGTGATTTCTTAAATAAATCAACAACAAACAATTTACTGCAAAACGTGCTTACTGTAGATTTCTCGCAACCCGATTTTCTAAAAGCCGCGTCTAGATCAAGAACAATACTTATAGATACTGTCAAATTTGTTGAAGAATCCGATGAAAATACTAACAAAGAGTCTATAGAAATTTTTCTTCAAGACTTAATATTTACTGGTATTACTCAAAATGACTCCATTATAAGTGATGATCTAGATTCAAGCTACAAACCTATAATGCGTTACATCATAAGAAAGGCGGAACTAACAGATGTCTTACTTGGAAATTCATCGGATCTATTCTTGCTTCGAATGAACAACAAAAACAATTTAATAAAAATAGTAAACCGTTTTAATGAAATTTTTCACATGTATCTAGGACGTCAGTATTATCACAACGAGGATGTGAGTAAGTGTTTCGAAAAAATCGATCCAAAAATTTTAAAAAAGCTATTGGAGTTCTTTAAAGACAGCGTATCTGACCTAGACGAAAAAGCTCAATCTGACTTCTTGCGCAATCTGACACGTGGTTTTATCGCATTAGAGAATCTTCCAGAAGAAAAAAGCGTAGTCCTTGCAGAAGGGATATATAATATCTTGGAAGAATATGTTCAGTGGAAAAACTTTTCTAAAAATTTAACAAATGACAGGATGCTATTCTACGAACTATACCGGCAATACGGTAAATGTAATAAATACGCCAAACAAGCATTTAATACTAAACTATTAGAAAAAATTATAGGATCAGAAGACAAGAAGAAAATGGAGTATTCTTGGTATAATCTGAAAGGGTATTACCCAATGATGATTCCAGCTTATTTCTTCATACATGGCCACACTCTTTTTTCTGACGATGGTATAAATATTCCAAAAGAAGACATGAATTTTCACTTGAAAATTCTCAAAAAAATGCAACAAAACCTCCCTAAAATTGCCAGTGGCCGAACTCAAGAGTATCTAGATAGAGTAGAAATGCCCAAGGACTTAAGAGGAGCTAATATAGTAAAAAGAAGAGCAGAAAAAACACTTTCGGAAATGTTTCCACCCTCCGTCATGTATGATAAAGAGGAAAATTCTATCACATATTTCTTTAGTAACGAAGAATACCACAAAACTGTTTTATTAGACGAAACAGCAAGAGTAAACGAGTTAGTGTTTAAAAACTAATCTACATTATTTATCCACATGGTATATTTTACTTTCGGTTTTTATTCGGGTATAATAGAAATGCCAAAATTGAATCTTTGGCTAAAAGATGAGATAATAAATACAAAATCAATATGAAATTCAAATTTATAGACTTATTCGCCGGCATTGGCGGCATACGAATCGCCTTTGAACGCAATGGCGGAAAATGCGTTTTTACTTCCGAATTTGACGAACAATGCCAAAAGATGTACGAGGCGAACTTCGGCGAAAAACCCTCTGGCGACATCACAAAAATCAATGCCGAAGACATACCGGATCATGATATTTTGGCGGGCGGATTCCCCTGCCAGCCATTTAGTATTATAGGAAACGGGCAAGGTTTCGCGGACACGCGAGGGACTTTATTTTTTGATGTTGAGCGCATTATAAAAGCAAAACAGCCAAAAGCTTTTTTGCTAGAAAATGTTAAACGATTGGTGTCGCACGACAATGGCAGGACTTTTAAAATAATTCTGAAAAAATTAGAAAACCTGGGATATTATGTCCACTATAAAATATTAAATGGCCTTAACTTCGGGGTTCCGCAGAAGCGAGAACGAATTGTGATAGTCGGCTTTAAAGAAAATTATCCTTTTGAATTTCCCACAAACGGAGAAAAAATAAAGACATTGAGAGACATATTGGAGCCGGAAGAAAAAATAGACAAAAAACATTTTCTTAGTGCGTACTTTAGCAAAAAACTTGAAACTAAATTGGAAGAACAAGGCAAAAGACGCCCTGACTTCCCTTCTGTGTGGCATGAGAACAAGTCCGGCAACATCGGGATACACCCTTTTTCGTGTGCCTTGCGAGCAAACGGCTCATACAACTACTTGGTGGTTGACGGCAAACGGCGATTGACGCCGAGAGAAATGTTGCGCTTGCAAGGTTTTCCCGATTCGTTTAAAATAGTCGTCCCGGATACGCAAGCCAGAAAGCAGGCGGGCAACAGCGTGGTGGTTCCTAAAATACAAGCCGTAGCAAAAGCCATGTTGCAAGCTATGGCCCAAGAGCCAGTGCCCACGCTTGAACAAACTAGCATGTCTAGAATGATAACCGAAACAAGACAGGAAAGGGAAACAATAAACGAATCATTGATTTATGCCTAACAAAACAACTCCAAATAAACTATCTTCATTCATCGTTAACCCGTAGCTACAATGACTAATCCTAGATTAAAAACCGTAGACAAAACAACTCCTCCATACCCATTGGGAAAATTTCCGGTCTCTTTTATTGAATCTATCGGTCTGGAGATCGTTTTTATGCTCGCGACAAGCCGCAACCCATTACTTGAGGGTCAAGAATGGGAAAGAATATTTGCGAAAGCTATTGATGCGGAATGGAAACCGTCAAATGTTGGATTGGATGATGTGGTCAAAGGAGCATTTGCATGGGGAGCAAAAACTGTTAAAAGCACTAACCCTCATCAAAGTGAAAATGTTAGGTTAATTTCCGGAAGAAACAACCCTGAATTCTCTTTTCAAACAATAGCCGGCACGGACCAAGGAATCGGAAAACAAGTTTTAGAGATATGGAATGGTCGAGTCGAAGGAATTAGGAGTAAGTTCAAGGAAGTGCGTACAGTGGTATTGCTAAAACCGCAAAATTTTATGGACGACAAATTAGCATTTGCCGTTTTCGAATTTGAAACCATAAGATATCCAGTAGATAATTTCATTTGGAAAAGAAACAAGCAAAATAACCTCGAGGGTTTTGAACAAGAAAACAGTGAACACCGTTTCACGTGGCAGCGTCATGGATCGCAATTTACTATAAAAGAGGCCGTCCCAAAAAATGCCGTAAAGTTTTTCGTGAAAAAACCTCCTATGCTTCCAGAAAAACAAATTCTAGAATTGATAGGATATGATTCTTCATGGATAGAGGTTGTTTAAAAATATGCAAACTCAAAAGCGTAGAATATTTAGATCCAAAGTTCCATGGACACTGTTTCAAAGAAAAAACGCAGCGAGATAATGTCGCGCATAAAAAGCCAAGACAGCAAAATTGAAACATTATTCCGCAAAAAACTTTGGCAATATGGCTTTCGTTATCGTAAAAACTCCGGCAAACTCTTTGGAAAGCCGGATATTGTTTTAAAAAAGCATGAAACCGTCATTTTTATCGACTCCTGTTTCTGGCACGGCTGCAAAAAGCATTGCCGCATTCCCACGGCTCGCAAAAAATATTGGGTTCCCAAAATAGAAAGAAATAAAAAACGGGACAAACAGGTCGGAAAAATCTATAGAAATAAAAAATGGAAAATATTCAGAGTGTGGGAACATCAAATCAATGAAGAACGGAAACTTGAAGAAACTATTATTCGGATAAAAAAGAAAATACAATAGGGATAAAAAAATACATCACATAACGTTGCATATCCAAAATTTTTACTCCATTTCATTACGTAAAAACTTCAGATATGCAGGAAATCAAAAATCAAGAAAGAAATACAATAAGGTGTCTGGGCGGTGGCACAATTCACCCCGACCCTCTTGTGTCCCGCCCAGACAAAAATCAAATTTTCTTTAAAATAAGAGGAATCCAAAAACAAAAAAAGAATTATAAAAATATTTGCATCACACAACACGGCATATGAGGTTCGGGAAATATGACTTTTTTAAAATTTAAAGGTGGTCATATTCCCCTCACCCAAATTTTTACTCCCGTTGGTCGTAAAAACTTCTCATATGCCGAAACGTTATATGAAATACATGTTTTCCTTTTGGGGCTAACGCCCCAGCTTTTAAAAAGAAATTGGATTTGATTTTTCCTTTTTTTATAAGGGGGGGGCTGTCTGGCTGTCGCCAGCCAGTTCGGATATTTTCTCCGCTATGCTCCGAAAACGATTTTTTAAAAATTTGAAGATATGCGACAAATTTGGTACAATTACAACAAATAACTTATGCTAAAAACACACCACAAATTCAACGGATTGATTCTGACACTCGCCATTGTCGCCGCGATATTTTTTGGCATGAACGCGGGAATGGATATGCGTCAGGACGGCACGATGTCCGGCTGCATATTTGACCAATCGGTGACATGCTCGATGGATTACTCGGAACATTGGCAACATTGGCAACAAACCATCACCGCCATACAACCGTCACAAAACAACTTGCTTGCATTACTCATTATAGTTTTTGTAGGTGTCCCATTCTTTGCAGCATTTTCTCAGTGGCAAAACTTTGTTCAATTACAGTCGGTTATACCGAAAACACAATGGCGGCAACGCAACATAATCGCAAAACTCTCCGACCATATTTTGCAAGCCCTATCGGACGGGATACTCAATCCAAAAATCTATAATCTAAGCACAATCAGCTAGCGGTTGATTCACGCAATCATTTTTTGCGCGTGGATCATGTGTCCGCTAGTTTTTATTTGTGTTTTTAATTTAGTCATTCAAAAATTTATGGAAAACAACAACTTATTCTCAAAACTCACTCCAAAACAAAACTTCTTTCTCGGCATCGGGGCTGCAGCGGCCATTCTGTTTGCTATTGGATTTTTTGTCTTGTTGAGTATGACCTTAAAAGGCGGCGAGGCTTCACTTGCCAAAAACACAAACAGTGGAAATCAACCGACCGCTGTCGCGCCATCGTACAACGACACCGCGCCACAACCAAGCGGTGAAATACGTCTGGCGGCAGTCACGGATGACGATTGGATCAGAGGCAACAAGAAGGCTCCAATATCCGTCGTGGAATTTTCCGACACCGAATGTCCGTTCTGCAAGCGATTTCACCCGACCATGCAACGGCTTGTTGATGAATACCCTGATGACATAAATTGGGTTTATCGTCATTTCCCGCTTGATTCACTCCATCAAAAAGCGCGCCGTGAGGCAGAAGCAACGGAATGTGCCGGAGAACAAGGCAAATTTTGGGAATATCTTGACCGATTATTTGAAGTTACACCATCAAATGACGGCTTGCAGGATAGCCAGCTCCCTCAAATTGCAACAGATGTTGGTTTGAATGTGAAAAAATTTGAGGCATGTCTTGAATCCGGAAAATATGCACCAAATGTCGCAGAGGATTTGGCCGACGCTCAAGCGGCCGGTGGAAACGGCACTCCGTATTCAGTTGTGGTTGTTGGTGACCAAACAATCCCTGTTTCCGGCGCCGTGCCATTCGAGCAGCTGAAAACGATAATTGATTCTGTATTGCAATAATAGATGAACACCACACAGAACAATCCGATCAATACAGTAATCAGCGCAATGCGTGAAGTATTTCGGAAACACAGATACATCGGCATTGCGCTTGCGAGCGCAACAGGTATCGGAGTCGCCATTATCTGGCTGTCCAGCCATCAGCTGATTTGGTTCGCGTTGACTTCTGACATCTTCAACCGGAGCGCAAAGCTCAAGATTCTTTGGACATCTCTTGGGTCATTTGCGACCAACTTTACGCTGGCTTCGCAAATAATGATTGTGCTGGTCGCGCTGCTTTCCGGCATTAACATCGCCATGCTTGCGTTTTACTTCAAAAGACGCATGGCAATGCGGAGCGCGGTCGGCGCGAGCGGATTCGGACTTGTTATCGGGACTTTGGGCGTGGGATGTTCCGCGTGCGGCTCGGTGATTCTGTCGTCGCTGATCGGAATCACCTCCGCTTCGGCTTTGATAAGCGTATTGGCTTGCCAAAAAGATTCAATCGCCGGAAATATGTGAGGTAAAGCCGCGCGCGTGAGTCACATATCTCTAACAACAAACAACTATGGACTTAAACCAATCAGATCAACAACTTACCAAAAGAGAACGGCGGGAACTGCGCCGTCAAGAACAGAAAGAAAGGCAAAAATTAGACCAAAGGAAAAACACGCAGAACCGAATACTGAAATGGACTGCCGGGCTTCTGGCTATTGGCATTATCGGTTATGGTCTTTTCCTGCTGATCTCTCGCGCCACAACACCAAGACCGGGCGAATCAATCGCCATTCAAGGACGTGACCATATTTCAGTCGGCTCTTCACATCCGGAATACAACTCCAATCCGCCGACCTCGGGGCCACATTACTCACAGCCCACACCTTGGGGCGTCTATCAGGATGAGCTAAAAGACGAAAACGTCATCCACAGTATGGAGCATGGTGGCATTTGGATTTCTTATCAGCCGGATATTGATGACGAAACAAAAGCTAAGATTGAAGCAATTGGGAAAAAACATTCCGGCAGTGTGGTGGTATCACCGCGTTCCGCCAATGATTCGCTGATCGCGCTTGCTTCCTGGGGACGATTGGAAAAATTATCGTTATTTGATGAAGCTCAGATTATCGAGTTCATTAAAAGAAACAAAAACAAATCACCCGAACCACTAGCAAGATAACCTATACAATCTATGAAACATTTAATAACAACTAAAATACTTGTCGCTGTTGTGGCGCTGGCCGGCACGGGATTCCTTGTTCCGCAAACAGCCAGCGCCTGCGGCGGCCAAACCGCGTCCATGGGATATGTAGACGATACGCTGGCCGCCTGGACGCACGAGGACGGCAATCCACGCGCCATGGATTATCGGGCGAATGTCGCTCCTGCGGAAATGAATATCCCGCCGGCGCTTGCTGACGCAATCGCGCAAAAATATGTCACCACCTACTACCCCAACGCGGAAGGTATGGATTTTCACGCCTTTCTGTTTGAGCATGGCGACTATGTTTACATGTATGACATTACCGATGCATCCATTCGCAACCGCAGTACAGTTACGGCCTGCGGATCAAACCCGCAAAAAAGCGAGTCAAACTCCGTTGACATTCACATTAACGCCGTAACCGGCGATGTTATGGATGGATTTGGATGCGGCGGCGGTCCGACAAAGGTCATCATGCGATATAACGCTGATGATTATCCGGCCGGGCTTGCCTCGCAAACAAAAAATCTTACTCAATTCCACACGGATTTTGTCATTCCTGTTGCCGGAGAGACGGTCGAGGCAGAACATAATGACGGCGATGAACACGAAGCCGAAGAAAATCATGACCAGACCTCGGTCAATACAGCTATAACCGTGGACGGCTCGATTGATGAGAGCGAGTGGAGCGGTGCGGCTTCCACACATCTTGAGCAATACGGCAAAACCATTGTAATGAAATCGAAAATTATTGACGGCGTAATGTACTGGGCTATTGAGACGGATACAAAGAATTGGCTGGCACTCCTCTTGAAAACATCACCGCATCATGGCATGGCCTGGGAATTTACCGACGCGAAAATGCTCTCAAAAGACGGTGTTGAAGATTATCATGTCGCCTACAAAGGCATGATGGTGGGCGCCGGATTGGAAAAAGACAGCGCAAGCACAGTTCTGGCGCAAGCAAGCAGTGAAACCGAAAACGGGCGTGTCTACGAATTTTCCATGCCCTTGCAAAGCGGCCCTGAAGGAGTTGATTTTCAAATCGGCGAATACGGCAATATGGCGTTTTATTTTGGCTCAACCGAAACATTCTCCGGCCAATTGGTCTACGATGATGCTTTCAGTAAGCAAATGGTTACGCATGTTGGAAAGGAAATTCATCGCGGTGTCCTCTCTTCCATCATTCCGGAAGCGGTCGCGGCGACATTCGCCGGGCCCGGAGAGATTGGCGGTAGCGAGACAGCGGCAAATCAAAAAACCGGTTTGTATCTGCTGCTGGCGGCAATTGCCGGTGTCGTGCTTGTCGCATTTCGCAAGTCGTTACGGAAATTGATTAAACATTAACGATATGGACGCATCAAGCCAAAACAATTCATTCAATCGCGCCATATACGCGCTCATTGGAATCACCGCGGGAGTGGGCTTGTTTCTGATTTACTATTGGCTGCTTCTGCAAACCTCCACAATGACTGCGTTCTATTACAATACCCGAGTAGACGTGCTCTATATGTGGACGTATATGCTTACGACCATTGCAACAGTGATTTTGTTCGGCGTGAATGTGGCATTGGCCGTCTATCTGTTCCGCCGAACGAAACGACTGACCGTGAAAGACCAATCGGGCACGGTTCTGGGCGGGACAGTGGGAGCATTTGCCGCCGCCTGTCCCGTCTGCGGCGCGTTTCTTTTGTCTCTCATTGGCGTGAGCGGTGGGCTGGCGTCTTTGCCGTTTGACGGGTTGGAATTAAAAATCGGATCACTGACGCTCATCATCCTGTCATTGTGGCTGATTGTAAGAAGAATAAAGAATCCACTTTGCAAAGACGGCGCCTGTCCCGCGCCAGAAGTAGCGCGTTACACAATCAAAGATTGGCCGTTGTTTATTTCTTTAACGTTTCTTCTTGCGGCACTACTCTGGATTGGCTGGGGCATGTTGCAGGCAGAGCCATTTATCAGTAACATATAATACATATGCAAACCATAGATATTTACACCACCCCGCAATGTGGTTTCTGCAAGGCACTCAAAGCCAAGCTGGATGAAAAGAAAATTGCTTACACAAGCCATGACGTTACCGCAAACGAAAAAGAATTGGCAGACATGCGAACGTTAAGTGGCGGTGCGATGTCGGTTCCGGTTACCGTGCTAAACAAAGGCGCGGAAGACCAACAGGTTTTATTGGGATATCCTGACGCGGTTAAAGCACTTAAACTTGAAGAAAAGGAAGCCAGCAAAGACGAACAAAAAGATACAGCCACGTTGACCTGTCCAAAGTGCGGACATAAACAAAAAGGCGAGATACCTACCACTTCATGTGTACCTTTTTATATTTGTGGAGGTTGCGGAGAAACGATCAAGGCGCAAGGCGAAGACTGTTGTGTTTTTTGCTCCTACGCAGACAAACAGTGTCCGCTGAAGAAAAAAGATGGTGATTGTTCAAGTGGAGCCTGTAAAATTTAAGGTGTTTGGGGAAGGGGCAATTCACCCCCAGCCCCTCTTGCCCCTTCCCCAAACGGAAAAAATCAAATCCATTTCTTTTAAAAGCAATTTGCTATCGCAAATTAAAGGAAAACATGTACATCATATAACACCGTGTATGAGGTTCGGTCATTCCCTGAATGACCTCTCCCATATTGCTCCCTACGGTCGCAACATCGCATAGCCAGGCACGTTGTGTGAAATAAATATTTTTAATAATTCTTTATTTGTTTTTGGCTTTGAATACAAGGAGGGGAAAAATTGATTTTATTTTTTAGGAGGGGGGGTCTATAGCCGCCGCTTGATTTGACTATTTGCGCCTTTTTTGACTTTGGGCCTTATTCTAGGTAAAATTAGGAAAAGAAAGACCTTTCGAAACCATGAAATATCCAAAGGATTTTATAAACAAAATAATCCCTGGCGACTGCATTGATGTGATGAAACAAATACCGGACGGATCCGTTGATTTGGTCGTGACCTCGCCTCCCTACAACCTCAAAAACTCCACCGGAAACGGTATGAAAGATGGCCGAGGCGGCAAATGGGCCAATGCGGCCCTGGTCAACGGCTATGACACCTACGACGATTGCATGCCGCATGATGAATATGCCAAGTGGCAACAATCTTGCCTAAAAGAGGCCATGCGAGTTATCAACGACAATGGCGCTATTTTTTATAATCACAAATGGCGGGTGCAAGACGGACTACTCCAAGACCGGCAAGACATTGTCAGTGGGTTTCCGGTGCGGCAAATTATCATCTGGCGGCGCAAAGGCGGGATTAATTTTAATGCCGGCTATTTTCTGCCGACCTATGAAGTAATCTACCTGATCGCCAAGAAAAACTTTAAACTTGCGTCAAAAGCCAATGCTCATGGCGATGTGTGGGAATTTATGCAAGACATGAACAACCCACACCCTGCCCCGTTTCCGGTGGAGTTAATTGAACGCATTATTGGCTCAACCAATGCCGAAGTTATTTTGGACCCATTTATGGGTTCTGGTACCACCGCGGTTGTGGCCAAAGCTCTGGGCCGAAAATATATTGGCATAGACATATCGCCCGAATACTGCAAAATGGCCGAAGAACGGATCGCGCGAAACGGCAAACATAGAGAGGTTGAACCACAACAACAAACAGCGCAAATGGATTTACATTATGAACTTCAACAAGTCGTATGAAAACCTATACTAAGCCACAACTCATTAAAAAACTGAAAGAGATCTCTAAACAAGGTTGGATACCAAATACCCGCCACGGAAACGCTGGCGGTATTGGTAATATGTTAGAGGACTTACTTGAAATCGAAGAAAACAACTTGCCAATCCCTAATGCTTCAGAATGGGAACTAAAATCCCAGCGGCTCGCCACCACCTCGCTGACAACGCTTTTTCATACCGAGCCATCACCCCGTGCGGTTAAATTTGTGCCACAAGTTTTACTTCCGCTCTATGGCTGGAAACACGAGGAAGCCGGCAAGCAATATGGAAAAGGTGAGATGAGTTTTAGACAAACAATCCACGGCCAATCCCGTAGCGACCGTGGTTTTAAGGTTGTGATTGACCGCAAGGAACGCAAAATCCTCATCTCATTTGACGCTAAAAGTGTTGACCCACGACACAAAAAATGGCTGGCCTCGGTAAAAAAGCGAGTTGGCTTGGGCGAACTGAATCCCCAACCCTATTGGGGCTTTGACGACCTGGAACACAAAGCCGGCACTAAACTGCTCAACACGTTTTATGTTCAGGCCGAAGTGAAACGGGAGGGCAAAAAAGAATTTTACCACTACACCAAAGTAATGATGTTGCAAAAATTCAGTTTTGAGGGATTTTTGAAAGCATTGGAGGAGGCCAAGATCCTCGTGGACTTTGATGCCCGCACCGGCCACAACCACGGGACGAAGTTTCGCATGCGCCAAAATGCGTTGCCGGTTCTATACGAAAAAAAAACAATCATTTTTTAAATTATGGAAACAATATCAAAACATCTAGTTGAAATTCGTTATAAACCAAATTCACGCTTCTTGGATAAACGTGGAGAGGTTGCTGATTTATTGTCAAATTCAATTTTTGACCAATGGAATATATCTACAAATAAAATAAATTTCTCGAGCAAAAAAGACGACAACATAGAAGCATTTTTTAGTTTCAGAAATTTGGGACTGTTTACTAACTATCCTAACACACAGGACTTCTTTCTTGAAAAAGCAAAAGATTTTATTAAATCTGCTTGGAATTATTTCCCAACAGGGAATATTATTCGTGTTGGAGTTCGCTCAACTTACCTGTTTGAAACACGCGATTTCAAAAACACATTTGATAAATACCGCTCAAAATTTCTAGCTCTTTCAGATGAGGATATCAAGGAATTTGACGGTGATTTGATCGATCTTGGTTTTCCACTAAACTTTTCTATAGGAGAAGATTTTTTTAATGTTAATACTGGACCAATGGAAAAAGACCAGTCCAAAGAGATGGTACTGAATGACGAGGAGGAATTACCCACCACCGGAGTTTATATTGATGTAGATTACTTCCGCAAAGAATTTTCACCCCACACCACACAAAAAAACATACTTGAATTTGTCGACAAAGGTATCCAAAAAGCTGATAAAATCAGTAAGTTGATTGCTGGTTGGACGACAAAAAAGTAAACTATGTCCGATACAAGAAACGTCAAAAACAGTGACCCAGAAGCTACCGAAAAGACGGGTAGTGATTTTTTTGATAAGGGGAAAGATGAAACTTCAAAAACGACTAAAAAAACAGATTTGGACAGCAATATTATAAATGAAACAGAAGAAGAAATAACTGAACAAGGAACGAATCCGACACCTTTTGAATTAAGCAGAATACGATATTATAATAGCGAAAAGAAAAAAAATGAGGCAAAATCAGCTGTATTAGGAGTTTTAAAATATCTGATACCGATTTTCGCGACTCTAATCATCGGACTACTTGCTGTTTTTGGTGGTGTTTGGGCCTATAAATTGAATAATATCGCAGAACCAATAGGAGGCTTAAAAGTGGAAGTACAATATATAAAAGAAAGTATTACGGAATTGAAATCAGATATTAAAAATCTGCAAGAAAAAGTAAACAGCCAATCAACCAAATAAAAAGAATAGGGTGTCTGGGCGGGGCACAATTCACCCCGACCCTCTTGTGCCCCGCCCAGACAAAAATCAAATTTTCTTTAAAAATAAGAGAAAGCCAAAAACAAAAAAGAATTATAAAAATATTTGCATCACACAACACGGCATATGAGGTTCGGGAAATATGACTTTTTTAAATTTTAAAGGTGGTCATATTCCCCTCACCCAAACCCGCCAAGGAGGCGGGCTTCTCATATGCGCGTACGTTGCGACGAAATAATTTTTTTAATAAGTTTTTCTCAATCGGCTTTTTAAGCCAAGGAATAAAATAAGTTTTTTAAGAATTAGGATTTTAGGAGGGGTAATACCAAGGAGTTTTCTTCGCTCCCTTTGGTCGCTCAAAAAAATTATTTAACCTATGGGGCAAAAACCTTACGAAGCCATTCTAAAAAACCTAAGCACAGAAAAAGATGTAGAAAATCTCGCAAAAGAAACGGAAGAGTGTTTCTTTTTGGATTACAAACAATCCGAAAAAAATGATTACACTCAGGCGAGATCAATTAAAGGTAGCGACCTCGCCAATGTAGCAAAATCTATCTCTGGTTTTGGAAATGCCTTGGGCGGCATATTAATTTTTGGAGTTGATAATGACAAAAATTTAAAACCTTTTGCAGGATATGAAACCTTTGAGACATTAGTGCAAGAATCTGTTTCTAGATCAACTAATCCACACCACGAAAAAGTAGAAACAAAATCAATTTCAGCAGACAATAGAAAAGGCTATGTAGTGATAATTATTCACCAGTCCCACAATAGACCGTTACAGGTCATAACCAACTCAAATACGCATAGATATTTCTACAGAACGGGAGAGTCACATGTCGATATTCCGCACGATGTATTGATTGGAATGTTGGGCAGAAAGATACCAGTTAACTTAAGCTGTCAATTTCAAATAAAGCAAAAAGATGATATCGCTCAAAATATATTTGAATTTGACTTTGTTTTAAGAAATAACAGTTCAGTCATCGCTCGAGATGTTTGGTTCAATATGGATGTGGGTATCCCTAATGTAAGCGTCAAGCAAGGTTCCTCGTTCGATTTATTTACTGGGCACAGAATGAATAATTCGATAAGCATGATAGCGATACGAAATTATCGCCTTCCGCCACAGGGATATGTTTCACCTGCGGGACTTTCCATTACTAAAAAATTCTTAGATCAAAACCGTGACTATAATCTTTATTTTACTTTCGGTTGCGAGGGTTCAAAGATGTGGGAATTTGACTCAATATTTAGTGGTGGAGAATTTAACGCGCAACTAAACAAAGGAGTCAGAGACGTAATTACGCTCTTGAAAAAAAAGTCCAAAGGAATCATAGAAAGAATCTAAAAGCCTGAGTATTTATCCACATGGTATATTTGACTTTCGGTTTTTATTCGGGTATAATGTAAATACAAATTTGGAAGATTTGGCTAAAAAATGAGATAATAAATAAATACATACATACAAACATGAAAAAATATTCTGTTTTATCTTTATTCGCCGGTTGTGGAGGTCTTGATCTAGGATTCAAGGGCGATTTTAGTTTTCTAAATAAAAAATACGCAAAACATAATTTTGATCTTGCGTGGGCAAATGATATAGACGAAAACGCTTGCGTGACTTTTAGAAAATATTTTAATCAAGAAATAGTTTGTGGGGACATAACTAAAATTCTAGCCGATAAGCACGCACGGATGTTTGACCCTCCCCTCCCGAAAAAAGTAGACATAGTGCTTGGTGGATTTCCTTGCCAAGATTTTAGCCACGCTGGAAAAAGAAGAGGATTTGAAAGCACGCGAGGGTTACTTTATCAAAGCATGATTGAGGTAATTAAAAGAACAAAGCCAGTTCTTTTCGTTGCTGAAAATGTTAAAGGACTTTTAACAATGAATGACGGCGGGGCAATAGCGACGATAATCAAAGATTTTAAAAAACTCAAATACAATGTCGAATACAAACTACTAACCGCCGCTGACTACGGTGTACCTCAAATACGAGAGAGAGTAGTTATTGTTGGCACCAAAAAAGGCATACTACCACCATTTGAATATCCAAAACCAATTCTGGAAAAGAAAAATTGGGTTCCTCTAAAAAAAGCTATAGGTGATTTAGAGGAAAAAAAAGAAGGGGAGGTGGCGAACCATTATTGGTCAAAAGCAAAAAAGAATAATGGACAAGGAAATAACAAAGTATCGTCGGAAAAACCAGGACCAACGATGAGAACAGAGCACCATGGAAACATAGAATTCCATTGGAACGGAAAAAGACGGCTATCCGCGAGAGAGGCCGCTAGAATACAGTCATTTCCAGATGATTTTATCTTTTATCCATCAACCTCCGCCGCCTATAAACAAATCGGAAACGCCGTTCCCCCGGTGTTGGCTTGGCACGTCGCCTCAGCGATAGAAAAATTTCTCAACGAACACTTAAAATAATCTATGATTTACATTAATAAACCAGACGCGAAAGAAAAAGATTTTATTAATCTATTGGAAAAATCAAGGGAGCTACTATTAAAATTTTTACGGAAGAAAAAAGACATATCGCCGACTCATTTTGAAACTACTGTTTTTGAACATACGCGTGAAGCCGCAAAAGGAACTTCTTTTGAAGGAAAGGTTCAACAAACAGGAGCGCATGATTTTCCAGATATTATAGCTAATAAATATTTCGGCGTTGAAGTCAAAATGACCACCAGCGACCACTGGACTTCAACTGGAAACAGCATTTTAGAGTCTTCCAGAATTGAAGACGTTGAAAAAATTTATATCATGTTTGGAAAATTTGGCGGTAAATTAGATATTAAATTTCGACTCTACCAAGAATGTTTACCTGATGTTAGCGTCACGCACTCTCCCAGATACAGAATAAACATGAATTTAAAAAAAGGCGAATCTATTTTTGACAAAATAGGCGTGGATTATGACACATTAAGAAAACACGCTAATCCCATACAAAAAATTAAGGATCACTATAGGTCAAAGCTGAAAGACGGAGAAGAGCTATGGTGGATAGACCAAGAAAACGACGACAAAGCGATCAGTCCAATAATACGCCCATTTAGGAATCTGAGCGACGAAGAGAAAGAAAATTTCATTGTAGAATCAATGATTTTATTTCCTGAAATGTTTGGGAACAGCGCCATGAAATACGAACGAGCTGCCGCCTATCTTATATCAGAATATAATTCAGTGTCGGCTAGTTTAAGAGATTCATTTACCGCTGGAGGTCAAATTGAACTAAAGATAAAAAGGAAAACCATTACAGTGCCTCAAGTCGCAGAACGTATGCGTGCGAGAGCGAACGACATCAAAACTAAAATAAACGAACTCGACGGCGAAACTCTAGCGTATTACTGGAGAATCAGAAAAATAGAACGAGATAGATTAAACCAATGGAAAAAACTCTTAAATAAAAACCTAAAACTTTCGATTAGAGGTATTAAAGCTTCTGATGTTTTTGATTCTGGTTTATGAGAAAAACAAGAAATTATCTTAAAAGAAATTTCAAAAAAGAAAGAAGCAAAGACAAACTAACAAAGGACAGACGATCATCTTTAATGTCCAAAATTCGCTCAAGAGACACAAAATTTGAAAAAGAATTTATCGCTCTTCTCAAAAAAGAAACGCACAAAAAATTTCTAACGAACGAATCATCCATAAAAGGCAAACCCGATATAGTTTTCGTAAAAAGTAGGGTTTGCGTTTTTCTTGATAGCGCTTTTTGGCATGGTTGGCAATATCCACGTTGGAAACATTTGTTAAAAAACGATTTCTGGAGAGAAAAAATAGAAAAAAACAGAAAACGCGACAAAAAAACAACAGCGTATTTGCGTAGAAACGGTTGGATAGTTATGCGCTTTTGGGAACATCAAATAAAAGACGGACATAAACTTAAAAAGATGATCTCCGAAGTAAAGAAAGAAATACAATAAGGTGTCAGGGCGGCCACAATTCACCCCTATCCCCTCTTGTGCCCGCCCTGACAAAAATTAAATTTTCATTCAAAAGACAAAAAGCAAAAGAAAGCAAAAAAAATAATTCAAAAATTACATCACCTAACAGCGCATATGAGGTTCAAAAACCTAGCCCTTTAAATGACGGGTTGTCGCTAGGTTTTTTCACCCAAATTTTTGCTCGCGGGTACGCTACGCAAAAACTTCTCATATGCGCGAACGTTATACGCAATTCAAAAAATATTGAGGAGTATGTAGCACGCGTAAAAAAGCCATTACTACGCTTAAAAAAGACGACAAAACTTCGATATAACCGTGAAAATTACTCATTTTTTTACTATTTTTCACGTTTATCTTGACAAAACAGTAAAAATCATGTAAAATGGAATAGGAATACTCAATATTGACAAATCTCACAAATATGCCAAAAACACTTCATATATTTCATGCCATCTCAAGTTTAAGAGAGCGCTATTATACCGCGGCTGTTGGCAAACAGGCGCTTTTAAAATTACTCAGTGAAGCGGAAGTGGCTGAACAAGTATACAACTCTAATGCCATTGAAAACAGCACTCTTACACTTGAGGAAACCGAAAAAATACTTTTACAGATAGATTTAGACAGATACGTCAATGAACGAGAAATCTTTGAAGCAAAAAATCTGGCGCGGGTTGTGTCATATATAGACAAAAGAGCCAAAGAACAAGAACTTACCCTTGAGGTGATTTTGTCACTTCACAAAATGTTGATTTCAAATATCCGCGATGAGATTGCCGGCCGATTTAGAAAAGACAACGAATTTGTGCGGGTCGGCAGCCATATCGCTCCTAACCCCAAAGAGGTAGTTGGCCGACTTGAAAAAATGTTGGCCGAGTACAATGCCACTAGCCATGAAAATATAATTAAAAGAATCGCAAAACTACATCTTGTTTTTGAATACACTCACCCATTTTGCGACGGTAATGGCCGTATTGGACGGGTTATAAATAATTACTTACTGATCCGAGAAGGCTTTGTGCCGATAAACATCAAATTTATTGATCGCAAAAAATATTATGAAGCATTTAACGAATTTGATGCCAAAGGCGCGACTGACATTATGGAAGAAATAGTAGGCAAAGCGCTCACTAACAGTTACCACAAACGACTTGCGTATTTGGAAGGCGCACACATTGTCACGCTCGCTGAATACGCAAAAATGAATAACATATCACACTCTAATTTAATTAACAAGGCAACTCGCCAAACAATAGAGGCGTTTCTCGAAAAAGATGTGTGGAAAATAGGCGCCACAAAAAAATAATGTACGCCCGATAACAATGGCGGGCTTCTCATAGTGCGCGAACAGTATTGGAAATAAATTATTTTTGCGCCCAAATATAATCAACTAACCAAAATGCTATGAAACTAGGAATCATCATCAGCCAAACAAATCCGGAAACAAATTGGAACGCTTTCCGTCTAGCTAATTTTGCCCTAAAGCAAGGCGACGAAGTTAAAATTTTTCTTGTTGGAGAAGGCGTAGAGTACGAAAGAAGCAGTTCGGAAAAGTTCAACATCCAAGAACAAATAGCGGAATTTTTAAAATCTGAAAAAGCGAAAATTTTGGCATGTGGCACCTGCTTAAAGTCCCGCAATCAAGAGGCTACCAATACATGCCCAATGAGCACAATGGAAGATCTATATGCGCTTGTTCAAGAAAGCGATAAAATTTTAACTTTTTAATCTTAATCGTTATAATAATTTTACTAACCCTATGTCTATGACGAACTTTGGTTTTGCGCCTTTTGGCTGGATTTTTATGATCCTTTTCTGGGCTTTGGTGATTGCCGGAATCGTTGCCTTGATAAAATGGATAGCCGGTCAAAATAAGGCTGAAAGTGAAAAAGACAAAACTGCCTTAGATATCCTCAAAGAGAGATATGCAAAAGGCGGCATCAACAAAAAAGAGTTTGAAGAAAAAAAGAAAGATTTAGAATAAGAGGTTTGGAGCTTCGAGCATTCACCCTTTTAATCCCCCACCTTTCGCCAATAATTGACTTAAACTACTCAATTGGATATAATTGGACATAGTTAATATATCCAATTAAAATATGCTAAAAAACAGCCAAAAACCATTAGAAACACAGCAAATTTCCGACAATTTTTCAAAGCGGATTGAACAAATCCCATCTGTTATTGTTTCAAAAATTGCCAAAATTGATGAATTAAAAGGACAATGGATAACCGGAGCGCGCCTTAACCCGCAAGTTTTAGGGCGTTTAAAACGCTCGGTTTTGATTACGTCTACCGGTGCCTCTACTCGTATTGAGGGTTCTCGCCTTTCTGACGAAGACATCGAAAAATTAATGAAGGGCATTAGTATTCAAAAATTTACCAACCGCGATAAACAGGAGGCCCAAGGATATTATGAACTGTTGGAAAATGTTTTTAATTCCTGGAAAAACTTAAAATTCAACGAGAGTTTAATTAAAAATTTTCACCTAGAACTTTTGAAGCGCGTGGAAAAAGATGAAAGCCACCGCGGCGAATATAAAAAAGGCGAAAACAAGGTACACATGCTCAACGAAGCTGGCCAATCGGTCGACATCCTTTTTGACACCTCGCCTGCCTATCTGACCCCTGCTCAAATGCGCGACTTGGTTGAATGGACGCAAAAAACATTAACAGAAAACAAATACCATCCATTATTGGTAATTGGAAATTTTTTAGTTGAATTCCTAAAAATTCACCCTTTTACTGATGGCAACGGGAGGCTGTCCCGCGTGCTTACAAACCTGCTTTTACTTCAAGCCGGATATCTGTACATACCCTATGTGTCTCACGAAAAATTAATTGAGGACAATAAACCTGGTTATTACATCGCTCTGCGACGCAGCCAAAAATCCATGGGAACAAAGAGTGAAAATATTACTGACTGGCTGAATTTTTTCTTAGATATGGTTCTGAAACAATCACAAATGGCCGTGGAACTCTTGTCAAAAGAAAATATAGAAAAAATTCTCTCGGAAAAACAGCTGGCGGTGTGGCAATATATTACAGAGGCAAAAGAAACAAGCACTGGTGATATTGCAAAAAATACTAACATAGCCAGGCCAACCGTAAAACAAACCCTGGAGGTGCTGCTCAAACTTAAAAAAATTGAGCGGGTTGGACTTGGAAGAAGCGCGAGATACAAAATACTTTGAGATATAAAAATATCAAGGTGTTTTGGGGAAAGGGCATTCCCGCCTTCGCCAAGGCTACGGCGGGCAGGCAAGGTATTTTCTTCGCTCTTGGAGGTCGCTCGAAAAATTTATTTAAAATCTTTATGTCGGAAGAATTAAATACTAATGTAACTCCAACATCTAAACCCCAGCCCCTAATGAAAACATTTTCGAAGTGTTTTAATGTTATTTTGACCGGGGATAGGGACGCGAGCCACCAAGCGGCGCGGCAAATTAGGAGGCTGGTATATGGTTCCGCGGGCGATAAATTCAAAGATATCGCGTCAATTATAGAAAGCGCCCCCAAGGAGTATGAAAAAATTACGGAAGGATTTAGGCAAGAAAACTTCGTCATAGCCGTTTCGGTTATGTATTTTTTGCATGATAAAGAAAGCCAGCCGGATTTTCTATTCCCTTGGCTGTTTCATTTAATCCAACACCCAAACGGCAACATCCGCCAGGCCGCGGTGCGCATGTTTAGACAAGAACTTGGGCCGCTGACCGTGCATATCCGTTTCCCCAATGAAAAATCCGCTTATCGGCTGCGGCTTTCACCCGAACAAGCTGACTTTATTCTTTTTAAGCTGTCGGCAAATCTAAACGATCTGACAAAAAATTTGTGGAAACCCGCCTACAAAAGGTATAAATATATTTCCTCGCTTCCGAATGGTCCCTATAAATCGATCCGGATGGTGCTGGGCCAATTAGAGGATGACTGCGGCAATTTGGATTGATTTTTTTCACTCTGAAGCTATACTGAAAGCATGGATAATCGCGGAGGGAAATTTGCAATTGGGCTTAAGCCGCTGTTACTGCTGACGGTATTTTTTGTAATACTACTCGCGAACACTGGTAGCGCCCAAGCTCGCACCAATATCTACGCCCCGAGTGTTGATATTAACACCCCCACCACCTGGACCATGGCTGGTTCGCCTTATGTCATCTCCGGCTGGGCCTGGCTGGATGTGACCGCAACTTTGACCATTGATGCCGGAGCGGTGGTTAAGTTCATCCCTGACCGCTGGAATCACAGATATAATGGCCTCAATGTGTCTGGTGGCGGCAAAATTATCGCCAATGGAACCAGCGATGCGCCGGTTATCTTTACTTCCTATTACGACGATACCGCCTCCGGCGATACTAATGGCGATGCCACTTCGCCAACGGCTGGTGATTGGCGAGGCATTATCTTGGACGCGGACGCTTCTGAACTCTCGCATGTTGAAGTGCGTTATGGCGCTAACATCTACCAGTCTTATGGCGGCATCGAGATTAAAAACAACAGTACGGCCAGCCTAGGGGATGTTTCTATCAAATACTCAGCCGGAAGCGCCTTGCGCTTGAACCAACCATCCAGTCCTACCATTACCAACCTTACCATAGACACCAGCAATGATTATGGTATTTACTCCACCATTGCGGGCAGTAGTGTTACTATTATCAACGCCACTATCAGCAACAGCGCGGACGGGGTGGCTGTTTTGTCCGTGGGTAATACTTTAGCTTTTACCAATACTGTTGTGTCTAATGCCAAGCCCGTAATTAACCTGACTGGTGCGACGGTCAACGTCAACGCGACCTGGCCTAAAATTGGCAGCGCCGCTTATGTGCTGGATAATGACATTAGTGTCCCCACGGGCATCACCTTGACTATTGCCCCGGGCGTGGTGGTTAAGGGTGAATATAGCCTTTATCCGGATTCGCGATTGGAGATTTTCGGTCGGCTCTTGGCCCAAGGCACGCTTGAGGCACCCATTGTGTTCACCTCTCTCCGTGATGATACATTCGGTGGAGACAGTAATAATGACGCCAGCGCCTCATCCCCGGCCGCTGGGGACTGGGGCGGGCTGTATTTTGAGAATTCATCCGATTCTATTTTGGAATACGCCACTATCCGCTACGGCGGCAATTATGCGGATGACTTTAATGGCGTTTTTTATGCCACCACGGATAATATGATGTTGCATCTGAAGAATTCTTCCCTGGCCGTAGCCACCAGCACCATTGGCTTGGCTAATACCGCCGTTTACATGGAAGGAACATCGGCTCTTACTATGTCCGGCTCCACTGTGGCCACAACCACTACCGCTATTCTCTCTTCATCCTCGCTTGGTTCGACCATCTCGAACACCTCATTTATCAATAACACCCACTTTGCCATTTCCAATACTGGCACCCAGATAGACGCCCGCCACAATTGGTGGGGTGATAATACTGGCCCGCACCATGCAACAAATAATCCTGACGGCGCCGGTCAAACAATCACGGGAAATATACTGTTTGATCCGTGGACCAAATATCTTGACCCGGTGATTATCGTGCCGGGCATCCTCGGCAGTTGGAACGTGCTCGGACAATGGGAATTGGACCCGATTTTGAACACCTACGACAATCTCTGGGTTGCCATGCAAGATGCGGGCTATGTGGTTGACCAGACCCTGTTCGCGTTCCCCTACAACTGGCGGCTCTCCAATACCTACACCGCGGGTCTGCTGAAAGACAAGATTGACGAGGTCAAAGGCATCTGCGGATGCCACAAGGTGGACATTGTGGCTCATTCCATGGGCGGCCTGGTGGCGCGTGCCTATGTTGAGCTCTTGGATTACGAGAATGATATTGACCAGCTCATCTTTTTGGGCGTGCCGCATAAAGGGGCGACTAGCTCATATTGTTTTCTAGTCAATAGCTTGTAATCACTTCCAGTGGTGTTTTCATGTTAAGCCCCATGTGCGGTCTCTCAGTATTGTAGTAATGAATAAAGTCAGGAATAGCTTTCTCCCAAGCTTTGTGTGTTC
>Ga0210057_1002260_pt1 | contig 27841 bp, 27 predicted proteins | sample CryGeyCG2114_010_2_FD_183968 | JGI IMG/M metagenome (GOLD analysis project Ga0210057, IMG submission 183968) | Groundwater microbial communities from aquifer - Crystal Geyser CG10_big_fil_rev_8/21/14_0.10 (SPAdes) (version 2) | ecosystem: Environmental > Aquatic > Deep subsurface > Groundwater ...
TATTTTGGTATCGATTCAGGAATGTTTAAGAATCCCAAAGTGTGGGAAGCGTCGGGCCACACCAGTGGGTTTTCCGATCCGCTTGCAGAATGTAAAGAATGTAATACGCGCATTCGTGTAGACAAGGAACTCGGCAAAATTGGTGTTACCGCCGACGAGAAAATGTCAGAAGAAGAAATAAATACACTTTTTGATGCACATCGCGATGAAATTGCATGTCCAAAATGTGGCAAGAAAAACTTTTCAGCAGCGCGTCAGTTTAATCTCCTCGTGAAATCAAACCTCGGAGATTTTACGGGAGAGGGCGATGATCCTGTGTACCTGCCTGGTGAAGCATGTCAGGGTATTTATCTCAATTTTAAAAATATTGTTGATTCTATGCACCCCAAACTTCCATTTGGTGTTGCTCAGATCGGCAAGGCATTTCGTAATGAAATCTCTCCAAGGAATTTTCTTTTCCGCACACGCGAAATGGAGCAGGCAGATACGCAATATTTCGTGAAGCCCAATGAAAATAAAGATGCATACGAAGCAATAAAACAAGATCGCTGGAACTGGTATCTCTCTATAGGGATTAGAGAAGAAAATCTCAAGTGGCACCAACATGAAAACCTCGTCTTTTATGCAAAAGACGCGTGGGATATCGAATATAATTTCCCATCACTCGGTTTTGATGAGCTCGAAGGTATTCATGACCGCACCGACTACGATTTAACTCAGCACATGAAATGTTCGGGGACTGATTTGAACTATACCGACCCAGACACAGGCGAGAAATATATTCCATGGATATTGGAAACCTCAGTTGGTCTCGGTAGATTGTTCCTTGCTGTTGTTTCTGATGCGTATCGTGAAGACGAACTAGGAGGGGAAAAGCGTGTGTACCTTGCGCTCAAACCATCTCTTGCACCAGTAAAAGCAATGGTGTCGCCACTTTTGAAGAATAAACCTGAACTGGTAGAGAAGGCGCGAGAAGTGTATGCAGCGTTGAAAAAAGAGGTACCTCAGATTGCGTGGGACGACAACGGTAACGTGGGCAAGCGCTACCGCCGCCAGGATGAAATTGGCACACCATTCTGTATCACCATTGATTTTGATACTCTTGGCGAAAACCCAGACCAAAAAGATACCGTCACTCTCCGCGATCGTGACACTGGCGAACAAAAACGTATGAGTATTACGGAGGCTATTCGTGAGGTTTCAGAGAGTCTTCGTTGATTTCTGTTTTTTGTGAAGACAATGGTACTATAGGAGCACGTCACGGAGTGCGTGGCGATTTCTTATAGTTACTCTTAATTTCATACTTAACCTTTATGAAAGCAGATCATCCATACAAAGCGATTGCGATTATCAATGACTGTACTGACGATAATGCACGCATGCGTCAGGAACTCCGCACTACGTCTGCACTCGGTCTCTCTATTGCATATCTCGGTGTGCCAAAGTTCAGTTCAATTGCTGCTTCGGGCAACGTGATTGATGCTCTTGATGCCGCGAAAGGTCGCCCGTCTATCATCATGGTGAATGTGGCACCACGCCATGGAGATGCAAAGCGATTTAAAAACGGTACTCCGTTTGGGTACTTTTTTTACAAGGATAACTTGGTAATCGCCAGTGTTTCTGAAGCTACTCTTACTTTGGTAAAGAAACTCAAACTCGTCGATTCAATTCGTGTACTTGATCCAGAAGAAGTACTTCCGTTGTTTGCTGAAGTCGGGATGATTGATGAGAACGATATTCCATGGATGCTTCGCACTCAGTTTAGAAGTTTTAACTTCGTGCCACGTGTTGCCGAGTATCTTGCGCTCCATAAACCAGAACTTCCTGGAGAAGATTTCGCACTCTCTGAAATTAAAGATGAACCACCTGCGGTGTGGTGGATTGATAACTTCGGTAATCTCAAAACCACACTCACTGAAGCAGATATAGATTTCAAGGCAGGGAAGAAGATTGAAACCGAATGGGGTGTGTTCACCTGTTACGACCGACTTTCTGACGTTCCGAACAATGAATTCGGTTGTATCGTCGGAAGCTCTGGTATCGGGCCGCATCGTTTTCTTGAATTAGTGGTGCAAGGAAAATCTGCAGAAGAAGCCTTTGGTGCGCGTATTGGAAGCCACATTCTTCACACAGAGTGCGCTAATCTTCACGAACATATTCTCGACGCATAAGTAGCATGGCCGTGGATTGCCTTGTGATACGATAAACTCATGGCTAAACAAGAGTCTCCACTTCGAATTACCATTACGCCGACAAGTGTCGTTATTGCAGCATCTGTGGTGTTAGGTGTGTGGCTGGTCCTCTATCTTAAAGATCTCTTTTTGATTGTACTTACCGCAATCGTTATTGCGTCTTCTATCGAGCCCGCAGTGTTGTGGTTCATGAAATACCGCATCATTCGCCCCGCGGCGGTGGCGTTGGTGTATTTCATTATTTTTGGTGCATTGTTCGGGTTTGCGTATCTGTTGGTTCCGCCGTTAATCCAAGATACTGCTGGGTTCGTTTCGACACTTCCTCAATACATTAGTTCGTTTAATCTTGATCAGCTTATTTCAAATCAGATTGTTACCACAACGCGAGAAGTGGTGAATGTTGATACGTCATCCCTCGCGAACACATTAGCGCAGTTCGGTGAAATATTTACCTCGACAGGGCAGGGAGCATTCCGCGCAGTATCAGGTGTGTTCGGAGGAGTATTTTCTTTCTTCCTTATTATGTTGCTGTCATTCTATTTTGCTATTCAAGAAACAGGCATCGATGATTTTATCCGCATTGTGTCACCAGTACGGCATCAAAAATACGCAATCTCACTATGGCGTCGTTCACAAGTAAAAATAGGGCAGTGGATGCAAGGGCAGCTCCTGCTCTCCTTAATTGTTGCAGTGCTCACGTACTTGTGGCTCACCATTCTCGGTGTTCCGTATGCGCTTTTGCTCGCGATTTTTGCTGCTGTTGCTGAACTTGTTCCCGTGTTCGGCTCACTTGCCGCTGCGATACCAGCAATTATCGTGGCTGCAACCTTCGGCGGTATCCCGACAGCATTGTTGGCTGGCGGTGGATATCTTGTTATTAACCAAATACAGGGCAATCTTATTTATCCGTTGGTAGTGAAGCGTATTGTCGGTGTACCGCCACTTCTTGTTATTTTGGCGTTGATTGCTGGAGCACAGCTCGCAGGTTTCCTAGGGGTGCTTCTTTCAGTGCCACTCGCCGCCGCACTTCGTGAGTTTATTTCTGACGTCGAGAAGGCAAAGCTCGCCGAGGCGAAAGAATACGAGGAAAAGAATGGATAAATATTTCGTCACCACTCCAATTTATTATTCAAACGCAACACCCCATATTGGGCATGCGTATGCAACCACTATTGCCGATGCTTTGGCACGGTTCCATCGTTTGAAAGGTATGGAAGTTTTTTTCTTAACCGGCACTGCTGATCACGGCCAAAAAATAGAGAGGAAAGCACAAGAGCAGGGTATATCGCCGCAAGAATTGACTGATGAAAATGTTCAGAAATTTAAAGACCTCTATTCAAAACTTGAAATCACGAATGATTTTTTCATACGAAACTCAGATCAGGAAAATCACTGGCCTGGTGCTCAGGCATTGTGGAATAAGTTAGTAGAGGCAGGGGACATTTATAAAGATTCGTACGAAGGCTTGTACTGCGTTGGCTGCGAAACCTTTAAGACGGAAAAAGATTTAGATGAGGATGGCCTTTGCTCCGATCACAATACTGCGCCAGAAAAAGTGGTGGAAGAAAATTATTTCTTTAGACTTTCAAAATACACAGGAAAGGTGCGAGAAGTTATTGAAACCGACACGATAGACATATATCCGAAGAGCCGTAAAAACGAGCTCCTTTCATTCATAGATAGTGGGCTTGAAGACATCAGTTTTTCACGACCAAAAGAAAAGGTGGGATGGGCGATTCCGGTGCCAGACGACCCGTCGCACAATATGTACGTGTGGTGTGAAGAGCTTTCAAATTACATAACTGCGATTGGATACGGGCGCGATGAAAAATCGTTTAAAAAATGGTGGCCGGCTGACGTACATATTGTTGGGAAAGACATTCTACGCTTCCACGCCATCATTTGGCCCGCGATGCTCATGTCTGCCGGTCTACCGCTACCCAAAGCAATTTTGTCGACCGGTCTTATCATTTCAGGTGGGAAGAAGATGAGTAAAACGCTTGGGAACGTCATCAGTCCATTTGAAATGATTGAGCGCTACGGTGAAGAGGCAACGCGATACTTACTTTTGCGTCATGTACACCCATTTGAAGACACAGATGTGACGTGGGAGCGCTTGGATGAATGGTACACGGCAGGTTTGGTAAACGGCATTGGGAACTTGGCGAGCCGCATCATGAAACTCGCCGAGCAGTATTTAGATGCGCCAGTGGTGCGACCAGAGCCTACGTCATTTGTTCAAGAATATTCTGACGCATTCAATAATTTTGAATTTAATCACGCCGCAGATTATGTTTGGAAAAAAATTCAAGAACTTGATGAACGCATCGCGGAAGAAGAACCATTCAAAGTGGTAAAGGAAGATGCAGAGCGGGGAAAAGAGATGATTACTGGTTTGGTGGAAGACCTGTATATAGTTGGAAGATTATTGAAACCGTTTATGACACACACCAGTGATGTTATTAAAAAAGCAGTGCTTGAAAACAAAAAACCGGAAAATCTATTCCCGCGGCTTTCATAAAATAACCTAGAGTTGAGCCATTTTATCCACAAACCCCTACTCTTTATTGGCACATCGACATGAAGCTGGGTATAGTGAAAAAGTGAACAACTCTTCCAACGCATCCGCACGACTTCTAACAAAAATCTTCCTCGGAGCGGGTGTGTTACTTGTTTTTCTCTTACCTCAAACTACGAATGCATTCACTGAAATTTTTGATCCAATTTCAGTAGACACTACTTGGACATTAGCAGAGAGCCCTTATGTGGTTTACGGTTTTCTTGAGGTAGAGCCTGGAGTGACGTTAATTGTCGAACCGGGTGTCATTGTAAAATTTGAAGAAGGGGCAGAATTGTCCGTGGGTGGTGTACTTCATGCAAATGGAACAGAAATAGAACCAATTTATTTTACTTCGATTAAAGATGACACGGTTGGTGGAGATACAAACGGTGACAGCAATGCCTCGACACCTTTTCGGGACTGGGTGCACATTGCATTTACACCCAACGCCCAAGGATCATTTACACATAGCACTATCCGTTACGGCGGGTTTGTTGAAGATGTCGGTGGACCAGGCGGCGGTTTAGGTTCAAATACCGGTATTGTGAACGATGGTGCAGAAATTTCACTCGATTACGTTTCTCTTACTGACAACGGAGAAGACGGACTTGTCCAATTCGATGGAACTTCTAATCTTAGTAATGTATTTGTCGCGAACCATGAGGTAAACGGTATTTTCATTTCTGGCGGAAGTATCAATCTCGACCAATCTGTCATTAGAAACAACAATCACGGTATATGGGCAGAGGAAGGATTGGTAACCATCACTGCCTCGGAGTTTACTGAGAACGTTAACGCCATTCTTTCTTTCGGCGCTTCACTTTCTGTACACGGCTCAAGCATCTACAACAATACCCTTAGCGGTCTTCATAATAGCGATAGTGGGCTTGTTGATGCAATCGGGAACTGGTGGGGAAATTCCTCTGGTCCCATGACCCCACAGAATTCTGGAGGTGCAGGTGAGGCAATTTTGTATGGCGTGTTTGGCAATGGAAATGGCTCTGACCCTAATGATGCGGTTGCTTTCGCTCCATGGCTCACAAGTGACCCGCTTGAAGAACCACAGTACCAAGAATGTTGTTCGTCCGTTATCTTCTTACCGGGGCTCAAGGGGAGTGAGTTAAGTACCGGATCAGACAAGCTTTGGCCACCAGCAATTGGCAATGTGCCAGATTTTAGCGAAGACATTTTACAACTCGCACTTGATCCTGAAACTAGAGAAAGTGTTTATCCGGTTACCGTTGATGGAGTTCTCAATAAATTCCACGGAACACCTATCTACCAAGGCTTTAGCGATTTTATGAATACGCGTGTTCCTAGCACAATCGCTGCATGGGAAGCATTTCCATATGATTGGCGTTTTGGTCCCGAAAAGGTTATCGCGGATGAGAATATGATTGCCCGCCTTGAAACACTTGCCGCTGGCTCTGATACTGGTCAGGTAACTATCATCGCACACTCAATGGGGGGTTTGGTTGGGAAAGCGCTTATCAAACAATTGGAAGAACAAGGAAAAGAAGAGTTAATCAATTCATTTGTAATGGTCGGCTCTCCCCAGCTTGGTACACCACAAGCGGCGGCATCACTCTTGCATGGCGACGACGAAGCGCTCCCCAACTTTCTTCCAGGTCTTGTGGTCGACGCATCACATGTACGTGCCGTTGCACAAAATATGCCAGGCGCGTACAACTTGCTTCCCTCGGCTGAGTATTTCAACAGAGTTGCCGACCCCAGCATCGTATTTGATGAAAACGCCGGATTTACCGAGGAGTGGCGTAACTACTGGGGTGAAGAAGGTATCAGTAATTTTCTTGATTTCTTTTCGTTTATAACCGGTGGAGGTGTGGCACGTACCAACCCGACCGATACACAACTGCGCATCCCCGAAGTATTAAATCCTGATCTCGTTACTGATGCCCACAACCTGCACGCGGAACTTGATACCTACGTCATTCCTGAGAATATTCGCGTGGTGCAAGTGGCGGGGTGGGGACTTCCCACGACAAAAGCAGTAAGATATGTCACAAAACATTTTCAGCAGAATTATGAGACAGTGCCAACCACTGAAGGGGATAACACCGTTGTCTATATAAGTGCAGTTCCTATACAGATTTCAGATAAATATTTCTTTGATCTAGATACTTATAAATCAAACACGACCATTAAGATTCAACACCGCGACCTTCTTTCTGCCGAGCCAATCCAAACGCTCCTCTCGTCTGTATTTTTAGAAAATCCAATCACAGAAACAACATATATCACAAGCGCAAAACCTTCTGTTGCAAACATACAAGACCAACTCATCCTTCGCTCCGACTCCCCAGTACTCCTTGGTGCGTACGATTCATTGGGGAATTTCACCGGTATTGATCCAAACCAGAATTTGAATGCCGCAATTCTCTTTGCTACTGAAAATATCCCGGGGAGCACGTTCACTTCGTCCGGTGAAAGTCAGTCTATATTCCTTCCAAAAGAGGGTATCTATACGCTCGTGTACCAAGGTATAGACGAAGGGCCAACAACCATTTCAGTGAGCGGTTTCTCAAACGACATTGTGTCGCCAATAAACGTCTATTCAGATATTCCAACCCAATCGGGCGCGCAGGCTTTAGCAAATATTGTAAGTGAAAACCCAGAAGAATCCACGCTTGAAATTGACGAAGATGGAGATGGTGAACTCGACCAACTTATCGCACCTGACGGTTCAGAGCTTCCACTCACCGAACTTCTCGTGTTCCTTAAGGAAAAAATACAGAATCTTGACGTGAAAGAAAAACTTAAGAAAAAACTTTTGAATCGAATCGAAAAGCTCGAAAAGAAAATAGAAAAGAAGAAAAAGAAAAATCAAAAAATTCTCGACAAACTTCAAAAGAAGATAAATAAGAAAGCAGACAAAGGGAAGATTGATTCAGGTGATGCTGATGCAATTCTCGAACTCATCGAAGAGTTGGAAGCACAATCAGAAGGAGTTGTTCTAGATCAAGAGATTCTTGATGAACTCAAAGCAACTATCCAAAACATTGATGCGCCGCACTATCTCAAGCTTAATTTGTTGAGACGTGTTGAACGACTTGAGAATACCAAACAACTTACCAGAACGCTTGAGCGTTTCTCAAAGGCAGTTATACACAAAGGAGAGAAGGGAAGGATTTTTGATGAGGATGCAGAGGACATTATCAAACTCATTGAACGTATAGAAAGTGTTTTATAATGGTGGTATGAAAAAAAAGCGATGGATGGGCGCTATTGTAGGAGGGGTCTTAGGTTTTGTAATTGTTTTCTTTGTATATACTCTTCAAAATAATTTCGACTGTTTTTCTTGCGGGTTTATTGATATAAATTATTGTAGTCATCAAGCTGGTGCGTGTTCGGACTCTAGTTTGTATATAGATATAGTCACTTTTCTTTCAATTCCTTTTTCTTATGTTGCCCTACTTAGCTACTACGCCATTACAGACAGATTAGTTTCTTTTTATACGTTAGTTGTTGAACTTATGCCCCTTTTTATTCTGTACTGGATGATACTCGGATATCTTCTTGAGAAGATTATAAGATTAGTTTTTGCTTCAACAAGCTACAAAAGAAAGTAAACAAAAAAAACAACTGAAAATCTTTTTCCTCGCTTATAAATTACTATGCTTGAAATTATTCTTGGGTACGGATTAATGTTAATGAGCCTGCTTGTAGTGTTTTTTGCATTTCCAAGCCAGGTTTGGAAAAATCATCAACATAAAACTTTCGGCATCTCACTCACGTTAGTTCTTTTTGGACTCGCTATTTATTCACTCCGTATTCCGTATACCTTTATCCGACATGATTATTTTATTCTCATCCCTGACCTTTTCGGATTTTGTGTACATTTGATTTTAATCTATCAATTCTTTATGTATAGAAATAAAAATTAACCATGACTTTTAAATATATAGACGTGCACTGCCACCCGAATTTGGGTGAGTTGAAAAAGGACCAAAGCGAGGTGATTGCTACGATGCGTGAAGAGGGGGCGATGGGTATTGTGGTTGGGGTAGATTTGGAAAGCTCGCGCGAGGCGGTGCGTCTTGCGCAAGAGTATGAACATTTATGGGCGTGTGTTGGTCTCCACCCAAACTACACACAAAAAGAGAAGTTTGATACAGACGCATTTACAGAGCTTTTGAAACAGGACAAGGTGGTAGGGGTAGGCGAGTGTGGTATTGATTATTTCAGGCAGTCTGCTGGAGTAGGAGAAGAAGTTGGAAGTGGATGGAAAGAAAAACAATGGAAGGTATTCAAACAGCATGTAGAACTTTCGCTCGGGTGCGATAAACCCCTTATGATTCATTGTCGGCCTTCAAAGGGCTCGATGGATGCATACGAAGAAGTTGCTGAATATTTTGAATCATTAAAGAAACAAAAAGCAGGAGAGAAATTGCGAGGCAATATGCACTTTTTTGTGGGGGATATTCGTGTGGCGAAGCGGTTTTGGTCTTTAGGATTCACCACATCGTTTACTGGAGTGCTTACCTTCACCCACGATTACGACAAAGTAGTTCGTGAAGCTCCGCTTGAGATGCTTTTAACAGAAACAGATGCACCGTACGCAGCGCCCGTGCCACACCGAGGCGAGGTCAACCAACCGGAGTATGTACGGTATGTAACGCACGCGATAGCGCATCTTCGCGGTATTTCTGAGGACGAAGCGGAACAGGCGATTCTCAAGAACGCTGAGAGGGTGTTTGGACTTGCAATAAAGCCATAATTTCGGAGATGGGACAATTGCTTCCTTACGGACTCTGTGGTAACTTCTAGTGACATGGAAACACAAGAAATGAACGAGGAATTTACCGATATTTCGGATTTGGTAGCTGCTGACGACGAAAAGAACACTATGCAGGTGTACGAGGTGGGGTATCACGTTATTCCTACACTTTCAGAGGCTGAGGTAGCTCAGACCGTTGCTTCTATCGCAGGAGCACTAAAGAAAGCAGGAGTTGACGTTGTAGGACAGCGTGAACCAGTATTGGTTGACCTTGCATATGCGATTGAAAAGAAAATTGAAGGCACTCTCCGTTCATTTCCTACTGCTTATTTTGGTTGGGTCGCGTTTGAAGTGGCACCACAGGCAGTTACTACTATTGATGAGGCACTCAAGGGTGAAGAGCACGTGTTGCGTCACCTCATTATCAAAACATCACGCGACACTGTTGCCGCGGTTCTCGCTGACCCAAGTCTTGATGTTGGCTCTCCCGAGGTTGAAGAAGAGGTAGTATCTGAAGGTGAACTCGATGAAGCTCTCGAAAATCTTGAAGAGAAGAGCGAGGTATAATTAGGCTATGTATTTAAATAAAGCATTCGTCGCAGGTAATCTTACACGGGACCCTGAGCTCCGCGCGTTGCCTTCTGGCTCTAACGTATGTACGTTTAGCGTGGCAACGAACCGCGTGTGGTACAACCAAGATAAGCAAAAACAAGAAGCAACTGAGTATCACAACATTGTGGTGTTCGGTCGCCAAGCTGAAACATGTGCGCAATATTTGAAGAAGGGAAGTGGTGTGTTGGTGGAAGGAAGACTTCAAACACGAAGCTGGGATAAGGAGGGTCAAAAGCAATACCGTACTGAAATTGTTGCTGATCGCGTACAATTCGGCGCACGTGCTGGCGGTGGTGACACTCAAGAGGCGCGAGGTGGTGACCAGCCAGGCCAAGAGGGAAGTTCTTCACACAATGATATTGATTACCCGACCGAAGAAATTAGCCCAGACGACATCCCGTTCTAGTCTTTTGAGAAAGTTGAAAATATATCCAAAACAGTATAAGATTTCCTGAACCTATGAATACACCAAAATATGTTGATTACAAGAATACTGCCTACTTAAAGCAGTTCATGAACCCGCACGGCAGGATTATTGCAAAACGTCGCAGTGGCGATGTATCAGCCTCACATCAGAGAGCTATAGAGAATGCTATAAAGCGCGCGCGCTTCATGGGGCTTCTCCCGTTCGTAATTAAATAAATAATATGTCTTTACCTCAAGGAGGTCCTGAGCATTTACGTTCAGAGATTCGTTTGAGACAAAAAACCGTTGAGCGTCTTTTAGGGATGGCGTTCTCGATCGCTTTTATTTATTGGGTAGTAACCGATATTTTAAGTTAAGCCTTATTCAGTCACGAATATTTTGCTCGCCGTCGCGCCACAAGAGCACTTCCATTTTCTAAAGCGGAATACCGCTAAGAAAATTAGGTCGCTCGCAAAATTTCGCGACCCCGCCTCAACTGTTTTTGCTACTACAAAAACATGTCTCCGGCCGGTTCGTATAGCAATACATATACAGCAGTGTATATTTATTGCTTACTCACCCTCTCCACGTACTCTCCGGTTGTAGTGTTCACGCGAATAATATCGCCTTCATTGATAAAGAGAGGGGTACTCACTACGGCACCAGTTTCAAGTACCACTTGCTTTGAGCCGCCTTGGGCAGTATTTCCTTTTACTGATGGCGGAGCTTCTTTTACTGTAAGTTCGGCTTTAATAGGTGTTTGGATACCAATAATTTCTTCATTCCATTCCATAGCTGTCACATCGGTATTTTCTTTCACAAACTTTATTTGGTCAGCTATTTTTTCTTCAGGAAGACTTATACGCTCTTTTGGATTGCCTGACTCGTGGAACCATACCTCTCCTCGGTTTGAGTAGATGTAGGTCAGTTCTTTTTTTTCTATATCAGCCTCAGGAACAGTTTCTGATTGATGGAAAGAGATTTCGAGCACTTTGCCGCTTTTGAGGCCACGCAGTTTGGTTTGGTTAACAGGCTTTCGCTGCTGCTTACGGAATACATGAGACGCAAGCACTTCACACGGCTCCCCGTTATATTCAATGATTTTTTTAGGAATAATTTCGTTGTATGAAAGTATGGCCATGTAACATTTCTCTGGGGAGCGCAGTACTATTAATAAGGACGCCCCGTGATTGTACGCACTATACCCTAAGAGATAGTTGCGAGTCCATCTAACAATAAGAGGTGCCCTACTAGAGAGGGGTGATGAAACAACATTTTCTTTTCCTTGACAACATGAACACAACGCAGGTACCTTTGGTACTGCAACGTATGGATCATGTACACACACAAGAGCTAGGAAACCTCAGTGACGAGCAATTGCTCGAATACGCGCTAAAAAGCCCAAGCGCTTTCGAGTTCCTTGTGGTGAGATATCAGAAGCTCTTTCTTGAGCGTGCTCTGTACATTATTAAAGACCGCGACGAGGCTGAGGATGTGGTGCAGGATACCTTTGTCCGTATCTATCGTTTTGCTCCTCGTTTTTGTGGCGACTCTGGTTCATTCAAGTCATGGGCGATGACCATTCTCATGAACGTGGCGCGTACTAAGTATCAAAAAAAGGCAAAAGAATGGAAACGTACCGCTCCACTTTCGTCAGAACATTATGAATCGCTCTCAGCACCGTCAGAACACGATGCAGCGCACGCAAAAGACATCATTGAACGAGCTTTTGCTTTTGTACCGAATGATGTCGCGCATATTCTAAAACTTGCCTTCATTGAGCAACTCTCGTATCGTGAAATAGCTGATCGTGAGGATTCTACAGAGGGGGCGATTAAAACCCGTGTTCACAGGGCAAAAAAAGTGCTTCGCAATATTATCGGTGATGTAGCATAATATCTATATATGGAATTTGAGACAAAAGTAAGAAATAAAGTAATGAGAAAGGTATACGCCTTGTATATATTTCGCACACTTATGAAACCGCGCGTGCGGTTTATTGGTCTTGCCGTATTTGCATTCATTATTACCGCATCCGTTTCTTTGAAAGATATTTTTGCAAATACGCTTTCTGCCGCATCATCTTTTGAGCGGTTTTTTAATTATGCAGCCGATGCGCTGGTAACTACTGAAGTAGGAGTGCAAGTGGCACTTCTCTTTTTAGCAGTGCTTGCGATACTCGCACTGCGTGATGTTTGTGTATTTTGTATAACGGCGAGTGTATCGCTTGTTCGTAAAGAAGCGCATCGATAATACTATTTTTATGGCACAACGTGATGGAGGTATTGATCGGCTACCGTGGTATGCATATCCAGGGATTGCGCTCGCTTTCGTGGCAGTAATAGCTGCTCTTGCGTTTGGTACAAGCGGAGGCAGCCCCGAGGTCACGTTTGAAGATGAGGTAGATTACAGCGATCTCAAGTAGTATTAATTCTCTTTGAGTTTTGAGCGGATATCTTTCAAGAGCTGATTAGCAATTGGCTTATTTTCTCGAAGGAATGTTCTTGCGGCGTCATATCCACGGCCGAGTTTTTCTTCGCCGTACGAATATGAACTTCCTGCTTTTGATACGAATCCATATTTTTCACCAAGCGCGAGGAGCTCGCCTTCTTTACTGATGCCTTCGTTGTACATGAGATCAAATTCAGTTGCTTTGAATGGGGGAGCGACTTTGTTTTTTACTACTTTAACGCGGACACGACCACCAACCACTTCCTCTCCTTTTTTGATTTGTGCGATACGTCGAATATCCATACGAACGGATGTGTAGAATTTCAGAGCCTTGCCTCCTGGAGTAGTTTCTGGGTTACCAAACATCACACCAATTTGCATACGAATTTGGTTGATGAAAATAACCACTGTCTTACTTTTAGCAACAATTGCAGTGAGTTTTCGTAGTGCTTGACTCATAAGACGCGCCTGTCTTCCTACATGAGTTTGCTCCATATCGCCTTCAATTTCAGCACGTGGTGTAAGTGCAGCGACGGAGTCAATGACAATAACGTCGATTTTGCCACTTCGTACTAACGATTCAACAATGTCGAGCGCTTGTTCGCCGGTGTCTGGCTGTGACACAAGGAGGTCATCAATTTTAACGCCAAGTTTTTTTGCGTACTCAGGGTCGAGTGCATGTTCTGCATCAACGAACGCGCAAATGCCATTTTTTTTCTGTGCTTCAGCAATAATGTGGAGCGACAGTGTTGTTTTACCTGAAGATTCAGGACCAAAAATTTCAAGAATTCTTCCACGAGGAACTCCACCAATACCAAGAGCGTCGTCGAGTCCAATTGAGCCAGTGGGTATAGCGTCTACATTTACTCGGCCAGTGGCACCGAGCATCATGATGGCTTCATCGCCAAATTTTGTTTTGATGCTGTCGATAGTGTCTTTGATAGCGTCTGACTTGTCGACTTCTGTGTCTGGTGATTTACTCGCTACTTTCTTCGTTGATGTCGCTTTCTTTTTCGCTGGCATAATTCTCTCTGGTTATAAAAGTAAGGGTTTCTTCACGGCTTCTTCCAAAACGGTCTGAAGCAGTGATAACTACTACAGTATACCCTGCAGGGTAGGCGCGCTCCACAGAAAATGAGCCCTGATCAGTAATAGGTATTTCAAGTTCGTTAACCGAGACCTTTGAAACTCGCTTTGTGTTACCGCTCAGAATGACAGTGCCGCTTTCTGTGTGTTCAGGTTGGTTGAGGGTAATGGCAGGTCCTTCAACGAAGGGGGTAGCAACAAGGGCGCCATATAAAAGAGCGAGGGTAACGCCAATGATTCCTAGGAGAAAGGCCGCGTTTAGAGGGCTCGAAAAGCGTTTACTTCTCTTCCTCGGCATAGTCTTCCTCTTCTTCTACATCGTCGTAGTCAGCGTCATTGTCGAGCGAGAGCACTTCGCGAGGCTTTGCGCCGTCTGGTGGTCCAATAATGCCCTTATCTTCCAAGAGATCCATCAGCCGTGCAGCCCGCGCATATCCGACGCGGAGCTTTCTTTGCAAGAATGAAGTAGATGCTTTTCCTGCTTCTTCAACGGTACGGCGCGCTTCGCTGAACAACTCATCGTCAGCCTCTTCATCATCAAGTGCGGCACTGAAGATTGCATTTGGTGATGCGTCAGCATTTCCTGAAAGGGTAATCTCGTCGAGGTTTGATTCGTTGTTCTTTTTTATAAAGTCGACAACTTTTTTTACTTCCTGCTCTGAAATATAGGCAGTCTGAATTCGTCGTGGCTTTGCCATTTCTCCTGAAAGGTAGAGCATGTCACCGGCACCAAGAAGTTTTTCAGCTCCTGGGCTATCAAGAATGGTGCGTGAGTCAATTTGGCTCGCCACCTGAAGCGCAATACGCGACGGGACGTTCGCTTTAATGAGCCCTGTAACCACGTTAACGCTCGGACGTTGTGTTGAAAGGACAAGATGGATACCCACGGCACGGCTCATTTGTGCAAGACGCACAATCGCTGCTTCAAGTTCTCGCGGGTATGTTTGCATAATGTCAGCGAGTTCGTCGACTACGATGACGATGTAGGGCATCTGATCAGGAGCATCGTCCTCTTCGCCGCTCTCATCCCACTTACCAACTATGTTTTCATGGTACGAACCGATATCACGCACCGCGTGTGATTCAAGAATGTCATAGCGACGGTCCATTTCTTTTGCAGCCCACTTGAGTGCGAGGATTGCTTTCTTGGGTTCGGTAATAACGGGAGTAAGAAGGTGGGGGATGTTGTTATAGAGCGTCAGCTCAACTCGCTTGGGGTCAACCATAATAAAGCGCAGTGTCGCAGGCCCGTTTCTGTACAGAAGCGAAGTGATGAGCGCGTGAATAGATACTGATTTTCCTGAGCCTGTTGCTCCAGCAATCAACACGTGAGGCATTTTCGCGATGTTTGCAAAATGTGGAGTTCCTGTAATGTCGCGACCCAATGCACAGGTGAGTGGCTTTGTTTCATCAGTAAATGTTTTATCAGAAAGAAGGGATGCGAGCCCCACAGTAGCTTTTTTAGTATTTGGTACTTCTATACCTACCAATGATTTCCCAGGGATTGGTGCCTCAATACGAATAGGGCTTGCCGCAAGAGCGAGTTCAAGGTTGTTCTGGAGCCCTAATATTTTTTGTAAGCGCACGCCCTCGGCAGGTTTTAACGCAAAGCGGGTCACGGTCGGTCCGATTGAAACTTCGTCCATTTCAACGTCAATGCCGAAGTTGTGTAGCGTGCGTTTTATGATGTTCATGTTTGCTTTGACATCACCCATACCTGGCTTGCCTTTATCGCGCTCAAGGAGTGACGTTGGTGGGGGAGTGTATTCAGTGTCAGAGTGCATGAATGCAATCCCCGTATCCTCTTCTTCATCGGCTTCTTTCTTTTTGCCAAAAATTCCTGAGCGTTTTGGTGTCTCGTTCTCTTCCTCTTCCTCACCATCAAATTCCTCCTCTTCGTCTTCCAATTCCTCTTCATCCTCATAGTCCTCTTCTTCATCACCGTACACATCAACATCAGGTTCGACGTCAGTGTCGCCCTCTTCTTTTTTACGCAATCCAAACTTAGGAAGCGTGAGCGGTGTATCAAGTGCAAGAAGGGTTCCTACCACTGCAATGGACGCGAGTATCACTCCACCAAGAAACTCATCAAACAATGAAACAAACGGAGTCATGACCCAACGGCCTGCAATACCACCGGCGACATGTTCACCTGAGGCGAGTGAAAGAATACCGATACCTGAAACAAACAAGAGTACTGCACCAACAAGCCTTCCTGTGCCTACCCCATCTTCGTCGTGCTGACGCATGAGTCCAATTGAAAGGAAGGCAAAAGAAACAGGGAGGAGGTAGTAGCCAACACCAAAAAAAGTACCGAGGTAGGTGTAGAGGAATGTACCAACGCTTCCAGCGAGGCTAAATGGTGCGAGTAAAAAGAGAAGCGCTACGATGCCTGATGCAATTGCATAAATACTGCGTACCGTCTCCGGATTGAGTGATACTGAAATACTAGGGAGTTGAGGGAAAAGCCACAATTGCTTCTTACTCTTACGTTTCTTTCTTTTTGCCATTATGGACAAATGGTAACACGACGCTTAGGTGAGTATTCAATTTGGAAAAACAGCTACCTTGAATTTTCAGCGTACCCTCCATTTTGGAGACCACTCCACGCGCTATTCAATTTTGGCATTGCGCCAAGGGCACATTTACCGATGCCAAAATCTCATAGCTACTGGGCGTTTGCCCGAGTCTTAGTCTCCAAAATGGAGGGTGCGCCTCCACCACCAGCGAGGAATCTCGTACTGGTTTGAAACCTCGTGGAAGGCATCAACGCATGGTCTTTTGGCGCACTTTGTGGGGTGCGAAGCACACGCCAAAAGGTTGATGTCTGGAACGGAGTGAAGTGAGGCGCTGGCCGAGCGGAGTGTGTTTCAAAACAGGTATGAGTTCCGAGCGCCTATTTGACTTACGTCTTTGAGAGGAGTACCGTGTGTCTTACATGAATAAGTTGTCTTTGATATAAAAAGACAAAATTTACGAAAATGTCTGATACTAAAAAAGACAATAAGGAGGTAGCTATTAAAGACAGCGAAGACAAATTCCGCTCTGTTTTAAAGGATTTTTTAAAGAATGACCACCAAACATTTGTTGTCCAAAAGACCGAAAAACTAGCATCAGCGCTCTACATGGTTACAGGTTTTATACCTAATGATGACCCATTACGGACGCGGTTACGTGTCTGCGCTGTTGACCTTATCAGTACTTCTGCAGATCCAAGTAAAGCGCGCGATGTCCAATATCAAGAAGGGTTCACTTCGCGATGTCTTGAAATTGCAACTATCTTGAAACTGGCAGAAAGAGCAGGGTTTATTTCTGGGATGAATGCACAAATGCTCTGCGATGAGTATGCCGATTTAGCGTCATTTGTTAAAAACCACCACGATAAAGTTTTCGGGGTTCTGAGAGTTGACGTAGGTGAACATACAAAAAAAACAGAGCCAACGACTGAGCAAAAAGAAGAGGGCAGTACTCATGGAAAGAGTGGCACCCCAGTAGTTAAAAAGACAATAAATAATAAAAGACATAACAGTAGACGTGATGCGATAATGCGTCTTTTAGATAAAAAGGACAAAATATCTATAAAGGACGCCTCATCTGCAATTTCTGGTTGTAGCGGTAAAACTATTCAGCGAGAGCTTCTTTCAATGGTGCAGGACGGTGTCCTTTTGAAAGAAGGGGAGCGTCGTTGGAGTTTGTATAGGAAAGCGTAGCGAACAAAAATGTCTTTTGACTTTTTTCTTGTAAAACTGTATCGTGCTAAGCGTGGGTAGAACTCAATAGGACAACAAAAAAAGGCGCTCAAGAGAGGGCCTTTTATACGTTGCATCTTCTCGGTTTTATCCACATTTTCATACCTCAAAAAGTACCCCCATATAAGGCAACAAAAAGGTATACTGTACCCACAGGTATGTCTGCGCGGTTGCATACGAAGTAATTCGTTCGAATGGGAAGCACTGCTGAGGGATTCAGAACTTTGACAATTTGTTTTACACGAGGACTTGTTCCGAAATGTAAAACGTTATATTACCGGATTGCTGTCGAGTGACCGGGTACACACCCCGCATGTGTGTTTGTTCCTTTTTCTGTAACGCGGTATGTCCTGAAATTTTTCTGCACGCTTGCATGTCCACAACTTCCTTTCGCCATCAACCTACCTTTCTTTTACGAGAAGGGTGGGGGATGGAATCGTATTGCTTACTATGTAAAGTGAAAACCTTATATAGGAAGCAATCTTATAAGATTGCTTATTAGATGAGGTGTCTCTTAATTAAGACGTTCGGTCGAACGAACAATCTCTTGTTAAGAGGTACCCATGTTTCTGTGCCGATTCTATTTATTAGTAGTGCGGCAGGAAATATGTCAAAACAAATTAGCTATTAGCTATGACTATTACTCAAAAACTCACGACGTTTGTCGCGACTTTTGCGTTGGTAGCGGCAATGGCTTTGACTCTTGCAGCTCCTGCAGCTCACGCTGCATTGACTGAAAGTCAAATCCAGTCGATTCTTTCGCTCTTGTCATCATTTGGTGCAGACCAAACGACAATCAATAACGTCAACGCGTCACTTCGTGGACAAGCGACTTCTGGTGGTTCTACCTCAGGTGGATCATCAGCGTCATGTTCACAATTCACGCGTGATCTTACACTTGGTTCAACCGGATCAGATGTTCAAGCACTTCAAGTGATTTTGAACGCTAACGGTTACCAAGTAGCAGCATCAGGTGCTGGTTCACCTGGTTCTGAAAGTACTTACTTCGGTTCTCTTACAGCAGGTGCTCTTGCTAAGTGGCAAGCAGCAGTTGGCGTAAGTCCAGCAGTAGGGTACTTCGGTCCAATTACTCGTGCCAAACTTGCTTCATCAGGCGCTTGTGGTTCAACATCTAACGGTGGTGGCACTACAACTCCTGCTCCTACAGGTACAGGTCTTTCTGTTTCAGCTGGTTCACAGCCACAGAATGCACTTGCTCCAGAAGGTGCAACTCGCATTCCATTTACTCGTATCCAAGTTACCGCAGGTAGCGACGGTGCAGTAACTATGAATGGTGTTGTAGTACAGCGAACTGGACTCGGTTCAAACGCTTCATTTGCAGGTGTTGTTCTTATCGACCAAGATGGTAACCAACTTGGTACTGCTAAGACCTTCAACTCAAATGACCAGGCAACAATTGGTGAGCCCGTAACTATCCCAGCAGGACAGACACGAACATTCACAATTGCAGGTAACATGGCTGCCTCACTCGATGCATACGCAGGTGAAGCTCCAGCTATCTCAGTGATTGCAGTGAACTCTTCAGCAACAGTTTCAGGTTCTCTTCCAATTACTGGTGCGTACCACACAACAAACGCAACATTGTCAGTAGGTACACTTGCGCTTGATATCTCAAGCTCATTTGCAACCAATGCTCCTGTAACCAAAGAAATTGGTACAACTGCATACCGTGCATCAGGCTTCCGCGTGACTGCAGGTTCATCTGAAGATGTTCGTTTGAAAATGGTTCGCTTCAATCAAGCGGGTTCAGCTTCAACAGTAAATGACATCGCAAACATTCAGGTTGTTGTTGACGGTACTGCGTACCCAACAACAGTTTCTTCTGATGGACGTTATGTCACAGCAAACCTTGGTTCTGGTATCTTGATCCCAGAAGGAAACAACGTAGAGGTATACATTCAATACGACATTGTTGGCTCAAACGCTAACAACCGTACTGTTATCTTCGACGTTGACAAGACAACTGACATTTACGCTGAAGGAGTAACCTACGGCTACGGTATTTCACCAGCTGCAGGTTCAACTTCAGTAAGTGGCCTTTCTCGTTCAAGCTCAAACACTAGTGAAACTTCAGGTACTCCGTACATTTACGGTGCACAGGTAACTATCTCTGGTGCTTCAGTAACAACAATTGGTAAGGCAAACAGTGTTCCAGCTCAAAACATTGCGGTTAACGTTCCTAACCAGCCATTGGGTGGTTTCGAAACTGACCTCAAGGGTGAAGCTATCACTGTTCAGTCACTTGTTATCGACGTTGCTACAACATCAGGCGCAGGTCGCTTGACGAACGTAACTATCGTTGATGAAAACGGTTCAGTAGTTGCTGGTCCTGTAGACAGTCCTGCAGCCGCAACGAACGGTCACTCATTGACCTTCACTGACTCAATTACATTCCCAACTGGTAAGCATACCTACACCATTCGCGGTAAAGTAGCTTCTGGTTCAACAAATGGCGCAACCTACATTCTTTCAACTGACCCATCGTCAGATTGGACAAATGTTAGAGGCGAATTGACAGGAGACAGTATTACGTTGTCACAAAGTTCATTCAACATGAACACTATGACAATCAAGGCTGCTTCTCTTGCAGTTGCAGTGTCATCTTCACCTTCAGCACAAAACATTGTTGCTGGTGGTCAGACAATTCACTTCACAAACCTTCAACTTGACGCTTCACAGTCAGGTGAAGATGTTCGCCTCTCAACACTTCCGTTGACATTGGAGAACACATCACCTAGCCTCTCTGCAGCTCCAAGTAACCTTTCAACGTGTACCGTGAAAGACGGTTCAACAGCGTTGAATGCAGGTTCGAACATTGTGAATCCAACAGCAACAGCTACGACGACTGATACAACACTCACATTTACTTTTGACAATCCATTGACGATTGCAAAGGGAACTGTGAAGACTCTTGGTGTGTTCTGTAACGTGTCGTCTTCAGCAGATGCAAACTCTACATTCAACCTTGGTATTACTTCAGCTCAGATTGCTGCGCTTTCTGTAACTGGTGTTAACTCATCAGCTTCAGTGGTGCCAACTGGTTCAACTGCTATCGGTTCAACAATGACCGTGTCAGCAGGTGGGGCAGTGGTAGTATCTGATGCCGCTTCAACTCCTTCATACACTCTTGGTGCCGCAGGTACTCAGGGCGTTGTGATGGGTGTCTACAAGTTCCGCGCAACTAACGAAGACGTGAACTTGCAGAGAATTGGCTTGCAGCTTACAAACACTGCATCATCAAGTTCATCAGACCTTGTACAAGTAACATTGCACAAGTCAGATGGTACTCAGATTGGTACAGCAACGTTTGTAGGTTCAAACAATTATGCAACTTCAACACTTTCTTCAACTCTGCTTCTTCCAAAGAACACAGACGTAGAAGTAACTGTTAAGGCATGGTTGGCTTCAGTAGGTACATCAGAACCAGGTACAACTGGTCACTTGATTGCCATTGATGCTGATACTGCAAGCACAAACACCCAAGGTGTAGGTGCACAATCTGGTACAACTGTGAACGCAACTGGCTCAACCTCAGTAGCAGGCGTACGACTCTTCAAGTCGTTCCCAACTGTTGCGAAGGACTCAGGTCTTTCTTCAACAGGTATTGCTGACGGTAAGCTTATGCGCTTCAAGGTAACAGCAAACGCTTCAGGAGACGTAGGTATTTCTAAGTTCTCATTCACAGTTGCAACAACAACTGCGACGGTAACTGGAATTAACGTATTCGCCTTCGTTGACAGCGCGTACTCAACACCAGTTTCTGGTTTGACTGCTGATGGCCGTATGCTTGCTTCTAACCTAGCAGGTACTGCATGGGCATCATCTGCAACTCAGCTTGAAGTGACTGCTCAAACTGCAGCAGCTGCTTCAACAACAGTTCAGATTCCAGCTGGTCAAACTCGTTACTTCGAAGTTCGTGGTTCAGTATCTGGTGCTACATCAGGTGCAAACGTAATCACTACACTTCTTGGTGATGCTGCGTTCCCAGCACTCTCAGGATTTGATGGCACATTCGATGCTATCAACGAAGAGATTGGAAGCAACAACGACTTCATCTGGTCTCCAAACACAACCGGTACTGCTGTAACAGGCGATGCTGATTGGGTAAACGGATTCGGTGTAGTTGGTCTTCCTTCAGGTGGTCTTGATAACTCACGATCAGCTAACTAATCTAAGGATTAGTGGAAGATTCTCTAGCGTAAGCTAGGAAACAAAAAGCCTCCCTTTGTGGGGGCTTTTTGTTATGGAGAGAAGAAGTTATTTAAAACACCCCGCATATGCGGGGTGTTTTTGTTTTTAGAGGCGTGCCACGTTACAATAGAGTGCATGAAAAAGAACATTCTATATATTGTCATCGGTTTACTAGTCGTTTCTGGAGGCGTTGGATACTTTATGTGGTCGCAGTCCTCTGGTATAGATACTGAGCCTGAAAAAGATTTGTCTGCAGAAGATGTAACGTTCCCAGAAGATCTTGAGGTGGGCGAGTCGACAGAACAAAATGGCTACACCATCGAGCGTCTTCCTGATGCCACTGATGGAACTTCGGTTATAAAGCCAGATTTAAATCGTGAAATTCCCTCACGGCCTGAAAGTGTTACCGAAGAGGCATATGCGCAAATCATTCTTAATATGAATACCACCGCAAACGCTATAAAAGAAGCAGACAATTTTAATGCGTGGCTTAATCTTGCGTCGTATCGCACTATGCTCGGCGACTACAAGGGGAGTGAAGAAATTTACATCTATCTCACGAAAAAATATTCTCCTGCGTGGCAGGTACACGCGAACCTTGGAAATTTATACTTCACGTATCTTGTTGATTTAAAGAAATCGGCGATGAACTACCGTACCTCAATAGATCTTCTCCCAAGTAACCCCGCACTGTACCGTTCATTGTTTGAAGTGTACATGAAAGATGGACTACAAACAGAAGCGGTCGCAGTCTTACAAGAAGGGATAGCACACGAACCAAAAGCGATTGATTTATACGTGCTTCTTGCTCGACACTACCGTGATACTAATAAAGGCGCTGAAGCGAAAACATACTATAACCGTGCTATTGAACAAGCGCGGGCAGTAGACAATACAAGTTTGGTGATTCAGCTCGAAGCAGAACGCGACTCATTTTAGTGGTGTATGAAAACTCCTTTTACGTGGAAAGGGAAAATTACGGGGAAAGAAAAACCCCTCTCTGTTTCCACGAAAGGGAAGGGGTTTTTTACTCCAGCATTTTTTAAATTTCTCTATGTTTTAACCGCCATTTTGGCGCTTAGCTTCGCGGCGCTTATCTACCTTGGGCTCACCCGTGCCGTGGTATAGTTTTAGTGTTATCAGTTTCTTTGAATTTTATGCTTACAACAAAAGTCGCGAACATTACCTCGATAGTTTTTATTTTCGGACTCTATATACTCGGATTTATTTCAATTCTGGGTATTTGGGAATTCTTTGATAAGGATGTAATTTCTAAGTCGTTTCAGACTATAGGGTTCCTTATGTTTGCTACGGTTGTGATACTCGTCGCTGCAAAATTTTTAGGAAAGGATCAAGTAAGTACTCCTCCTCCTGTGTTTGCAAGTGTACGGAGAATTACTATAGGAGTACTTATTGTTTCCGCTTCGCTCCTAGCACTTACTGGCGTACTTGCGATTTGGGACGTGCTTGATGGGAGCGCGGTGCAACACTCGATGGCTTCACTCGGCATACTCGCGTTTGTGTCTTTTGTTTCAGTGATGGTGTGTCTTGAAAGAGAGGGTTCACAAATGCTCCAGCATAAATTTAGCTCAGGAAGAATAGTAGGGTGGGCTATCTTTATTTTGATTCTTTTTTGGTTTGCTTCAACCTTCGGGCGTTTCCTTTTCTGGTAGTTGGGAGGGGAGACAGGAGTATTGAATTTTAGAGAGTATTTGCTATAGTGCTCTTCAGCACGACTGGAGACAGCGGGTGAGCTGAAAAGCTCTTAATGTCCCGCCGAGGTCCGCGAAACGAAAGGTCGATTCGCGTTCGGCAATTTTTGCCCCAGACCCGTGCAGACGCGGGTCTTTTCTAATATAAGAGACCCATACAAAACTATGGCAATTACACGAGAAAAAAAAGCACAACTTCTTGAACAACTTAAAGAGGTTGTTACGAATGCAACTTCAATTGCATTTGTACACTTTAAAGGTGTCTCTGTAGCTGAAGCCACCGAGCTTCGTAGTGCTCTAAAGAAGGAAGGTGTTCGTTACATGGTAGCGAAAAAAACACTTCTTAAGAAAACACTTGCTGAAGCTAAGGTTGAGGGAGAACTCCCTGAACTCGACGGTGAGGTTGCTTTCGCGTACCTTCCAAAAGAAGCAGGCGAAGACATGACTGCTCCAGCGCGGAACCTTAATGAGTTCGTAAAGAAGTTCAAAGACCGTCTGACGTTCTTGGGTGGTGTTGTAGAAAATCGATTCATTTCTAAATCAGAAGTGGAAACGGTTGCATCAATTCCTCCAACGCCAGTACTTCGCGGTATGTTTGTAAACGTAATCAATTCGCCTATACAGCGTTTTGCTATTGCGCTTAATGCTATTGCCGAGAAGAGAGGTTAATTATTTCAACTAATAACAAACGTTATGTCAGAAGAAGAAAACAAAACTGAAGCAGCAGCGGAAGCTCCTGCTGTCGAAGCTCCAGCGGCTGACGCTGGTGCAGACGTTGAGGTTCCTGCAAAATTTAAGACAATCGTTTCTGCAATTGAGGAGATGACTGTTATGGAACTTAACGAATTGGTTAAGGTGTTCGAAAATAAATTTGGTGTATCTGCTACGGCAGTTGCAGCAGCAGGTCCTGCAGCAGCAGGAGACGCTGGTGAAGAAGCATCAGAAGTAAATGTGAAACTAGCGTCCGCTGGTGAACAGAAGATTGCAGTCATTAAGGTTGTAAAGGAAGCGATGGGACTTGGTCTTAAGGAAGCAAAGGACCTCGTTGACGGCGCTCCTGCAATGCTTAAGGAAGGCATGAAGAAAGAAGAAGCTGATGTGCTTAAGAAGAAAATTGAAGAAGCTGGAGGAAAGGTTGAGTTCGCTTAGTTGTTTCCTGAAAATTGCGACCTGCTTCGTTGCCTAGCGACACTCAAACCCTCATCGTACATTTCAGTACGCCTCAGGTTCTCGCGCCTTGGCGCCTTGCATCTCATCAATTTTCAAGAAAACAAAAAACGTTGTTTTCCACAAAAACGCCCTTGGAGGGCGTTTTTGTTTTGGGGACGGGTAAGAGGTACAATACTCAGTATTCACATGTTTCAAGATATTACTTTCGTTTTCAAAAGCCCCCTTCGTGCAAAAATTGTTACGTACTTTATTCGTCGCCCGAGTGAGTGGGGGAATGTAACAGACGTCGTTGCAACCGTTGGTTCAACACGAACAACTGTTTCGAAAGAACTTGCACAGTTGTTAAAGTTTGGAATATTGATTTCAAAACGTGTCCACAACACTAATGCGTATCGCGTAAACGAAAACGATGCGTTGTATAAACCACTGCAAGAATTTCTTGCAACGGTGGCATCTCCAACAAACAAAGAAATCATCGAAGCGTTTCGCGGTATCCGTGGCGTTACATTAATTGTTGCAGGTGGCTTATTCACCGATGAACCAAAAAGTCCTGTTGAAATTCTTCTCGTATGCAGAAGTCCCAAAGATAAAAAAATTGATAAGGCAATAAAAAAACTAGAAGCACTCACCGCACTCCCTATTCGATATGCAGTATTGAGCCCCCAAGAGTATTACGACCGTCGCCAAGCGTATGACCGTATGCTTCGGGATCTCTTTGAGTTTAAACACCGGATTGTTGTTGAAAAAGAAGGGTAATTCTCCTCCTTGAGGCTATCCACAGATTTATACCTCGATTTTTTCCACAGTGGTACCATTTTCTATAGGGAATAGGATCCCTGAAAACTTACTGTCTAGTGAAGTGAGTGGAGTTGAGAAAAGCCATTTTTATAGCTCCCGAACAAACGACGACAGCAAGAGTGAAATTCTTATTAATTTATAGAGTATCGACATGTATATTGAAACATGGGCTGATGTTTTGACCCGTTCATTCCAAGACCTTTGGCTTGGCGTCATTCAATTCATCCCTAATCTTGTTGTTGCGGTCATCATCTTTGTTCTTGGTTGGTTGGTTGGTGCAGCGCTTGGACGCGTTGTGTCACAAATCATCAAGTCAATCAAAGTTGATAACGCACTCAAATCAACCGGTCTTAACGAGGTAGTGGAGCGTGCAGGGTTCCAAATGGATTCAGGTGCTTTCCTTGGAGCATTGGTGAAGTGGTTCTTCATCGTAGTCTTCTTGGTTGCTGCACTTGACGTGCTCAAACTAAACCAAGTAAACGTCTTCTTGCAAACTGTTGTTCTTGGATACCTTCCACAGGTTATTGTTGCAGTATTGATTCTTCTTGTTGCAGCAGTGATTGCAGAAGTTGCCGCAAAGTCGGTGATGGGAGCAGCAAAAGCTGCGCACGTAAAGAGCGCTGGTTTTGCAGGTTCAGTTGCTAAGTGGGCAATTTGGATCTTTGCAATTCTTGCAGCACTTGATCATCTTCAAGTTGCAAGTGCGTTTGTCCAGACACTCTTCACAGGGGTTATTGTCGCTGTGTCTCTTGCTTTCGGTCTTGCCTTTGGGCTTGGCGGTCAACAAGCAGCAGCAAACTACATCGAAAAGATGCGTTCAGAAATGAACCACAAATAATCATCCACTTCATCGTGATGATTCAAAACCCCGCTCAAAAAAGCGGGGTTTTGTGATACATACCTCCCTTCCACAGGGTTATCAACCTGATTTTCCCCACAAGGGCCCAATAAGCCAGAAAAACCCCTTGTTTTAGGGGTTTTTCTGGCCCTGATTCTCTTGACATGCGAATACCTCTCAGGTAGTATAGCTGGACGGTTTATGAGTAAAGCACTAAAGAAGTCCAGCGGTCGCGCGTAGCTTGCTTTTTGCTTGCTCCAAAAACGGCCGCCACGAGCGGCTTTTTTAAATGTTTACACTTCTTAAACCCGCCCTTTGACAACGTCAACGCAAATAACCAAATAGAAAAAATTGTATAAGCATAATTGTAGTGCTTATACGTAACACCGAGAACAATAATAAGTATTGTGGTTTTCAGACTTCCTCTTGGGAGTCTGTAAGGGTGTATGGTGGATGCCTTGACTCTAAACAGCGATGAAGGACGTAGCAATCTGCGATAAGCTTCGGGAAGGTGATAAGCAACCTGTGATCCGAAGATTTCCGAATGGGGAAACCCATCTCATTTGAGATACCGTACACGTGTGTGTATGGAGCATACCCGGGGAAGTGAAACATCTCAGTACCCGGAGGAAAAGAAACCAATATAAAAGTTTCAGTTTCTGTGCCAGCAATTGGGGCATAGAGACTGGAACTTTGGAATTCCCCTAGTAGCGGCGAGCGAAAAGGGAGAAGCCCAAACCAATGCGTGCTTGCATGTATTGGGGTTGTAAGGCAGAGACGTTCCACTTGTGGAAGAAGAGTTAAAAATTATAGATATAGGAGAACGAGCTGGGAAGCTCGACCCTAGAGGGTAATAGTCCCGTACTCGAAATGTCTATAACTCTTTTGTTTCTGTTCTTGAGTAGCCCGAGACACGAATAGCTTGGGTGAATCTGCCGGAACTAACCGGTAAGGCTAAATATGTTTAGAGATCGATAGTGAACTAGTACCGTGAGGGAAAGGTGAAAAGTAGCCCGTTGAGGGCGGTGAAATAGACCTGAAACCATACATCTACAAGGAGTCGAAGCGGCTTAAGCCGCGACGGCGTGCCTATTGAAGAATGAGCCGGCGAGTGTATGCATGCGGCCTAGGCTAAGGGGGCGAGCCCCGGAGCCGTAGGGAAACCGAGTATGAATAGTGCGATAGTCGTATGCATACGACCCGAAGCAAGATGAGCTTGCCATGAGCAGGGTGAAGGTTGTCGAAAGACAGCTGGAGGCCCGAACCCGTTGGTCGTATAACGCCTTGGGATGACTTGTGGTAAGGAGTGAAAAGCTAA
>Ga0210057_1002262_pt1 | contig 27827 bp, 32 predicted proteins | sample CryGeyCG2114_010_2_FD_183968 | JGI IMG/M metagenome (GOLD analysis project Ga0210057, IMG submission 183968) | Groundwater microbial communities from aquifer - Crystal Geyser CG10_big_fil_rev_8/21/14_0.10 (SPAdes) (version 2) | ecosystem: Environmental > Aquatic > Deep subsurface > Groundwater ...
GAATAAATATTAAATTTTACAATATTTTTTACCAGCTTGCGATTTTTGTCTTACTTTTTCTTATTGACGACGTAAAGCGAATGAAATAAAAAAGTACTCTTTTTTATTTCTAAGCTAAGGAGTCAGGTAGAGCTAACGCTCTACTCAAAAGTAAGGAAAGAAACTATTATTAAATCCCCCTGTATCCCCCTTCTCCGAAGGGGGAAGGAGAGGAGAGCTTTTTCCAAAGGGAGAGGGTGCGGAGAGTTACGAGTTTCAAGTTACAGGTTACGAGTTTACAATTCTTCATGAGATTCCCGCCTGCGCGGGGATGACAGAGAGGGTGATGGGGATGACCCCGCCCATAGATTACGATAGCGGGGCAAACGGGAGTATGTAGTAAGCAGCAAGGAGTAAGTTTATTTTAAATAAAAAAATCCCCGCCGAGTGCGTTTACACAGGGCGGGGGATGTTGTGGTAGTGGTTAGCTACCAGGTGAATGAACTCTTGAGGGAGACGATGCCTTTTACCTTTCCCTCTTCCGAGTCCCAGGTTGGCGCTCCCATCAGCGACAAGTGCTTGTGGAGCTTGATCTCGATTCTCGGTCCGACGCCGACGAATCTTTTGGCGAAGAAGCCGAGTCCTAGTCTTTTGAGGACTTGGAAGTTACTCTCTAGCTTGAACCAGAAACCGCTGTCACCAACTTCTACTACGCCGAAGAAGAAGTGTTCCTTTTCTCCGACCCAGATCGAGGCGGTGGTTCTCCAGAGTCCCTGACTCTGCTCGACGCCCGCGCCAAGCGAAAGCTCGATTGCGGGGTGTGGGGCGAAGGTCACACCGCTCAGGTGTTCACTCCACTCACCACTTACCAACAGCCAGCTCCAGACACTGACGTGTTTGGCGATGTTGTGGTTTACGAAAAGGGTCAACTCATGGTCTGCCTTGCCGTCGGTGAAGACCAGCGAAGGCTCCACGATTAGGGTTGTTGCCTTTGCCGAAGGGCATAAGCAAAGCATGATTGCCACAACGATGATTTTTTTCATCCTTCTACTCCTTTTGAGGTTTGTCTAGGAAGTTTCCCAGAGTTGTTTTTAAAAGATCTATTAAAGTATAGCACATTTTAACCCTTTTGTCAAGAGTTTTGCCATAATTTTAGCTAAAATTAGATAAAAAATAATATCAAAAAAATACCTTTTTGAAGGTATTTTCATGTTTAAAAGTTGTGGGATTGCTTCGTCGGAGTACCTCCTCGCAATGACAATTTAACAATGTAACAATATGACAATATGGGTATATATCTATTTCTTCATTTCATTGTAAACAATATTTCCTACTAATAAGTAAAGTGGTATAAAAAATGATGAAACTAAAGATGTAACAACTATTATGCCTATGCCAACACCCACTTTATTTGGATCCATTGTTGTTGTGCTACTACTTGTTAGTAGAGCAAGTATATTGAGTAAACCTGCTAATACTAAATAGCCGATCAAAGCCCAAAATAAGTTTGGTACTAATATCCTTGCTAATACTTGCCAAAATCTATCTTTTGCGAAACTTTTACTTTTACTTAAAACTTCTTTAAAGTCAGTCTTTTTTTCTAATACAATAATAAATAAAATAAATGCATACCAAACTGTAAATAATACTCCGGGAACTATAAAAAATACATATCCTAGGAAGGTTATGATTCCTACTACAAAAGAAATCCATAAAGCAGGCCAGAATATAGGCAACGTATCTTTAAAGGTAAAGTCAATTTTTTTATTACTTAAAAATCTATCATTATAACGAATAATCAATATGGTAATAAATACTCCTAAAACAGAAGCCGTGAAAGATGTTAACATAGACACTACAGCAACATATTTAGAAAATAATTTCATTACATCAATTAAAATATATGTAACTAAATTAGCCACAGTGCTTAAAAGAAATGCTATTAATAAAAGAGGTAGGTATTGTTTAAGTTTTGATGTATATACCTTCCAGCTTAAATGAATTATATCTGCTATTTTCATCATATAGATAAAATTTAGTATTTAAAATTATGTAGATTTTCTACATAATTATTATAGCATGTTTTTTATGACGTCCCAAATTTTCTTATGTATTTCTTCAATTGGTAAAAATTGTCCATCTTTATCACATTGTATTCTTTGCCAATTATTCATTTGCTCTACTAATTTTAAAGACTGTGAATGAGAATCTTTTTGAAAATCTAAGTTACTTTCATGTCCATCTTTTGGAGCTCTAATTTGCATAGCTTGTTGTGAAATATTTGGATCAACATCTAAATAAAGTATAATATCTGGTCTAGGAATATTAAAAATACCATGTTCAATTTTATCTAACCAATTGAGGAAGGTTTCTCTTTGTTGATCATCTTTTATTTTTCCACCTTGATGTATTTGGTTTGCGCTAACATATCTATCTAAGATAACCACCTTGCCTTCATCTAACCATTGCTTTATTTTTTTGCTGGATTCAAATCTATCTGCAGCATAAAGAACGGAGGATAAATAGGGGTTAATTTCTGTAGGATCTCCAAAAGCACCATCAAGATATGATCTTACCATGTGTCCAAAATAATTATTTTGATATTGTGGAAAATCCAAAGTTTCTGTATTTTTTCCTACAGCTTGTAATTTTTCTATTAATTTTTTGGTTTGTGTTGCTTTTCCAGAACCATCAGTTCCATCTATTACGATAAGTTTACCGCTTATCTTAGTATTATGTGTCATGTATTATGTATAAGATTTACATTTTTTAATTAATCCATTTATTAACTTACTGACTATTATTGTTTGTTCGGCAAGTTGATTAAAGATAGCTGAGTTAATGTATTTTACATCTCTTGCTATAATTAATTGATTTTGCACTTCTGTTAGTGAACTAAGTGATATGTAATAAAATTGCATCTTTTCTTTTATTGAAGCTCTACTAAATCCTTCAGCTATATTTGAAGTTATAGACACTGTAGTTCTTCTAATTTGATTTGTGAGTCCAAAAATCTCTTCTTTAGGAAAGTTATCGGTAAATTTATAAATTAATAGTACCAATTTATGTCCTTCTTTCCAGCTATTTAAATCGGCAAAAGATTTAATTTTTTCCATAATACATAATACTTAATACTTGATACATGATTACAATTGTTGTTTTTCTTTTGTGCCGATTGTTGATAAGGTTTCATCTCCTAAATCTACTCTTATGTATTTTGCTAATAATGGTTGTATTTTTTCTAATTCTCTAAAACACTGTTGAGCTATACGTCTATAAGAGATGTGTCCTTTTTTGCCAGATCGTAGAGATATAAAATGATGAAGTTCTCTTAAATTCCAAGTAAACAAAGTTCGTTTACGAAATGCCAGTGGTACTACATACTGAGCTTCAAATGGAAGTTCTTCTGCAATTTTTGTATATGTTTCTTTTGCACGCTCCATTGCTGTTCTATATTCTCCTTCTAAACCAGCTTCTATTATTTCTTCTGGTGTTTCGTAGCCATGAGCAATAGTTACAAATTGATTTGTTTGCGTTGCCATTCTATGTCTTTGTATGTCACGAAAAGCGCCATAATCCATCAAAATATCAAAAGTATAATATACGTGTTCTAACTCTCTTATTGTTTGATCATGTTTATCACGTCTTTTTAGGGCATCATCAATTACAACCTCTTTTATTGTTTGAGGCATCTTATCTACTTTTTGTTTTATTTGATAGTAGGGAAGTGTAGAGTCTTTATATAATAATGTAGCAACTAATTTATTTTCTGCATCTTTATCATAATCAACTATTGTTACTGGTTGTGTATTTTTTGGCTCTACATCATCTAACATCCATTTTGTTAAATCTCTCAAGCTTTTATTGGTGTTTTCTAGATATTCATTTTTTTCTGCGTATTTAATTAGCGTTGGTACTGCTTCTAGTCCAGCTTTTTTTAAATCATAACCAAGATCTTGCATTTCTTCAAGAGGATGAGAAACCAATTTTGTAATAGCCCATTCAAGTGCACGAGCATTTAAGGTCATACCCATATTGGTAAGTGTAGATGTTGGTAATAAATATCTTATGTTATCACAAGCACGAGCTTTATTTACTGATTGATAAAGCTTGTCGGACATTTTTTCACTTTTCGGATATTTTTTTTCTATAAAAGTTAACATTGGGGTATTTAACTTTTCGTATGTTTCAAATAAAAAGTCGCAAGTTTTTTCATAATCCTCTCTATATTTTGAGAGCATTATTTTTGTTGGTTTTAAATATGTATTTTTATTAAAAATTTGATAACGAGTAGATTTTTCTGTGTAAGATGCCAATCTATTGTCTTCTAAAACTTTTGTAGCAAGAATAGAGATATTTTCTATTGCTAAAGAGGGGACAGCGTGTTCTGCAACAGAACCATGCCCATATCCTACAACCCATTTTTCATGAAATTCTGCAGATTTTTCTTCTGTCAATTCTTTGGCTATTTGGTCAAACGGTTCTGGAGCACGAGAACATTTTGCAAAACAAACTGCTTTTGTTTCTGGTGTTAAATTTTCTAGAGTATAGACCCTTCTCTTATTTTCTACTGCTCCTTCTTTTTTAGCATGGTTTACATTTGGCATACTTATCCACAGATTAATTTTATAAACTCCTTTTTTTAGGTACTATCTCAAAACACCATTTCTACTGCAATTTTATAATTTTAACTAAAATCATTTCAAAGTTTTTTAGCTTAACTTACAGATAAACCGCAAAACTTATTCAATGATTTTATTAGAAAATTCTAAAATTTCGTTACAAAAGCGTGTCATGGGACAGCCCCTTTTATAAAGTTTACAATAACCTGACTTATTAGGCAAATTACAGGATAGGGTAGGGGTGAGCTTGATTTATTATTATTTTTTTATTAAGATATGGTTGTAGTTCTTTGAAAGGAAGGTATCAATGAGAGAACGTCTTAAAACAGCATTACCCAATCAAGAAGATGAAGCGCAAACTAATAATTTTCGTAGGGCATTTTCACTTTTAGGTGTTATAAGAGAGATCATTGAGGTTATATGTCCTGAAAAAGGTATCACTGCTAGGGACACTGGTGATGGTAAGGTTGAATATAAGATTGGTGAGCATAGAATTATTAGTTATTTAATGAAGACTTATAAAATGCCAGAGTATGTTGCTCGTGCAATAGTCTCACAGATGTTTATGGATGGATTGATTACTTTTGATCAAAGTGAAAAATCTTCTAATTGGTACTATGTAATTATTAGAAATGGCGTTAAGTTTAGCTAAACAAAAAGCGGAAATTAATCCGCTTTTTATAATATATTGATTCCTTGATTCTTTGATTTTATGATTTTATGATTCCTTGATTAAATGATTTCTTGATTATTTGATTCTATGATTTTATGAATTATATCCAGCTGTGCTACCAAACCCACCTCTACTTTCTTTTGTTTCTAGCTCTTGTACTTCTTCTAAAGTAGCCTGTTCTACTTTTACAAACATACCCTGTGCAACACGTTCACCTTTATTAATTGTTACAGGCTCGTCTTTTATGTTGACTAGCTGTATTTTTATTTCATCTTCAGGACCACAATAGTCTTGATCTATAACTCCTATGCCGTTTCCAAGCATTAATCCTTTTTTTATTGCCAGAGATGATCTTGAGGCTAGCATCAGCATATACCCAGGAGGAGTACATATTACAAGTCCTGTAGGTACTAGTTTAACTTCTTTTGGTGCAATAGTAATATCTTCCGTAGATGCTAGATCAAACGCTACAGAGCCAGCAGTTTGATACTGAGGTAGAGAAACGTCTTGTGATAGTTTTTTTATTTTAACTTGCATATTTTTTAATAAATTCTTGAATATTTTTTTTATAATCTTCTAATGTGCCGGTGTTTAATATTGTATAATCTGCCATGGCGATTGGTCCACCTTTTTCTATATTTTCTATTTCTGCAAAATCACGAGACATTGCTTCTTCTTTGCTAAAATTTCTATTTCTTAAATCCTCATCATCTTTATCAGAATGTCTTTGACTAATCCTTTCATATCTCAGACTTGGTGGTGCATATATTGCTACAATTGTTAACTTATCGCCATAATAATTTTTTAATATTTTATATTCTGTCCAACTATATAATCCATCAGCTACTAGATTTTTATTTTCTAAGACTTTATCAAATTTAGGGATATTAAGTGTTGCATAAGCACCCATACCATGTTCTGCTCTTATACTTTCCCGTACCTTACGTTCACTTGCTTCACTAACTTCCAGCTCTTGTTTTTTAATAATATCCAAGGTTATTTGTCCAAAGCGAACAAAGCCCCAGCCAAGATTTACCAATGTGTCTGCTAAAATACTTTTACCAGACCCTGCCATGCCAACGATAGCTATTATTTTATTATTATTTTGCATGTTATTTATAAAGTTCTTTAAAAGTTATAGGATTTTTTTTGACTTCTTCTGGAATATCACTCTCTTCATTTGTAATAAAATTTTTCCACATTTGGCTAGCGCGTGGTTTCATATCTCCCACATATTTACTACCCATTGCTACAGAATATTCTTTTTCGCAAACAGATGAGATGCGTTCAAAAGCCATTTGAGCAATTGGCATCTTGTAATATAAAAGTACTGGCATATTTGCTGTATTATGTAGTTCCAATGTCATTTTTAAAGAATTGCCTGGGTCTAAAAATCCAGCTGTAACATGAATTAAAAGTCCCAAACGTCCAACAGAGCTTTTACCTTCTAATCTACCAACCATTTGGTTTGATACTCCAGTTTTTTCAAATATCATTCCTAATGCAAATTCTCCTGGATGAAGTACAAAAGGTTGATCATCTTCTATGACTATCTCACGCATTAAATTGTCTACTGGTTTTTTTGGGTCTATAACATAATTTTTTGTAGTATCGAATACTAAAAAATGCCTATCTAAATGTAAGTCTATAGACGCTGGTTGTAAATTTTTTAGGGAAAATGGATCTACGGAAATTTCTCCATTTCTCATTGCTTCCTTTATATCTCTATCTGATAAAATCATATTATTAAATTATGTTTATTAGTTAATAACATTTTAAAGGAAATCATCCGTATAGTCAAAATTTACTTTTATTACCTACTATTGGTTACCAGGTAACCAATAGTAGGTAATAAAAAATCTTCTAGTTAAGAAGATTTTTTATTTAAGTAATTTGGAATACTTAGATGCTTAGTTTTATACCGGGACCCATTGAGGTTGAGAGCACGATATTTCTGATAAAGCCACCTTTAGAATTGGCAGGCTTTGATTTTTTTAGAAGTGTTATAAAGCTATTTACATTTTCTAGTAATTGCTCATCAGTAAATGATAATTTACCAAGAGCTACGTGTAAGTTTGCTGTATCATCATTTTTAAACACGATCTTGCCTTTTTTTAGCCCTTCTACCGTTTCTTTTACTTTTGTAGTAATGGTTTCGTTTTTTGGACTTGGCATCAATCCTTTTGGACCAAGTATTTTAGCTAATGAAGCTAATTTAGGCATCATGTCTGGAGTAGCAACTGCAACGTCAAATTCTATTTTACCTTTTTGTTTTATTTCTGCTATTAACTCTTCTCCACCTACTAAGTCTGCACCAGATTCTTTACCTTCTTTTTCATTCTTAGTAAATACTGCGATTCTTAGTTTTTTACCAGTTCCGTGAGGAAGTGTGATTGTTCCACGTACTTGTTGATCTCCTTGTTTTGGATCAATACCAAGATTTGCGTGGATTTCTACAGATGCATCAAACTTTACTTTACTAAATGCTCTAGAAATCTTTAAAGCTTCTTCTACAGTGTAGGATTGGCTTTTGTCAAAATCAACTCCGTCTTTTGTTACAGTATTAGCTATTGATTTTTTTTCTTCTTTTACTTCTACTTTAACCTCTTTCTTTTTTACTCTTTTTTTTGCCATATTGATTTTCGTGGTAAACGCTGGAGAAATTATTAATTACTAATTATTTATTCAGCTCCCACAATATTAATTCATTTAATCAATTAATCATGTAATCAAATATTGATTTTATGATTAGGTGCAAAGCACCGTATGATTTTTTGTTTTTATCCTTTTATTTCTAACCCCATTTGTCTTGCAGTACCTTCTATTGTTTTCATAGCTTGTTCTACATCATGGGTGTTTAAGTCAGGAAGTTTTTTTTCTGCAATTTCTCTTACCTGTGCTTTAGTTACAGAACCAATTTTTTCTGTTAATGGTTTGCCAGAACCTTTAGGAATACCCGCTGCTTTCTTTAATAGTGCTGATGCAGGAGGTGTTTTTAGTTTAAAGTCATAAGTTCTATCTTCATATACAGATATTTCTACAGGAACAATTTCGCCACGCATTTCTTTTGTAGCATCATTATATTTTGCACAAAACTCTGAAATATTTAAACCATGCTGACCTAACGCTGGACCGATTGGAGGTGCTGGATTTGCTGCACCTGCAGGAATTTGCAACTTAATAATTGTCTTTACTTTTTTTGCCATATATTTTTAAAATTTGCTATAGAAGCAGTCAAAAGACAATAGCAAATTAATTTTTAATTTCTAATTTTTAATTTTGTAAATAATTTTTTAATGTTTAAATTTTAAAAAATTAACTTTTTTTAATTTGTAAAAAATCTAGTTCTACTGGAGTTTCGCGTCCAAACATACTAACTAACACTTTAATTTTACCTCTTTCTGTATCAACATTTTGTACCTTACCTTCAAAACCTTTAAACGGACCATCAACTATCTTAACGGAATCGTTTACTTCTACATCAATCTTGTATTCTGGTTCGTCGATATTCATTCTCTTTTGTAAAGATTTGATTTCTTCTGGAGAAAGGGGAGTAGGTATTGTTCCTGTTCCAATAAATCCTGTTACGTTAGGAGTGTTACGTACCATGTACCAAGAGTCATCTGTTACCATCATTTCTACTAAAACATAACCCGGAAAGATTTTTTCTATAATAACTTTTCTTTTTCCGTTTCTAATTTTAATTTTTTTCTCTGTTGGAATTAAAACATTAAAAACCTTATCTTCCATATCATAAGACTGAATACGTTGTTTTAAGTTTTCTGAAACGTTTTCTTCGTAACCTGAATAGGTATGTATCGCATACCATCTGCGTCCAAGTTGTACTGTTTGTCTAGGCATAGGTTAATAAATAAGTTGATTTATCAATTATTGATAATTGGATTAAGCCAACCCTCCTTAATTATTTAATTAATTGTTCTAAACCAAGGGATAAAAAGTAGTCTAATACAGCAAAGAATACTGCTACACTAACAGAGATTATTATAACCAAAATAGTGTAGTTAGTGGTTTCTTTTTTATTAGGCCAAACGACTTTTTGAAGTTCAGCTTTTGATTCCCTAATATATTTGAATAATTTATTCATATTCGTGTAACGTGAAGCCTGAAACGTGAAACTTTATTTATAAATCGCTCCGCGAGATAATTATAATGTTACAGGTTACATGTTTCGTGTTACATGTTTTAAGGTTTTTAAAATAGGCCTCTTGGCCCATCTATATTTATATGTAAATAATAGCATATTTTAGGGTAAAATGTCAAGCCCCCAAAGATTTAGATATTTTTTATCTAATTTTAGCTATTTTTTAAAGATTATTACAGTATTTAGTTAAAAAGATTATAATATTGACACTTATATATAATAATGGTATATATAGTTGAGAAGGGAGGTCTTATGACTAATCTTTTCATAATGCTCATTGTCAAATATCTTATTGCTATTATTGTCTTGGTAGTTATTATTGATTTTGCGATGTATAAGCTTAAAAGTAAGTTTAGACTTTATAAGTGGATTACCCAAAAAGTTAAGCGATTATCTTTTTGGTTTTTGCATTTGTTAGGTGGGGGAGTCAAGGGTTTATGGATCAAGCTCCGCAATTACAATAAAAACAAGAAAGCTGGTAAATGATGAAAAAATTAACAGTGTTTAGTCTAGTAAATGTATTACTTGGTATTTTATTGACATTTGGTTTTATAATCTTTATTTTTTCACTAATTCTTAAAGATTCTGTTAAAACTAAGACAGAGCTAAAACTAGAAACGGATGATTTTATTTCTAAATTTGTTTATCTAAAGCATCAAAGCTCTGGATTGTGTTTTGCTTTTTATGAAGTAGATAGTTTTGAATTTACCAATGTTCCTTGTAGTCAAGTTAAAGTAAAACCCAGAAAAAAAATGGGAACTCTAGAAATGAGTTTTCTGGAAAGATTGGTATTCTTTAAGCATAATAAATATCCGATTTGTTTTGCTACGATTTATTCTAAGCTCAATTTGCCTATAAGAAGAATTAGCACAGTACCTTGCACTGATAAGGTAAAAGCTTTATTGTTGAAATAAAAAATAACCCAAGTAATCAACTTGGGTTTTTAAATATAAAAAATTATTTATTTCGCACAACGTTTCAGTATATGCGATGTTTTGCGTAGTGGAGTGAGTTCAAAAATCCCTCATTAAAACAACCATTTTTTATAATCAGGTAAATCCTTCATATCTTCATAAAGCCAAACCATTCTATCTAGGTACCAGCTTTTTCCTAAGTAAGCTAAAGCAATCCCAAAAATTGTAGGCCATAAAGCAAGTTTTATAATTCCATAAATTGCAAAAATCATTCCTATTGATGAAATCGAATTAAGAATTTTTGCTATGACTTGGTGATGTTTTGGAATTTTAACCTTATCTCTATTAAGATATACACGTTCTCCTAATACAGATTTTGATGCCCAGTTATTTGTTGATTTTGGCTTTTTGAAAAATATTGGATTAAAAAACATCCAACCAAGCGAAATAATTGTCGGGACAAGATACCATAATCCAATCCAAATTCTACTCCAAAAAGCCAATACAATAATTGGCAATACAGAGTATCTTGTCCAAACACTCCAAGGATTTGCATGCTTCATCCAATTCTCATCTGTAAGATTAAATATTTTGGCGATTTTTCTTTCAAGAGTCATATTATTTATTTAAGGCTAAAAATTTATAAAACTTCCTGTTTTTGAGGGGGGTTGAATTGCGTATAACGTATGCGTGTATGCGATGTTTGCCAGTGGCATAATTGCACGAAATGCTTACCACTGGCAAATATGGGTGGAGGCTTGCGGAGGTACGGAGCAAGCCGTAACCGCATATGCAGTGTTATATGATGTGCCGTTAAATTTCCCGTTGGTATTCACTGTAGATATATTTAATTTCATTATCTCCAGCTGGCAGTTCAGTTTCAAGAATTGCAACTGTGGTAATTAAGTTTTCTGTGTCTTGTTTTTTTAACTCTTCTTGAATAATGTTTTTAACATGCCAGTTGGGTGAATTATGCAATCCAACAAACATGTTCGGAGTTATCATGAGAATATTTTTTTGATTTTTTTCGAATTTATGCAAAGAGTTTTTAATCGAATCTTCTATTGCGTCTCGTGGTGAAAATGAACGCCCTTCACCGTTAATATACTGCGGTGCTCGTTTTTGATTCTTCTTTTGCCCTATTGTGAGGCTATCATCCTTGAAAATTTCTCCATGCCAACTAGGGCTTTTGACTTCAATAAAAAATTTTACGCCGTTTTTTTCGTATTCGAAATCTATCTTAGTATTGGGTTCAAGCTTAAACTTTTCGCCTTTAAGAAATTCGTGACAATAGTAAACTGCCTTTATTTCACCTAAGCATGCATCCCGTTTTTCAGTTGAGACAATGTCTGTCTTACCATTATTGTAAAATTTTTTATTGAGTTCATGCACAAGCTTTAGCCACTTGTCTATTTCTGCATTCCAAATAGGATGATAGCCGAAATCATCATCGTATTTCTTAAAAAAATCAAAAAAATATTTGTTGGCACTCATGAAAAAAATTTAGTGGCATTTCGTATAGCTGTTGTTGTGCGATGTCCAGAGCGTAGCGGAGGACATCGCACAACAACGGGAACCGTCGCGCGTTGTGTAACGTCCGTAGCGAAGCGGAGGATTTTGCACAACTGGTTATTATACGAAGTGTTTTCGTATAAAATACATATTTAGATATATTATACGAAGTATTATATGTCTAAATTTTTTACACTTTTTGCATGAGTTTGAATAAAACGTTTGCGAGGTGCAACGTCTCCGCCCATTAAAATTGTAAAAATATTTTCTGCACGTTCTGCGTCATCTATGGAAACTCTTTTTAAAACTCTGGTTTCTGGATCCATAGTTGTTGTCCAAAGTTGTTCTGGGTTCATTTCTCCCAAACCTTTATAACGTTGTATATTTGCTTTTGTTGTTTTTGCTTCTTCATCTGACGCTTCTGCTACTTTTTCTGATTTAGTCTTTTTCTTCATTTCTTTTTTAGCTTCATCTGCTCCATGTTCTTTTAAGATATTTTCTTTATCTTCTTCTGTATATGCCCACCAACTACCCTTACCAATACTAACTTGATAAAGTGGAGGTTGTGCAATATAAATATTCCCATTTTCTATTAATGGCTTAAAGTATCTATAAAATAATGTTAAGAGCAATGTTCTGATATGAGCACCATCAACATCAGCATCTGTCATAATAATAACTCTATGATATCTTAATCTCGCTAAATCAAATTGTTCGCCAATGTTTGTACCCAAGGCAATGATAAGTGATTTGACTTCGTTATTAGCAAGCATTTTATCAAGACGAGCACGTTCTACATTTAAAATTTTACCGCGTAAAGGCAAGATAGCCTGAAAGTGTCTATTTCGTCCTTGTTTTGAAGAACCTCCAGCAGAATCTCCCTCAACAATATATAGCTCACACTCCTCTGGTGTACGACTTGTACAATCTGCTAGTTTACCAGGAAGAGTAAGTCCTTCTAAGGCGCCTTTGCGAAGTACTGTATCACGAGCAGCACGAGCGGCAAGTCTGGCACGAGCAGCAAGAATAGATTTTTCTATAATTGCTTGTGCATCTTTTGGATGTTCTTCTAAAAATATTGTAAGCATATCAGAAAAAATAGATTCTACAGCGGTTCTTACTTCTGGATTTCCTAATTTCATTTTTGTCTGACCTTCAAATTGCGGATCTTTTACTTTTACAGAAATTACAGCAGTTAAGCCTTCTCTAACATCTTCTCCAGATAAATTATCATCTTTTTCTTTTAAGATATTATTTTTTCTTGCATAGTTATTTAACACACGAGTAAGACCACTTCTAAATCCTACCAAATGAGTACCACCTTCTGGGTTGTGAATATTGTTTGCAAAAGCAAAAAGCGTTTCTTTATATTCATTAGTATATTGTAGTGCAATCTCTACACCAACATCATCAACATTTTTTTCAAAATAAAATACATTAGGATTTTTTATTTCTTTATTATGGTTTAGGTGTTTTACATAAGAGGCTATACCGCCTTCAAAATAAAAATTATAAGCTTTGTATTCTCCTTTCTTCCTTTTATCGTAAATACTTATTTTAATGCCTTTGTTTAAATATGCTTGTTGTCTGATGTGGTCAATTATTGTTTTCCAGTCAAATTCTACAGTCTCAAATATTGAAGCATCTGGTTGAAAAGTTATTATTGTCCCAGTTTTTTTTGTATTGCCAGTTATTTTTACAGCTCCTTGAGGTTTGCCAATTTTATATTCTTGTTGCCATGTCTTACCTTCACGATTTACTTCTGCTTTTGTATATGTTGATAGGGCGTTAACAACAGAAACGCCAACACCATGCAAACCACCAGAAACTTTGTATCCGCCGTCACCAAACTTACCACCAGCGTGTAGTTTTGTAAGTACTAATTCTAGGGCAGAAACTTTAAATTTTGGATGTTTATCAACAGGAATACCACGTCCATTATCTTCAACAGAAGCCATGTTATCAGGTAAAAGAGTAATAGTGATTTCATTACAGTATCCAGCCATTGCTTCATCTATAGAGTTATCTACCACTTCCCAAATAAGGTGATGTAAACCTTGTACACCGGTAGAGCCAATATACATTCCAGGTCTTTTTCTTACTGGATCCAGACCTTCTAATACAGCGATTTGCTGGGCTCCATAAGCATTTTCTTTCTTTGGTTTTTTGTTTGTTTCAGACATAAATTGACGTAATTTAAAAATTATTTACTGAACTTATGTTGGATTTTTGGTTTCTAGTAAAATTTTTATATTTATTTTTAGCTATTTTTTTCAATTTTTTTGAAAGAATAACGGTGTGCGTTATTTTGAGAGAAAATTGGAAAAAATGAGCAAAAATAAACAAAATTTTAGCAGAAATTCCAGAAATTCAATATGAGTTCTATATTAGATTTTATCATATATATATTGTAAGCGCAAGTATGAGGTATTATTATATTTTGTATTTTATGGTATAATATATTTATTATGATAGGGGATGAAAATAAAATAATGGAGAACAAAGATGAGTCTCCAGATATTTTAAAATCACAATTAAAAGAAGATAAAAGTCTTGAAATGCAAAGACTTAATTTGAGTTATTGGTTAGTGTCTAATAAACATAAGTTTAAACAGATTTTAACAGTGATGTTGATAGTTATCGCTGGTATTCTTTGGCTTTATTCAATGATTATGTGGCTTGATTATGCTTTTTTAAGTGGTAAAAAACAACGTGATCAATTTGCTAATTGGGCATCTCAAGACATATCTAACGAGGCTAAACAATCTCTTAAAGCCTTAGAGGTTGCATATGGCGATGTGCAAATTTTTTCTTCTGGAGTAGGAGTATTTGATATTGTCGCAGAAGTAGAAAATCTAAATTCTGACTGGCTTATTAATCTTGATTATAGATTTGTAGCAGATGGTTTTATGAGTGATAAAAAATCAATTTTTATTTTACCAAATGAGTTAAAATATTTAACAGATTTGGGCATAGATAGACCATTTAGGCCAATAAACCCAAGAATAGAGGTTATAAATATTAAATATACAAAGATAGATCCACATGAAATACCTGATTATGTTAGCTGGAGTCAAGATAGGCTGAACATACTTATACAAAATCAAAAATTTGAAAGTACTGTGGTAAATAAAAAGCAGATTTCTAATTTAATGTTTGATGTTGAGAATAGAACGCCATATAGCTACTGGAGTGTTGGTTTTTATATTTTACTATATCGTGCTGACATTTTAACGGCGATAAATTACATAACTGCAGAACAATTAATGAGTGATGAGGTTAGAAATATACAAGTTCAGTTTTATGAAGGTTTGCCAACAATAAATAAAATAAAAGTTATACCAAGTGTAAATATTTTTGATCCTGGGGTGTATATGGATTTGTAGTGGTGTGATGTATTAAGTATTTTGTATAAAGTATTAGGTATGATGTTTCGCGTTGCGAAACTATTTTTTTATAATTTTTTCCTTCGGAAAATAATTTCTTTTTTTTATTTTGATACCTTTTTATAAAGGTATCGCCAAAATCGCAACTGGTGAAAAAGATTGTAATTTTTTTCACAGGTTGCATTATTAAGATAGTAAATAATTAAATCCTCCCTAACCCTCCTTCTTTGAAGAAGGGGATAATACCATAATTATCTCGCAGGAGCGATAATAATGTCAAAAGTTAAATGTTACGTGTTAAATGTTTATATTTTTTGCTACTTATTTTTATATTAATATAACAGTGTAGCAATTTAGCAATATAACAATGTAGCAATATAATATTATTCTTTTATAAAAAAAGCCCCCGTGCGTAGTGCTACGGGGGCGGTGGCGGTGTTGTGGAGAAGGTTAGGCCTTGGAGGCTCGGTGAGCTTCCTCGTCGAGGACCTGTTTGATGTCCTGCAAGGTTGCCGCCGGCCAGTTTTCGGGCCGAATCGACTCATTGTTCTTTCTCGGCGTCGCCGGGGTCGGTGGGTCGAGATCGAGCTCTTCGGTGAGCTCGCGACCCATCTGCTCCGTAGAATCCGTCAGTTGCAAACTCGTGTTCAACTCTCCCATCCAGCCGGGCAATCTCACCATGATTGTTCTCCTTTGCCTTTTGAGGCATTTTTCATGTTTCGATAAATACAGTATAGCACATTTTAACCCTTTTGTCAAGCGTTTTACCTTAATTTTAGCTAAAATAAGCTAAAAATTATTTATTTTTTGGGTTATTTTTGCTATTTTTTATTAAAAAACCCACTTCCTAGTTTTAACTAGAAAGTGGGTTATGGTCGGCCGGTTATGTTACTTCTTGAGATCCGGCCACTTCCGCTCCAGGTGTTCGACCTCCTTCTTGGCGTCATCGCGTTTGTCGAGGTTCTTGGAGGTTACCTCGCCACGGTTGATGTCGCTCTCCGCCCTCCTCAGATCCTCCCTGGCCTCGCGGATGGCTTTTTCATCGGCACACCGCTGATTGTACCCATTCTCATGACTCAGTTTCCGGCCCATCTCTCTTCTCCTGTCGCTGAACAACCCTTACTGATGGACGTGATTGCTTATTTACAGCCACTATAATCCACCAGATATATATCAATTCTACATAATATTAATAAGGTTGTCAAGTATATAAACCATATTATATCTAATTTTAGCTAAAATAAGCTATTTTATTTTGATTTTTTGTTTTTTTTACTATAATTATGGTAATTTAATATATGATATACTTATTGAAATTAGTAAAATGGTAGTACTCTTTATTTTTACTACTTAATACCCACTACTTACTACTTATTATTATGGCTTACGATTTTAAACAAGGATTTTTAAAAAAAAATGATTGGTTGTTATTTTTACCACCTATACTTTTAGGCATCTTGGGATTAATAGCAATTTATAGTACAGACCTTTCTATTGGTGATGCAGATTTTTTTAATTTCAAAAAACAACTTATAGCTTTTATTTTGGGTATTATAATAATGTTTGTTTTTACGATTGTAAATTTTCAACAGCTAAAAAATGCAAAAAATATTTTATATTTTGCAGGAATGGTTTTGCTTTTTTTAGTTTTGGTTACAGGACAAAACTTAAGAGGTACTACGGGATGGTTTGTTTTGGGTCCATTAAGCTTTCAGCCAGTAGAAATTATAAAAATTATTTTAGTAATATTTTTAGCAGATTATTTTGCTAGAGAAGGGAGAACACTTTTTGCTTTTAAGGATATTTTTAAAAGTTTTATAGCAACAGCTATATTTATGGTGTTAGTATTAAAACAGCCAGACCTTGGGTCCTCTGTAATATTATTTTCTATATGGCTGGTAATGTTATTGATGTCTCGTGTGAGAAAAAGACATGTTGCAATTTTATTTTTAGTATTTTTGATAACTGTAACAAGTGGTTGGTTTTTTGTTTTACAGCCTTATCAAAAAGAACGTATAGCTGTTTTTGTAAATCCAGACCTAGATCCATTGGGAGCAGGGTATAACATTAAACAGTCTATTATAGCTATTGGTTCTGGTGGTTTTTTTGGTCAAGGATTAGGTTCTGGATCTCAGAGTCAGTTAAGATTTTTACCAGAAGCTCATACGGATTTTATTTTTGCATTAATAGCGGAGGAGATGGGTTTTTTTATGGTTTTGATAGTTTTGGGACTGTATAGTGTATTTTTTTGGAGGATTTTAGTTTTAGCTAAAAGCTCTACAAATGATTTTGTGTCTTTTGTTTGTATTGGATTTTTGATTATGTTTTTAGCAGAAATGATTATTAATGTAGGTATGAATCTTGGTTTAATGCCTGTGACGGGGTTAGCTTTGCCATTTATAAGTCTTGGAGGAAGTTCCCTAGTATCAAAGTTTGTAGCAGTAGGTATTTTGCAAAGTATTAAAGTAAGGTCTTAATTAGTAGTAAGAGTATTCTGTAACTTGTAACATGAAGCTCATAACGTTATTTTAGTAAAATATAAAGAATAATGTAATAAACTTTTTAGATTGAAACAAACCATCCTTAATTATCAATCAACAATTAGCAATTCTTATATAAATCTTGACTAAAATTGGTATTTATGATATCTTATAAATAATGTTTTTAAACTAAAATAACTTAATTTTATGGCAACTATATTAAATGCAAAGTCTCGTGAAGACAAAAAACCAAATATACTTAGAGCAGAAGGCCTAATTCCTTCAGAATTATATGGCCCAGATATAGAAAATCAACATTTAGCGCTGGATTATAATGATTTTATACGTGTTTATAACGAAGTTGGAGAATCGTCTCTAGTAGATTTGAAGTCTCCAGATGGTAAAGAATATCATGTTTTGATTGGAGAAGCCCACAAACACCCAATATCAGGTAAATATTCACATGTTGATTTACGCCAAGTTTCTATGACACAAAAGATAGAGGCTGATATTGAGTTAGAATTTATCGGAGAAGCTCCTGCGGTTACTACTTTAGGCGGAATGTTTATGGCTCAGAAAAATGTAATTACAATCAATGCTTTACCAAAAGACTTGGTAAGCTCTCTTCAAGTTGATATTTCTGGATTAAAAAACTTTCATGATAAGATAACCGTAGGTGATGTTAAATTACCAGCAGGTGTAGAAGCTGTAGATGAAGCAGATAGCTTAATCGCTGCTGTATTAGAACCAAGAGCAGAAGAAGAAACACCAGCAGAAGCAGTTAGTGAAGCTGATGCTGTTGCTAAGGTTGAGGTTGGTGGTAAAGAAGATAAAGGTGAAGAAGAAGCTTCTGAGGACAAAAAGGGTGATAAATAATTTATTTAAAATGAAAAAGCTAGATATAAAAATCATTATTGGTTTTATATTCTTTATTGCTTTGGCTATAACGGCCGTAGTCTTATTGTTGATACAAGGACTATCGCCGTTTTTTGTTTCTAAAAATGTTAATCTAGTTGTTAATGATAGCGGTCAGATGGTAGAAATGGGAGATGCTAGGTTGTTAGATGGTGTGTATATGGAAAAAGGAGAAAAAGAAAAATATCCTGTAGCGGTAACGATAGATAATAAGTTAGAGGCAAGACCTTGGTCAGGTGTAAGTTATGCAGGTATTGTGTTTGAAGCTCCTGTTGAGGGCGGCATAACAAGATTTTTAGCAATATTTTCTGGTGATAATAATGTAGAAAAGATAGGCCCAGTGAGAAGTGCTCGTCCATATTTTATAGATTATGCAATGGGAGTGGGAGCTATTTATGCTCATGTTGGTGGATCTCCAGAAGCATTAGATAAAATAGCTAACGATACTACAATAAAGCAATTAGATTTAAATCAATATTCTAATGGTATTTCTTTTTGGAGATCAGAGGATCGTATAGCTCCACATAATGTATATACCTCTTCTGATAGATTGGATAAAATAAGAAATAAAAAAATAGAAAGTGACGAATTATCTTTTGATGCGTGGAGGTTTAAAGATGATTTAGATGCAAGTGTTAGGGGTAGTATCGAAAAGGTGGAGGTCAACTTTCCAAGTTATAATAATATGCATAATGTAGTTTGGGAGTATGATAACCTAAATAATGTTTTTAGACGTACAGATGGTGAGGAGGTTATAAAAGACGCTCTAAATCGTATGATATTAGCAAAGAATATTGCAGTAGTAGAAACTGATATTTGGATTATAGATTCTTTAAGTCGTCGTAAGATAAGAACAGAGGGTACTGGTAATGCTATTGTCTTTCAGGACGGAAAAGAAATAAAAGGAACATGGAAAAAGAAAGATAGTTTTTCTCAAATAAAATTTTATAACGAAGTTGGTGAAGAGATAAGTTTTGTCAGAGGTCAGACTTGGGTGGAGATAGTTTCTAATTTAAGTGCAGTAACTGTTTTATAAAAGTATCTTTTTTAGTAATTTTTATTTAAAGATTATTAAATAAGGTTCTTTATAAGGAGGTGAGAGAATGTTTGGATATTTTGTTTTTCTAGCTTTTTTTATATCATTTAGGTTTTTACTTGTATATCATATTCATGAGAAGTATCTTGCAGACATAAAGAAAGAAGATAGAGAAAAGTTTAAAATATTGATTAGTAATATTTTAAGAGATAAGAAGAAGTTGAATAATATTTGTGACGAATTGCAAATTTGTGAATGGAGATTAAAGTCTTGGGCTAAAAAAGCTCCTCCGAGAATTGTAATGGCACAAGTGTATGATTGGATTAGACAAAAATAATAACGGCAAAAAAGCCGTTTTTTTATTTTAGATAAATTTATTATCTTCCCCTCCTTTTTTCGTAAGTAATAAATTTGCTAATATTTTTCACATGCTTGCATTATTAAGATATTAAATAATTAAATCCACCCTAGCCCTCCTTTTCCAAAGGAGGGGACAATACCACAATTATTCTCCCTCCTTAGGAAGGCCACGAGATAATTATTACGTTTTAAGTTTCATGTTTCACGCTTCATGTTTTATAATTCTATTTTACCCCCATGTTGAGAGTTCAACTCTCAACATGGGGGGTCACGTCACGTTCATTTTTTATAATTCTATTTTACAGACCCGCCATTTACCAGAGAGGTCTTTATAAAATTTAAATTTTTTAGTTTTAAAATATTGTTTTATTAATTCTGTTATTTTATTTTTTTGTAAATTGCCAATTTCTATAAATAAAGTTATATTATATTTTTTCTTATTTTTTATCTGCCCAGAGATTTGTTTAAATAACTTTTCATATAGTTCATGGCCATATTTACCACCAACTAATGCATTTTTCGGTTCGTATAACTTAACATTAGGTCTAGCTTCTTGCCATTCTTTTATAGAAAGGTAAGGTAGGTTTGCAGTAATAATCAGATTGTTATAATATTTATTAAAATCTTTTTTAATAGGGGTTAGTAAATCTCCTTTTTTAATAATAATTTTTGTTTTTAAATTTTTAGCATTTTTTTTAGCTAAAGATATTGTAGGTGCACTAGTTTCTGTAGCAAAAACCATTAACTTGGGAAAAAGTTTTTTTAAAGTTATTGCAATTGTGCCAGAGCCTAAGCCTATATCTACAAGTGTTGCTGTGTTAACTTTTTTTTGTTGAGATATATATTCTTTTGCAATGTCAATTAGCAATTCTGTTTCGGGGCGGGGGATAAGCACTTTTTTATTTATTAAAAATTTTAAATTATAAAATTCTTTATAACCAATAATATATGCTATCGGCTCATATTTAGAACGTTGTTCTATAAAGTTTTTATATTTTTTTTCCTGATCTTTTGTTATTTTTTTTTCTGGATAAGTAAATAAATATTCACGAGATTTTTTAGTAACAAAAGATAGTAATATTTCTGCATCAAGATGTGGACTGTCTGTTTTTTTTAGCTTTTCTACACCCCACTGTAATCCTGTTTTTATATTCATATCTATTTTACAGATTTTTTAATAAATTCTCTAAATAATGGATGTGGATTAAGAGGTTTTGATAAAAATTCTGGATGAAACTGTGTAGCTAGAAAAAATGGATGTTCTTTTTCTGACAATTCTATTATCTCTGTAAGCTGTCCATTTGGAGACATGCCAGAAAAAATTAAACCTTTATCTTCTAATTTTTTAATATATTGAGGATTTACTTCGTATCTATGTCTATGTCTTTCACTAATTTTTTCTTCTCCATAGGCCTTATTAGCTATAGTATCTTTTTTTAACACTGCAGGATAAGCGCCTAGACGCATAGTTCCTCCATAGTCTTTATTTTTTAATTTTTTCTTCTGTTCTTCCATAATATCTATAACCATGTGCTTTGATTTTGGATCAATCTCACTTGTATTAGCATCATACATATTGGCAACATGTCTAGCAAATTCTATTGTTGCCATTTGCATACCATAGCAAAGCCCTAAAAAGGGAATTTTATTTTCTCTTAAATATTGTATTGCCAAAATCTTACCCTCCGTTCCACGCTTGCCAAAACCTCCAGGAACAATAACTCCATTAAAATCATTTAATTGTTTAAGGTTTGATTTATTTTTTTCAAAATCTTCTGCATTAATCCACGTTATTTCTGGTTTTAACTTTTGTTCATAACATGCATGCTTAATGGCTTCTATAACAGATATATAGGAATCTGCTAATACAAATTTGCCAGTTGTAAAATATTTTCCTACAACTCCGATTTTAGCAACTTTTTTTGCAGAATTTATATTACTGACAAGATTTTTCCAATCGGTGAGATCTTTTGTTTTTGATTTTAAGTTTAATTTTTTTAATACATTATCTGTAAGTCCTTCTTTTTCAAAACCAATAGGAACGGTGTAAATACTTTCTACATCAGGTGCGGAGATAACATCAGAGCCATTAATATTACAGTTAAAAGCAATTTTTTCTTTACGTTTTTCATCTAGGGCGACTTTTGCTCTAGCTACTATTATATCTGGTTGAAGACCTGCAGAATTAATAGTACGTACCGCATATTGAGTTGGCTTTGTTTTTAATTCACCTTCATGTGATTGAAAAGGTAAGTAGCTAACTAAAATTAATAGTACATCTCCAGGATGTTGATGCTTTAGTATTCTTACAGCTTCTAAGAAAAGAATATTTTGATATTCACCAACAGTACCACCAATTTCTGTAATAACAATTTCTGCTTTTTCTTTTTTTGTAGCATTGTTTATTTTTTCTATAACTTCTAGCGGTATGTGTGGAACAACTTCTACACACTTACCTTTATATTCCAAATTTCTTTCTTTATTTATAACAGTTTGATAGACACTCCCTGTTGTCATGTAGCTATCACCAGATAGCGAGGTATTTAAAAATCTTTCATAATTACCCATGTCTTGATCACATTCCTTGCCGTCATTTAGAACAAAAACCTCACCATGTTCTATTGGGTTCATCGTTCCCGCATCAACATTAACATAGGGGTCTATTTTTGTAGCTGTTACTTTATATCCTCTAGATTGTAAAAGCTTACCTAGTGAAGCTGAAACAATACCTTTGCCAACTCCAGACATAACACCTCCTACTATAAATATATATTTTGGCATATTTTGTTGATTATTTTTAATTATTATACATTATTAATTTTAAAAGATAAAACCACCGGGGACGGTGGTTTTATTAGTTACTAATTTTTTCTGATTTTTGTTCAAATTCTTTTAGCTTATCTATTATAGGTTGTAAATCTCCATCTAATACTTTTTCTAGATTATGCCATGATTCTTTTATTCTATGGTCTGTTATTCTGTCTTGTGGCCAATTATATGTTCTAATTTTTTCACTTCTATCGCCGGTTCCTATCTGAGATTTTCTTAAATCAGCTTCTTCTTTTCTTCTCTTCTCTTCTTCTATAGCAGAAAGACGAGCACGCATAATCTCTAATGCTTTTAATTTATTTTGAGTTTGACTTCTTTCATCTTGGCAGGAGACCACAAGCCCACTAGGGATGTGGGTAATCCTGATTGCAGAATAGGTTGTGTTAACAGATTGTCCGCCAGCTCCTTGTGATGTTGAAGTCTGAATTTTTAGATCATCCATGTTAAGTTTAAACTCTTCTTCATCTACTTGAGGCATAATTGCAACAGTAACTGCAGAAGTGTGTATTCTGCCATTTTTTTCTGTTTCTGGAATTCTTTGCACCCTGTGAGTGCCCATTTCATATTTTAATTCTCCATAAACATTTTCTCCATTAACTTCTGCTATAACTTCTTTTAAGCCACCTATACCAATAGGGTGTGAAGATAAAATTTTGACTTTCCACCCCTTATCTTCTGCAAATCTAGAATACATTCTAAAAAGATTAGCCACAAAAAGAGCTGCTTCATCACCACCAGTTCCTGCTCTTATTTCTAAAATTATATCTTTTTCATTTTTAGGATCTTTTGGTTGTAAAAAATCTTTTAATTTGATTTCTAAAGCTTGTCTCTTTTCTTTTAAAATTGGTATTTCTTCTTCAGCAAGTTTTTGCATTTCTGGATCAAATTCTTCTTCTAATGATTTAATATCGTTATCTAGTTTAGATATTTCATCAGAAACCGTTAAAATATCTTTTAATTTATTATATTCTTTATTAAGTTTTTTAAATTTATCTGTATCAGAAAAAATAGCCGGATCACTAAGCATCGGTTCCAATTCTTTTAGTCTTTCTTTCATTTTTTTTATTTTTTCTATCATCTTAATCATTATACAAAAAATTCGCCCATATAAAAAGGGCGAATCTTTTATTTTGTATTGTTATTTTTTTGTAGCTTTTTTTACTGGTTTAACTTCCTCTTCTTCTTTTACTGTTTTTACTTTAGCTGCACGTGCCACTGCTTTTGCTGCTCTTTTTGCAGTTTTACCTTTTTTTCCAGCTCCAACTTCTTTAGATTTTGCAGTTTTTGCTTGAAATTTTTCTACACGTCTAGCGGTATCTACTATTTTTTGTTCACCAGTATAAAAAGGATGGCAATTAGAACATAGCTCAACTTTGATATTATCTTCAGTTGAACCTACTTCGTAACTAGCTCCACATGAGCAAGTTGCCATTACTTTTGTGTGAAATGTTGGATGTATGTCTTTTTTCATAAAATTAGATAATTTTGAATATAGATATATATTACTATATTATTGACAAAATGTCAAGAGCGTGATATATAAGTATGTATAGGAGGTGCTGATGCCTAGACAAACAAACTATTCTTTGGATCAATTGATGGAGCTTGCTAGAAAAAAGCTTAATAAGAAGTACTTTGGTAGGTATGATTCAGATTATCCACTTTGTCTTATTTTGAATGAAATTGGTGAGTGTGCGGTTGGTGACCAAGATGAAACTGTCAGAGAAAATGCAAGAAGCTTTTTATTAAGGATGTTCTTGTATAAAGATGTGGAAATTCGTTCAATTGCTTTTTATTTTCTTTTTGCTATCAAAGATCTTTCTCCTGAACATCAGCTAGTGCTGGATAATCATAGTGCTATGCCAAAAAATGCACCACTTGTAAAAGAGGTGCAAGATAATTTGCGAAGCATGGCAAATTAAGTTTATTTAGAGTCCAAAAGGGCTCTTTTTTATCTAATTTTAGCTTATAGCTTGACATATTTTGGAATATAGTATAGTATAAAGATAAATAAATTAAATAAACATACTCTGCCTTTGTTTAAATCACAAAGCTTGCAATTTAAACATTACATCAGGGTAGAAGAAGCAAATATGGCAAAATTACCATCCCTTGTGGATATGTTAAAAGCAGGTACCCATTTTGGGCACCGAACATCAAAATGGCATCCTAATATGGAGCCATATATTTTTACAAATCGTGGCGGAGTTCACATTATCAATCTCGAGGAAACTCAAAAAAAGCTTGAGGAAGCTGGTGAATTTTTGAAAAAACTTGGGATGGAAGGTGGGACTCTTCTTTTTGTTGGAACAAAACGTCAAGCAAAAGATTTGATTAAAGAAAAAGCAATGGAATGCAACATGCCTTATGTTGTAGAAAGATGGATCGGAGGTACTCTTACAAATTTTGGTACTATTAGAAATAGAATTAAATACTTCTTAGATTTAAAGAAAAAACAAGAATCTGGTGACTTAGCAAAATATACAAAAAAAGAACAGTCAGACTTCGGTAAAGAAATAGCAGATTTAGAATTAAAGATTGGTGGCTTATCTGTTTTAGATAAAGCTCCTAATGCTATATTCATATTAGATTTAAAGCTAGAAAAAACTGCAAGACGTGAAGCAGAAAAGAGAAATATTCCAATTATAGCAGTTTGTGATACAAATGTTGATCCATTTGGTATTAAATACCCAATTCCTGCAAATGATGATGCGATGAAATCAATAAATATAATAGTTGATTATCTTGCAGAAAGTTTAAAGGAAGGGCAAGCATTGCAAATACCAAGAGAGCAAATGAAAAAAATTGAAGAAAATAAAAAAGAAGTAAAGGCTCTAAAAAAAGAAAATAAAGAAGAAAAGAAAGAGGTTGAAAAAAAAGTTAAGAAAGAAGTTGTAGTAAAAGACGCTAAAAAAGTAGAAGATAAAAAATAAAAATTTAAGAGTTCTCAATGGGTTTAAACAATGTGTTTTTAGCCTTGTGGAGATAAATATTATTATATGGATACTTCCTTAATTGCAAAACTTAGAAATATGACAGGTTGTGGTATGATGGATTGCAAAAATGCTTTAGAAGAAGCAGGTGGTGACTTAGAGGTTGCCGCTGAAGAGCTTCGTAAAAAAGGTATTGCTAAAGCTGGTAAACGTGGTGCACGTGAAACTGCAGAAGGTGTTGTTGCAACATACGTACACTCAAACAAAAAACTAGGAGTTATGTTAGAGCTTTTATGTGAAACAGATTTTGTAGCAAGAAATGAAGATTTTCAGGTATTTGCTAATGATTTAGCGATGCATGTAGCAGCTATGAATCCATTATACTTATCTAGAGAGGATGTACCAGAAGAGGTTTTAAATAAAGAAAAAGAAGTGTATAAAGCAGAAATTAATATGGAAGGTAAGTCAGAAGATATGATTGCAAAGATTATAGAAGGTAAGTTGGGTAAGTTTTATGGAGAGGTGTGTTTATTAGATCAAAAATACGTAAAAGACGAAGATAAAATTATTGAAGAATTAGTTAAAGAAAAGATTAATGTAATGGGAGAAAATTTAAAGATTAGAAGATTTGCAAGATTTGAAATTTAAAATATATAATTTCAACTAAAAATACTTATATAAAAAAATCATTCTATTATAGAATGATTTTTTTATATTTATGCTATAATTTATGTTGAGAGTTGAACTCTCAACATAAAAATAAAATTTATATGGTCAGACCAATTTTATCAACAAATGATTATGTACATGCTTATAATAGAGGCGTAGACAAGCGCATAGTTTTTAATACAAGCGGAGATTATGCTAGATTTATACATACTTTATATTTATCTAATGACATAGAATATACGGCTATTAATTATAAAAGACTTAATAATGTTGAGAGTTCAACTCTCAACATGGGGGATGTGTTTCACGTTCATTCTGGTAGGTATTTGGTTGATATATTGTGTTTTTGTTTAATGCCTAATCATTATCATTTATTACTTAAACAATTGGTTGACGGTGGAATATCAAAATTTATGCAACGAGTCAATACTGCATATACTAATTTTTTTAATTTAAAAAACAATAGATCAGGTTCTTTATTTGAAGGAAGGTATAAATATAAAATTATTACCAGTGATGAATATTTATTATATCTATCACAATATATTCATTTAAATCCAATTAAACTTATAGATCCAGACTGGAAGATAAAAGGAGTTTCTGATTGGAAACAGTCAAATACTTTCCTAGAGACATATAAATGGTCAAGTTATAAGGATTATATAGGTATCAAAAACTTTCCTTCTATTATAAAACAAGATTTTTTAATGGAGTACTATAGAACTCCAGAAGAATATAAAAAATTTATTAATAGTTTTTTAGTTGAAAGCTTAGAAAAGATTTCTTAACCATGTTGAGAGTTCAACTCTCAACATGGTTAAGAATAGTGTATATTAAAAAGACCGCCAATTGTAAGACGGTTTTTTTGTATGACTTGTGGATTTATTCTAATTTACTTAATTCATTTTTTACGTGTTGTAATTCTGTTTCTAGTTCTGCTTTTCTTTGTCTTAGCCTACTTATGCGTAATTGTTTATTTTTTTCCTGTATCAGTTTACGATATACTCTGCTCAATTTATTTTCTACTTCTTGATCTGGATTGGATCTTAACATGGTTTTACCTTCAAGCTCTAAAATATGTTCATCTTGTGTGATAGCAGAAATGCTAACCCCATTATCCAGTGAATAAATAAAACATTTTTCATAAATAGTGCCATCTAATAGTTTTATATCAAATATATGCCCCACTTGATTATCTGGAAAAATATTTCCATGTTTTTTGCCTGGTTGCACCAGTCTTACAAAGTCACCATCATGATCACACGTATAAAATAATTCTTTCCATTCACTTGTCAAAGCTTACCTCCAATACTCAAGGTACTGGTTATAGTATGTTCTATTTTTTAATTTAAGTCAA
>Ga0210057_1002264_pt1 | contig 27791 bp, 25 predicted proteins | sample CryGeyCG2114_010_2_FD_183968 | JGI IMG/M metagenome (GOLD analysis project Ga0210057, IMG submission 183968) | Groundwater microbial communities from aquifer - Crystal Geyser CG10_big_fil_rev_8/21/14_0.10 (SPAdes) (version 2) | ecosystem: Environmental > Aquatic > Deep subsurface > Groundwater ...
TTATTACTCTGCTTAAACATATATTTTGCGCTTAAAATTAGTTAATTATACTTTAATTTTAGCACAAAATATGGATTTAAACCAGCGAAAAACTTTTGGTTTTTCAGGTTAATTATTCAACGGTCTAAAGTTATAGATTATGAGTTATTGTTTATTTTTTCAAGGCGATTTTTCTGACTATTTTAGTTATTTCTTTTTCCTGTTTTTCTTGCCTTAGTCTGACTTTGAAAATTAAATAAAATAAAACTACGACCGCAATATAGAAAAGGACGTCAATGCCAGAACCGGAAAAGCCCAGTCCGGACACCAGCCTGTCTATCCATTTTAAGCCGATTATAGCTGTGGTCGCCAGTAGCCAAAATAAAAGCCAAAATAAAAATTCATTGGCATTAATCTGCCCTTTTTGTTTTTGCCAGAAAAGTCGAGCTAAGAAGTAAGCGATTATAATTAGAGCTAATACCTGTTGAAGCATAAGGTTGTTTTTGCCATTCCAAACCCCTGCCCGCGGCGGGGAGTGAGGAATCTTATGTGATTAAGCCGGCTGATAACGTATTATAGATTTCTCCCCGCCGAATCGGCGGGTCGAAAGACAAAATAAAGTTTTAAATATAGAATTTAGTTGGTTAATTTTCCCAACATCAAATCCTTTATAATTTTTAAACCGCCAGAAAATCGCTGGCCGAAGTTTCTGTAGATGACGGTAATTGGGATTTCTTTGACGCGCAAATTATTTTTAAAAGCTTTATGGATAATTTCCGAGCAATGGGCCATGCGGTCATGGTTAATTTTTATGGTTTTGGCCGCCCGCCGGTTCATAGCCCGAAAGCCGGACTGCGGGTCGGTCAGATTAACGCCCAGAAAAAGCTGGTTGGCCAGCCTGGCCAAGGGAATGATTATATTTAACTTTACCCAGGGAATCTGGGATTTTTTTTCCAAAAAGCGCGAGCCGAAAACAATATCGGCCTGGTTTTCAACAATCGGCTTGATTATATCCTTAATCTCTTCAGCCACAAATTGCCCGTCGGCGTCAAAATGGACAATAATATCGGCTCCATTCATTAAAGCATAGTCATTGCCGGTTTGCAAAGCCGCCCCTTGCCCGCGGTTGGTAAGATGTTTTAAAATGACCAAGGAACTAAGCTCCTTTACTATTTGATAAGTATTATCAACTGACGCATCATCAACCACCACAATTTCATTAACATGCGGTTTGACTTTATTTATTACTTCTATAATTGTTTTTTCCTCATTATAGGCGGGGATTATGCAGAAAATTTTCATAAAATGCATGACGATAATCTGTAAATAGATAAGAATATTACAAATAAAAAATATTTAAAAATAGTTTTTTAAATAAATTAAAACGAAAAATAAAATAAAAAATTCATATTATCCTATTGTCATTATTTTACATTATTAAAACACTTCATTTTTCGTTGCTCATTTATGACTTTATCGCATAAACTTGAATTTTTTGTTTCTAATGCCACTATAGAATAACACCAATCCTTTAAATCGCTACCATCAATATAATGACACAAATTGGAATTTTGATTTTTTAATGCCATTCCATTATAACATTGATCTTTTTTGGCATTATCTGTAATATTATCGCATAAACTATAATCTTTCGAGTCTCTAATATTTCTCATATAACATTCATCCTTTTCTATGTTATTTTTTATCTCTTTACATTCAGATAAATTTTCACTTTTTAATACAGGAAACTTATTGTCTTTACTTGGTTGATTGTGTTCTATTGCAATACACTTGTTATTTTCACAGATTGCTTTGAATCCAATATTGCAATCGCACTCACTGGGGGTACAGTTAGTATTATACCAGTGCTCATATTTACGATTTGTTGCCTCACCACAGAAGTCGCAGCATTCTATCGCAATACAATCCTCATCTTTTTCGCATTTTTTTCTGATGTTTTCTGTGTTCTCTGATATACTTTCATTATTATTTATAATACTGCACCCGGCACTAAACAATATTATAAAAAAAATTATTAAAAAAATATTGATTCTCATAAAAAATAATATTAAAATTTGTTAATCTTAAATCTAAAATCTTAAATCGAAAATTATTCCTTCGTCACCCTCATAATCTCCTCAATCGTGGTAATGCCGTTTTTGGCTTTGATAAAGCCGTCTTCAATGATGGTAAGCATGCCCTGTTCTATAGCCAGTTTTTTTATTTCCGAGGAATTGCCTTTTTTGAGGATCAGACTGGAGAGTTCCTCGGTGATTTCCATGGTTTCATAAATTCCGATCCGGCCTTTGTAGCCGGTATCGCTGCATTTTTTGCAACCCTTGCCGTGGTAAAAAAGGATTGATTTCAGGCCTCCTTTGCTGTCTATGATAGCCTTTTGGCTTTCCATGGTTTTTAAAAGCGTGGGCACGTCCATTTGTTCTTCCAGCTCCTCCACCGTGTTTTTGTCCAGATTATAGCTCTGGATGCAGTTGGGGCAGATTTTTCTCACCAGGCGCTGGGCGACAATTACATTGGTGGTAGTGGCGATTAAAAAGGCGGGGATGCCCATATCGTTAAGGCGAGGGAGAGTGGTGGGAGCGTCATTGGTATGGAGAGTGGAGAGAACCAGGTGGCCGGTCATAGCGGCGTGGACCGCGATTTCGGCGGTTTCCTGGTCGCGGATTTCACCGACCATGATTATATCCGGGTCTTGCCGCAAGAGAGAGCGCAGGCCGGAAGCAAAGGTAAAGCCGATTTTAGGATTGATTTGGGACTGGTTGATTTTGGGCATACGGTATTCCACCGGATCTTCCACTGTGGAAATGTTTACTTGGGGAGTATTCAAGATGTTTAAAATTGTGTAGAGAGTGGTGGTTTTACCCGAGCCGGTCGGCCCGGTCACCAGGACCATACCGTGGGGTTTTTTAATGTTTCTTTTGACAATTTCCAAACTGCTGGGCTGAAAGCCGAGCTGTTCCAGATTTAATATCTGGGCTTTTTCATTCAGGAGCCGCATGACCACTTTTTCGCCGTCAAAAGCCGGTATTATTGAAACGCGGAAGGAGACTTTGTTCTCTTTGGTGGCGATTTTGAACCGGCCGTCCTGGGGCAGGCGGTGTTCGTCCACTTTTAGATTGGATAATATTTTTATCCGGGCGACAATGCCTGATTGGGTGTTTTTGGGCAGGGTCATGACATTATGGAGGATGCCGTCAATCCGGAAGCGGACAATGACATCCTTTTCTTCCGGCTCAATATGGATGTCGCTGGCTTCCTGGTAAATGGCGTATTCCAGAAGGGTATCAATAATTCTGACTACCGGCAGGTCTTCGGCCAGTTTTTTCAAATCCTTTTCGCTTTCCGGGCCCGCCCCTTCTCCCGGATCAGCGCTGGCGCCCAGATAGCCAAGCTCGGCTTTCAGGCTTTTATGGTATTGCTTGATGCCTTCTTTTATGCTTTGCGGGTTGGTTATATGGATTTTCGGCTCCAGGCCGGTTTTCTTTTTGATAAATTCAAAAATCGGCAAATCGCCTGGATTAGTGGTGGCGATTTTCAAAGTTTTGCTGTCTCCGTCAAAAGCGATCATTTCATGGGTGGAAGCTATGGGTTCGGGAATATTAAACAAGATATCCTTGCGGATGGTTAAGCCCTTTAGATTCATAAAGGGGAGTTTAAAATATCCGGCAGCGCTTTCATAAAGGGCTTGCGGAGTGACCACCTTTTTTTCCACCAAGTAATCTTCCAGCCGTTTTTCCAGTCCCCTGGCTTCTTTGGCCAGTTTTTCAAATTCTTTTTCCGGCAGGATTTTGGTTTTGATTACTATGTTTTTTATTTGTTCATTGGTAAGCATGTGATTGTTTTTAAATTTTAGTTATTATATTTATTATAACATAATTTAGCCATAAAAAGCTAATTATTGCGGGGTTTACTGCCGGTGGCTTATTCTGTTATAATGGTTGTATAACCTATGCTTTATTTAACCAAAACCTACAATTATTTATTTTTAGCCAAACAAAAGGTTTTTGGCGTTTTTGGGGAGGTTTTAAGATTTTTTCATATTAGGATATATTTGATTTTGCTTTTGGCTGGCAATCTGGTCCTTTGGCTCTCAACCTATTATATCAATACTAATGTCAGCCAAACCCTGGTAGTCCTCCATTACAATGTTGATTTTGGGATTGATTTAATTGGGGAGGTTAAAAGAATTTTTATTATTCCGGCCTTTTCTTTGGTTATAATTTTTGTTAATATATTTTTACTTTTTAATTTTTTAAAACGCAAAGATTTCAAGTTTATCTCCCACTTGCTTTTGGCCTCCGGCCTGATTGTGAATTTATTTTTGTTTATTGCCTTGATTTCAATATATTTAGTTAACTTTAAATAATCTACGAATTACAAATCTGCTGCAAATTTACAAATTTTAATTTAAACGTTTTTACTAATATTTGTGAATTTGTGAAAAGATTTGTTAATTTGTAGGAAAGATTTGTTAATAGGCATACCTATGATTGAATTTTACGTCATAAAAATTCTTTTCTTCACCACCCTGGCTTTTATTTTTACGATTGCCTGGACACCGCTACTTACCCATTTTTTGTACAAGCACAAGCTGGGCAAGCAGATCAGGGATGACGGCACCACTCCGCTTTTTTCCAAAATGCACGCCCACAAGGCCGGTACCCCGACCATGGGCGGGCTTCTTATTTGGGTGACGGTTTTGATTTTTTCTCTTGTTTTTTTCTATCTGGCCAAATTTATACCGATTGATATCTTTCAAAATTTAGATTTTTTATCACGAGCGCAAACCTTGCTTCCTCTAGGGTGTTTGGTGGCTTCGGCTTTGGTGGGGTTATTAGATGATTTTATGGACGTCAGAAAATTAGGTTATAAAAAGCGAGGCATCAAATTTGGCCACAAACTTATAATTTACGCAATCATTGCTTCGGTCGGCGCTTTTTGGTTTTATTTTAAATTGGATTGGGACGTGGTTCATATTCCTTTTTTAGGCAATTTTGAAATCGGCTGGTATTACATTTTGTTTTTTATCGCCGTGGTGGTGGGGACGGCTTTTGCTGTCAACCAGACCGACGGCCTGGACGGCCTGGCTGGCGGGACGCTCTTGGTGGCTTTTGCCGGTTATGCGGTTATTACTTTTGCTACCGGCAGATACGATTTAGCTACTTTCTGCGGGGTAATAGTCGGGGCAATAACTGCTTTTTTGTGGTTCAATATCAATCCGGCTAGATTTTTTATGGGCGATACTGGCTCTATTTCCTTAGGCGTTACTTTGGCCCTGGTGGCTCTCTATACTAATACGGCTTTTATCTTGCCTTTCTTGGGGTTTATTTTTGTGATAGAAGCCCTCTCTTCTACAATCCAAATGCTTTCCAAAAAGCTCCGGCATGGCAAAAAAGTATTTCTTTCTTCCCCAATTCATCACCACTTGGAGGCCTATGGCTGGAGCGAACCCAAGATCGTGATGCGCTTTTGGCTGATTGCCGGCATTTCCTCTGTCATCGGCCTGGTTATATTTTTGTTGGATAAAACCCTTTAAATTGACGATTGCCAATTGTCGATTTTCGATGGAGCTAATTTTTAAATTCGCAATCGGCAATCAGAAATTAAAAATTAATTCATGCCCACTCTAAAAAAAGTTGTTAATAAATTTTTAAGCCCAAGGGTCGGCGAGCATGAGCCGGACAAAAAACTGATAGTTGTTGTCGGCGTTATTGTTTTATTCGGACTGGTAATGCTGTCTTCGGCTTCGGCAGCCGTGGCTTATGCCAAGTTCGGCAGCGGTTATTATTATTTTAAGCACCAACTATTCGGTTTAGGGTTGGGCCTGACGGCTTTTTATTTTTGTTCGCGGATAAATTATTATTTTTGGCAAAAGCATGCTCTCGGTTTTTTGATTTTTTCCGGAATTTTACTGCTCTTGGTTTTTATTCCGGGCTTATCCGCTCATTATGGTAAAGCGCGCAGCTGGATAAATATTTTCGGCTTTTCCTTGCAACCGTCCGAATTTGTTAAATTGTCTTTTCTAATATATCTGGCCGCCTGGCTGGAATCGCGGGGCAAGAGAATCCTTGACTTCCACGAGGGTTCCGGACCCTTTGCCATTGTTTTGGGACTGGTCGGTTTTTTAATGATTTTGCAGCCGGATATCGGTACCTTGTCCATCATCGCCTTGGTTTCTTTGATTGTCTATTTTATTGCCGGCGGTCGGCTCTATCATTTTTTTGTTATTATTATCATCGGCGCAGCCGCTTTTTCTTTGATGGTCCATTTAAAGCCCTATCAGATGGACCGTTTTAAATGCATGTCTGATCCAAGTTATTCGGCTGACGATATCTGCTATCAGGTTAACCAGTCGCTGATTGCTATTGGCTCGGGCGGTGTTCTGGGCCGGGGACTGGGCCAGTCTAGGCAAAAATTTATGTATTTGCCGGAAGTTTCCGGAGATTCAATTTTTGCCATTATCGGCGAAGAAATTGGTTTGATTTTTTCTTCCGTTTTAATTTTGTTGTATTTATATTTATTTTATCGGGGAGTAAAGATTTCAAGATACGCCCCTGACGTTTTTAGTCGGATTTTGGCCGTCGGCATTGTCTCCTGGATCACAGTCCAGGCCTTGATAAATATCGGCGGCATGGTAAACTTAATTCCTATGACCGGCGTGCCTTTGCCGTTTATCAGCTACGGCGGTTCGGCTATCATTTCGGCTTTGGGGGCTATCGGGATATTGGTGAATATTTCTAAACAAACGAAATTCACATAACACGTAATATGAGATACGCAACACATAACAAAAAAATTATCCTAACCGGCGGCGGGACAGCTGGGTCTGTATCACCGCTTTTGGCTATTTTTGAAGAGTTAACTTCTTTAAAACACCCTTTCCTTACGAAGGAGAGGGAAGGAGTGAGGTATGATTTTCTTTGGGTTGGCACCAAAAAAGGAATTGAAAAAGAAATGGTTGGCAAGGCCGGGATTAAATTTAAATCAATCACCAGCGGCAAGCTGCGGCGGTATTTTTCTTGGCAGAATTTTATTGATCCGTTTAAGATTTTGATTGGCTTTTTCCAATCTATTTTTATAGTTTTAAAATTTAAGCCGGATTTGGTGATGAGCGCCGGCGGGTTTGTCAGCGTGCCGGTAGTCTGGGCCGCCTGGCTTCTGGGTGTAAAAATAATAATTCATCAACAGGACGCGCGAGCCGGACTGGCCAACAAGCTGATGGCGCCCTTGGCTGATGTTATTACGGTTACATTTGAAAAGTCTTTGGCTGATTATGGCAAGAAAGCGGTTTGGACGGGAAACCCAATTCGGCAAAGCCTCCAAATTACAAATTACAAATTACAAATTACAAATTTTTTTAATTTAAAGAAAGATTTGCCGGTTTTGTTGGTGATTGGCGGCGGGACCGGGGCCATGGCGATAAATAAGTTAGTTTGGGATTCGCTGGAAGAGTTGACCAAGTTTTGCCAGGTGATTCATATTTGCGGAAAAAGTAAGAAGTTAGAAGTAAGAAGTAAGAATTATTTAAGTTTTGAATTTTTGGAAGCGGACAAGATGGCCGAGGCCTTGCGGTTGGCAGATGTGGTGGTTTCCCGCGCCGGACTGGGGTTGTTGACCGAACTTTCATACTTAGGCAAGCCGTCAATCTTGATTCCGATTCCGGATTCGCACCAGGAGGATAACGCTAAAATTTTTCAGGACAAAAAAGCGGCCGTGGTGTTGGAGCAGAAGTTCTTGACAGGAGAGGAGTTTGTTAGTAATATAAAAAGATTAATGTTTAATAAGCAAAAACAGGAGGAATTTGGAGAAAACATCAAAAAAGTCATAAAAAAGGGGGCAAACGAATCTATTGTTAAAATTATTCTAGAAATTTTATGAAAATTGTAATTTTGGGCTCTCACGGAACAGGCAAATCAACCCTGGCCAACAAGCTTTTTCACCACCTTAAGAATAAATACAAATTAAGCATTGATAATGTGCAAATTTCAGGAGACGATAACGGTCAGAGATTTAAAACATCAAGTTTTTCAGACAGGAATTTAAGGTGGAAATTTTTGCCGGACGCGGCCGTAGACGCTTTTGTTAAAGGATTTGATATTAATGAAGGCACTCCGATTGAAGCTGAATGGTGGATTATTGCCAGGCAACTGGAAATTGAATCACTAACACCGGCTCCTTGGATTTCCGACAAATGCTTGATAGATTTATTGGCTTATGCCCGCTTTATTTTTACCAAAGAAAAAGATTTTTTAAATATGATAGAAAGGGTGGCGGTGAAAAATTTTAATTATGATTTAGTTCTGTATTTGCCAACCGGCGAATTTCCGATTGAAAATAATTATATCCGGTCAACAGACGAGAAATTCCAAAAAGTTATTGACGAAATTGTGAAAGACATATTAACCGAGTATCAGATTCCTTTTTATACCATCAGAGGAGATGTTGAAACCAGATTTAATATCGCCAAGGATATTATTGAGCAAACATTCAGTTTGTCATAATTTTTTAAAATACAAGGTTCATTAAAATATTATTTTAACGAGCACAACTGGAAAAGGGAGAGTTGCGCATGAAAGAGAAAGCTTTGATTATAACGCATGGCGGGGATTCAGATGGGATTATTTCTGCGGCAATGCTGCGCCATATTTTGCTCCATTCTTTTGAGCTGGAAACAGTTTTCGTCACTTACTCAATCCAGGAGCAGGTTTTTAATGGAATCAGCCACCGCTACGATTTTCCGGAAACAGAAGTGTTCGTGCTAGATTTAAGCCTGAATGATTATCTGGTTGAAGTGGGCGAATTAGGAGAGTCAATTATCAGTCGATTGGCCAGGCGGGCGAAAAGTTTAACCTGGGTAGACCATCACAGCGGAACAGAGAAGTATAAACAGCTCTTGGAAAGCCTGGGGGCAGAGGTTATTTTTGACAGTCGCCGATGCGCCTCAAAGTTAATTTTTGATATCTGGGATTTTTCAAATAACTACACTTACTTTCATTGGTTAAGTTCCGTGGCCCAAAACTCTGACGGTTTAAGTACTCAGTCGGATGAAAAAATTGATTTAGTCGGTCGGGATTTGTATGACATCATTTCGTTTCTTTTGTATGAAGATAATTTGGAGGAATTAAGGCGATTGGTCAATACTTTGTCTACTAGCTCTTATTGGTTTGGTGATGGTCAATATATTGAAGGGATAAAAAATCTCTTGGCTCAGGCAAAGGCCGAGCAAAAAAGACTTCGGCCGTTATTAGACCAAAGCCTTGAGACCATAGAAATAGCCGGCAGAAAAATTATGATCGGCTATGGCCCGGGCGTACTGCCGGACAAAGAAGCGATCGCAGAAGTAATGAGAGGCGACCGGGAAAGTGCCGATTGTTATATTATTCCCTTTGGCACTCCCATAAACAACGCTTTGGTCTTGAGGCCGAGTAAGAGCAACTTTCCTGTCAGGGTTTTTTGCATGTTTATGGGCGGAGGCGGCCGGGAATATGAGAGCGGCCAAGCAATCGGCGGTTTCTCGTTCAACTTCATTTTTACGGAAGAAAATTTTTTCCAGGCTAGACAGCAGGTAGTTGACGGCTTAGAAAGATTTTTCAAGTAATCAATTAGAGATAGTTTTTATGAGCCACGGTATTTTTTTAAGCCGTGGCTTTTTACTTAGGCAAATAGAGCTCTTGTAATTCGCTTAAGATTGGCTTAAAATGGATTTATAGGTGTATTTTTTTATCAGGCAAAGAAATTTAAAATAAAGTAATCGTATGGTTACCTTAAAAGAAACCCAAGAGGCAGGCAGTTTATTTTTTCTGACAATCAAGTCTATTAATGGTTTGCCAATTTTAGCGAGTGAAAAATATTATAAGACCATATTAGATAGTTTAGATTATTGCCGTAAAAACAAGGGGTGGAAGATTTATGCTTATACTATTTTAATAAATCATCTGCATTTGGTTTTAAAGATAATGGAAGGGAATAGTTTGTCCGGCACGGTTAAAGAATTTAAAAGTTTTACCGCTCATGAAATTTTGAAGTTATTAAAAGAAGATAAGCGATATAATGTTTTAGACGAATTAAGGATGGCGGCTTATAAAACAGAAGACCGCGATTATAAAATATGGCGGAAAAGTTGCTGGCCAGAAACGATTTCATCAGAAAAATTTTTAAGACAGAAGATCAAGTATACCGATTTAAATGCTATGAAGCACGGGGTTGTTGAAGACATAGAAAATTATCCTTATACGAGTTATCATAACCATTATTGCGAGCATGAATTTATTTTGAAAATTGATGATATGGGTGAATTGTTTTGACGTTCTAACCGCTCGGCGAGGACGCCGGCTTGAACTGACGACGAACCCCTGCTCCAACCGTTTGAGTTGGCCTCCCGGCCTACGAAACAACGGAGATTAAAAATGTCGCTCGGCGAGGACGCCGGCTTGAACTGACGACGAACCCCTGCTCCAACCGTTTGAGTTGGCCTCCCGGCCTACGAAACAACGGAGATTAAAAATGTCGCTCGGCGAGGACGCCGGCTTGAACTGACGACGAACCCCTGTTCCAACCGTTTGAGTTGGCCTCCCGGCCTACGAAACAACGGAGATTAAAAATGTCGCTCGGCGAGAACGCCGGCTTGAACTGACGACGAACCCCTGTTCCAACCGTTTGAGTTGGCCTCCCGGCCTACGAAACAACGGAGATTAAAAATGTCGCTCGGCGAGGACGCCGGCTTGAACTGACGACGAACCCCTGTTCCAACCGTTTGAGTTGGCCTCCCGGCCTACGAAACAACGGAGATTAAAAATGTCGCTCGGCGAGAACGCCGGCTTGAACTGACGACGAACCCCTGCTCCAACCGTTTGAGTTGGCCTCCCGGCCTACGAAACAACGGAGATTAAAAATGTCGCTCGGCGAGGACGCCGGCTCCAACCGAGGACGCCGGCTCCAAGAATGTAATATGGACCTATCCCAAATAAAAAAAATCTACATGATTGGCATCAAGGGCGTGGGCATGACCATGTTGGCCCAGTTTTTGGCTGCCAAAAATATTGAAATAACCGGTTCAGATACGGACGAAACTTTTATGACCGACCGGGTTTTAAAAGAATCCGGCATTAAGGTTATAGAAGGATTCAACGAAGAAAATATTCCCAAAGACGCTGATTTGATTATTTATTCTACTGCTTACAACCAAAAGACCAACCCGGAGGTGGCCCGGGTCCTGGCCGGAAAAACCAGGACCATGACCTATGCCGAAGGTCTGGCCGAGGTGTTTAATACTCATTTCGGCTTTGCCGTGGTCGGCTCCCACGGCAAGACCACGACTAGCGCCTGGTTGGGTTTTGTTTTGGAAAAGTCAGGCCTTAACCCCAATGTTATGGTCGGAGCCCGGGTGCCGCAGCTTGGAGGCACGTCTCTGATCGGGACGTCTAATTATTTGGTAGCAGAGCTTGATGAGTACCAAAATAAATTACAATATTATAATCCCAAGGCGGTGATTTTAAATAATATTGATTATGACCATCCGGATTTTTTTCCGAGTGAAAAGGAATATAAGCAAGTTTTTATTGATTTTATCAAAAAGATTCCAACTAAAGGATTTTTGGTAGCCAATTGGGATGACAAGATTACCAGGAGCATTGCCGGAGTCAACACCCGGGCCAAAGTCATAAGCTACGGTCTAAAAGAAGCGGCTGATTATGTCGCTTATGATATTAAAGCACAGGGCGGTAAGCAATTTTTTAAGGTTAAATTTGGAGTGGGGGATGAAGACGAAACCGACAAGCCGGTAGCTGATAGTGAATTAGGAGATTTCTCAATCCAGCTTGCCGGCCGCCACAATATCTCTAACGCTCTGGCCGTGATAGCGGCTGCGATTGAACTGGGCGTGGAATTGCGCCTGATCAGGACTTATCTGGAAGAGTTTACTGGCGCGGCCAGGCGGATGGAAAGGATGGGCAGTTTCCGAGGAGCGGATATAATTGACGACTATGCTCATCATCCGACCGAGATTCAGGCCACTTTGGCCGGGGCCAGAGCTTTATATCCAAAAAACAAGCTAATCGTGGTTTTTCATCCCCATACTTTTACCCGCACAAAATCCTTGCTTGACGATTTTGCCAAGAGTTTTGGCGAAGCCGACGAATTGATTGTTCTGGATATTTACGGGAGCGCTAGAGAAGAACAAGGAGGTGTACATAGTAAAGATTTAATTAAGGCGATAAAACACAAAAACACAAAAACACAAAAACATCAAGAAGTTAAATATATTCCTACTCTTAATGAATGTGAAAAATATTTGCGCCAAAACGTTGAAAGAGAGGATGTGGTTCTTCTTATGGGGGCAGGAGACGTATTCAGAATTGGAGAAAAACTAGTTAAGTCATAATGTTGAGACTGAGCGATAGCGAAGGCGAAACCCCGAATGAGCGAAGCGAATTTTTGGGAGGAGCAGGCGATGTTTTCCGGATTGGAGAGAATTTAGTTAAATTATAAGAAGAGGAAAATAAAAGGAGCTCAGCTCTGAAGCTTCGGAGCTGAGCTCCTTTTATTTGTAACATTAAGCTAATTTTAACGTATTATTATATAGGGGAAACCATTTCCCCTTTTTACTTTTACGAATTATGAGTAAAAAAACAGAAAAATTAAATAACAGCCAGGAGTTTAATATTAGCGGATTTTGGTTAAGATCGTGGAAATTGTTAACTCTTTTGCACAAGCAAATCAAAATTTTGTTAGTTTTATTAGTGGTTTTTGAATTATCTAAATTTGTTATTCCTTATTTGTTTAAATTAATAATTGATTCAATAACTAATTTTAATTTAGAGGATGTAGATAAAATAGTTTACTTGATTATTGCCATGTTCATAGCCGGCGAAATTTCAGCTATAATAGATTATTTTACTGATAGCCGAATAATGCGAATAGTAAATTCAGCTGAAAATTATTTACCGGTTAATGCCCAGAAAAAGATGTTGTCTCTGTCGCTTAGTTATCATGAAAAAGAAAATACTGGCAACAAAATTTCCAAAATCCAAAGGGGAGTGGATAAAATTATCAATTTATTGTCTAATTTTTTCTGGGATGTATTGCCAACCGTAATTCAGGTGATCTTGACCACTGGTGTGCTTTTTGTGGTTGACTATCGGTTTGGTTTAATATTTTTATTTTTTGCTCCGATTTTCGGGTGGCTAAGCTTCCGGCTTAATAAAAATGTTTATCCTTATAGAAAGGCCAGGCACGATGATTATGAAATTTCAGCCGGGCTAATGGCCCAGGCCATAATAAATATTAATACTGTCAAGTCATTTGTCCAGGAAAAAAGGGAAGAAAGCAAATATACAAAAATTAGAGATAAGATTAAAAGTAATATTAAAAAAGAGTTTGGTTTAGTACTTAAATATAATTGGGCTAGAAATTTGGTTATTAATGTTGGTCGGACTGTTATAATTTTTTTCGGAGTTTATTTAATCACCAAGGGTGCTATAACTATTGGCAGCTTGGTTTTTGTAGTGACAATTTCTGACAAAGCTTTAATATCTTTATTTAGAATTTCTCGTCTGTACGATCGGATTATGGAGAGCGCTGAAGCCATTGATAGGCTGTATTTTTTAGAACAAGAAAAATCAAACATTATAAATAAACCAAATGGGTTAAAACCAAAAGAAATTATTGGTCAAGTTGAATTTAAAGGCGTCAGCTTTAAGTATGATGACGCTTCCCAAAAGGCCTTGGGTAAAGTGAGTTTGAAAATAAGCTCCGGTTGCGTGACTGCTTTGGTCGGTCCGTCTGGCGGAGGCAAAACCACAGTCGCCCGCATGATTTATCGGCATTATGATCCGCAAGCAGGTATTGTTCGGTTGGATGACAAAGATTTGCGCGATTATGATTTGTATAGCTTCCGGAAATTTATAGCGATTGTCCCGCAAGAAGTGGAGATTTTTGATTCTTCAGTGCGCGATAATATCGCTTATGCCAACCCAGGGGCCAGTCTTCGGGAAATAAAAGCGGTCGCTAAAATTGCCAATGCTGAAGAGTTTATTAATAATTTAAAAGACGGTTATGATACTTTGGTCGGCGAGCGGGGGATAAAGTTATCCGGCGGACAGCGGCAAAGAGTCGGCATTGCCCGAGCAATTTTAGCCAACCCTAGAATTTTAATCTTTGACGAGGCCACTTCAAATTTGGACTCATACAGCGAAAAGTTAATTCAGGATGCGATATCTAAAATCCGCAAGGGCCGAACTATGATTATCATCGCCCATCGCCTAAGCACTATTAAGAAAGCGGATAAAATTATTGTTTTAGAAAACGGCCAAATCGCCGAGCAAGGCAGCCATTATGAATTAGCGCAAACCGGTGGGGGACTCTACGCTAAGCTGTTAAAACTGCAAGAGGTGGGAGATGTGGAATAATTTTTAATTAGCGGTTGCCGATCGGCGCCTTCGGCCATTAGCTCAGGCCGAATGGATTGTGGATTGAGTGGTGGAAATTTTAGAGGTTTGACTGGAATTTATTATGTGTTATAATAATCATACAAATTACTCATTATGCCAAAAGAACCAACCAACAAAGAAATATTAGAGGCCATAAATGCGTTTTCAGGCGATACTGACAAACGTTTTGACGGCATTGATGGCCGCCTTGACGGCATTGATGGCCGCCTTGACGGCATTGATGGCCGTCTGACAAAAGTTGAGACAACAATGGTGACTAAAGATTATTTGGATGATAAGTTAGCTGATTTGCGCGGCGATTTAGTGGTGCTGATGCGGAAAGAAGACATGAAAGTCAAAAAGTTAGTTGATATTTTGAAGAGCCGCAAGCTGTTAACAGATAAAGACGTAAAACAAATTATGTCTATGGAGCCGTTTCCCCAGCTGATGTTGTAGATTTAATTAAAAAAATAAAATAATATAAAAACAAAAAACCCCGGGTTTAAGATAACCACGGGGCTTTTTTATTTTTCCTTTTCTCAAACTTCATCTTGTTCAAGTTGGCCTCCTGGCCTATGAGACACAGTCGGCTTTAACATCTCTGGCAGGTCATAGGCGAGGACGCCTATTCCAACGGAACTTGTTTATTGGATAAAGTTTAAGGAAAGGAGACATATTTATTAGGTTTATGTCAGAACCTTAAAAGAGCTAAACCCCGAAGGGTTGTAGGGGTAGTTAATAGAGCTGGCGCTTGGGCCAGGTATTCTGCTTGGGATTAGGATGGTCCCATTACTACTCTGATTTACCTACCTTCAGAATAGGAGGGTTTCTGTGATAGATCTATTACCCACAACTTACTCGGCGTTCCTTTTTGGAAAATATTCCGGGGCGTTTGCCAAGAGTCCCCAATTAATTTTTTTGTTTTAGATTGATTTTGTCGGGAAGTCATCAACCGTAACTTCATCCAACGTTTTGTATTGAGAGTCTTTTTTTTCTTGCCACTCTTTAGCTTCCTGCTCGTTTTCCAGCAGATAAGCACTCTCAGGATACTCGCCTTTTCTGTATCCAGCAAGACGGGGGCCGCAATAACTTGTTTTGTCGGCCTTAATGCCTAGTGCAAATACTTTCAGCCCGTCGTTTTCAATCCCAATAAATCTTAACTTGTCGCCATTATCCGCATGGTGATAATCGCGACAAATGGTGCCGGTCACCAAAAACACATTTATTTTCTTCATTTTTTGCTCCTTTTCCCGATATTAGTTAAACCCTCGGGCAGGGGATTTTATAATTTAAAGAGCTTTTTTTAACATTTTATTATCTAACATATTATAAAATATCTGTCAAGAGTGTGTTTTTTTGGGAATTTTGGTATTATAAAAGAAGCTAAGCTACTACAAAAAATAAATTTATTTTTTGTAGTAGCTTAGCTTCTTAAGGAGTTATGGATATCCAACAAAAAATAAAACAAAATATTCCCTTGGCGCCGCTGACCACCTTCAAAATCGGGGGACCGGCTAAGTTTTTTATTGAAATTAAATCTAAAGAGGATTTGGCGGAGGCTTATGAGTGGGCGAAAAAAGAAAAGCAGGCGGTTTTTATTTTGGGCGGAGGCAGTAATTTACTGATAAACGACCAGGGCGTGGACGGCCTGGTTATAAAGATGAAAAATGATGAAATTAAAGTCCAGGGCGGGCGGTTAAATTGCGGAGCCGGGGCGATTTTGTCTGAAGCGGTTAGATTGTCAATCAGCCATAATTTGTCCGGCCTGGAGTGGGCCCAGGGTATTCCCCAGGCGACTATCGGCGGGACTATCCGGGGAAATGCCGGCGCTTTTGGCGAGGAAACCAAAGATATAGTGGAAACAGTTGAAGTTTTTAATATTAAAAGGAAGAATTTTAAAATTTTTAGCAATAAAGACTGTAAATTTGAATATCGGGGAAGTGTTTTTAAAAAGGATAATAATTTACTGGTTTGGAACGCGATTTTAAGGCTGCATCAGGCCAAGCTAAAAGAGATAGACAAAAAATCCGATGTTTGTATGACGCGCCGGAATCAGGTTCAGCCCAAATTGCCCAGCGCCGGCTGCGTGTTTAAAAATTTATTAATTGAAGATCTGCGCCAAGCCAGCCAATACGTAGCCGAGAGAGCCGAAGAAGAAGGGGTGGTCAAGGGAGGCAAAATCGGCGTCGGCTGGCTGATAGATTTGGCCGGGCTAAAGGGCAAAAATATCGGCGGAGCCAAAGTGAGCCTGGAACATGCCAATTATATTGTTAATACCGGCAAGGCCACAGCCGAAGACGTGATTATGCTGATCAGCTATATCAAGCAGCAGATAAGGACAAAATTCAAAGTTCAATTACAGGAAGAAGTACAGTATTTAGGGTTTGATTAAAAGCCTGTTCGTAGCGCTACGGTATTGCAGTAGGCGGATTAGATTTGGATTTATAAATTTTGGCGAATTGTTAAACTAGTTAAATTAGTTAAACTAGTTATTTTTTACGGCTATTTATAGAACTAATTTAACTAGTTTAACTAATAACATAAAAACGTTAAAAATTTGCTAAAGTTAGGCATAAAAATAACCTGTTTTTAGAAAAGAAGAGGTTATTTTTTATTTTACCCTTGACTAATATAAAAATTTATGCTATATTATTTTTGAATTACGAAAACGAGTTTTAAGAGTAGTTTACTTTTCGCCGGCCGGGAGGCCAACCAGAAACCGTTGGAGCCGGCTTATTTATTTATAATTATTTTTTACAAGTTTCCATGTTTGCTCATAAATAAACTTATGGAAAATATTTCAATACTGGATCAAATTATAAGCAACCAGAAAGCCGAGGAGGTGGCTAAATTAAACACAGTAGAAATTGTGAATAATTTATTTACCGAACTTTCTGAAAGGGAGCGCGATATTTTGTCGCGGCGTTTTAGCTTGCATGGCAAAGGAAAAGAAACTTTGGAAAATGTCGGCGGCGTTCATAGCTTGACCAGGGAAAGAATCAGGCAGATTGAAACTTCAGCCATTAAAAAACTTCGCCAGCTTAAAAATTTGGAAGAGTATGTTGATACCTTGAAAAAAGTTATCAGCCAGCTTTTGGAGGAACATGGCGGGTTAATGGAAAAAGAATACCTGCTTGACGCTTTGGTAATTTTTTCCGCCAACGGCGAAAGTCGGGACGGGGATCTTAGAAATTTGCACAAAAGCCACATAGATTTTTTGATTTCCAAACTGCTTCATCAGGAATTTGAGGAAGCCAATAATCTAAAGCATTTTAAAAATTCATACAAGCTTAAATATCAGGTCTTGGATCACTTGGAAGAACTGGCCCAGGATTTGTTTAAAAAAATCCAGGAGGCCAAAAAAGTTTTTAAAACTCATGAATTAATAGATTTATTGATTGGCTCGGATGTTTACGATAAGCATAAGGAGAAATTTGATATAAATTATAACATTGATTTATCCAATGTTTTAGGGAGCGACTGGTTTGAAGAAAAAATGGACGTCATCAACACCAATAAAATTCTATATTCGCTTTTGCGAGCCCATAAAAATATCGGCCAAAACAAGCTCGGCCACTGGGGAGTCCACGACTGGCGCGATATCAGGCCAAAAACCATTAACGATAAAATTTATTTGGTTTTAAAAAATCACGGCAAGCCCATGCACTTCACCGAGATTGCCAATAAAATCAATAAAATTAGTTTTGACAAAAAGAAGGCTAATGCCGCCACGGTTCACAACGAACTTATTTTGGACAAGAAATATGTTTTGGTTGGCCGCGGACTTTACGGCTTGAATGAGTGGGGCTACAAAAAAGGCACGGTGTCTGATGTGATTGTTGATGTATTAAAAGAAGCCGGTGCTCCTTTAGACCGCGAGGAAATTATCAAAAGAGTTTTGGATAAGCGCCTAGTGAAGAAAACTACTATAGTTCTGGCTTTAATGGACAAAGATATATTCAAGAAGATTGATGGTAAGTATGAGTTAGTCGCCCAACATGTAACACGCAACACATAACACATAACATTAAAAAGATTTTAATATTGGTTTATATATAAGAAATCGTTCCGGTTAAAAGCCGGGGCGGTTTTTTTGTTTGATTTAAGGGGTAAAATGTGGTAAAATAATATTAGTAATTGGTAATTTGTAATTAGTAATTTGGATTTTATTTTAATGAATTTAAAGAAAAGAGTTAAATTTACAAGTTTTTAGAGGATTTATAAGATTCCGAATTACAAATTTCCAATTACTAATTACGCATTTATGGATATTGTCATAAATCTTTCCCCGATTGTAGATTTTATCACCTTGCCGCCGCATTTGATGATTTGGCGATTTTTTGTCTTGTTCGGCTGGCTGCCGCTGGCGCTTACTTTTTTATGGGGAGCTAGAGAAATGTGGCTTAGTTATATTCGCGGGCAGTGGGCGAAAGAAAATGCCAAATATGTTTTATTGGCTATTGATATTCCGCGCGGCAACGAACAGACGCCCAAAGCCATAGAAAACTTTTTCGCTTATTTGGGAGGAGCTCATAGCAGTTTCAACTTGATTGAAAAATGGTGGGAGGGCGGTTTTCAGTTGTCATTTAGTTTTGAGATTGTCAGCATAGAAGGCTATACTCAGTTTTTAATTCATACGCCGGTCAAGCACAGAGATTTGGTTGAGTCCGGAATATACGCCCAGTACCCGGACGCAGAAATTACCGAAGTTGAGGATTATACCACTGGCCTGCCAACCAAATTTCCGGACGAAGAATATGATATTTACGGCGCCGAGTTTATTCAGAAAAATCACTGGGTTTTTCCGATTAAGACTTATGAAAATTTTGAGCACCAAATGGGCGCGCCGGAAACCCAGTACAAAGACCCGATGGCCGCACTGATGGACATGTGCTCCAGTTTGCGCCGGGGCGAGCAACTCTGGTATCAATTAATTGTGATTCCCATTGGCTTTGACTGGGCCGAGGAAGGTGAAAAGGAGATAAGCCGGTTGTTGGGCGAGACCATTGAATCGGAAAAAAATATTTTTGATAAAATTGGGGATTTGGCTATAGAATGGATGGGGGATTTTAGCGAATTTGTTTATAAGCTTTGGGGAGACATTGAGGATAAAGAAAAAGAAGAGGATGAAAAATTTCGAATGATGAATTTGAAACCGAAGCAAAAAAAGCAGATTGAGGCCATTACAGAAAAAGTTTCCAAACTGGGATTTGAGTTTAAAATCAGGATGGTTTATGTGGCCAAAAAAGAAGTTATGAACAGCCCCAAGGTGATGGGCGGGTTTGTCGGTTTTATGAAGCATTTTTTCTTGCACGATTTAAATAATATTTCCCCGGAACTGAAGATGACCGCCACCAGGGCTTTTTACCTTTTTAGAACTTCTCGTGTAAACAGAAAAAAGAATAAGTTAATAAAAAATTATATTAACAGAGATGATTGGGCCGGCAAGACCCCCGGAATTTTTAATATAGAAGAACTGGCTTCTATTTGGCACTTCCCGGTTGAAGCGGTTGTTAAAGCTCCGTTAATTCAAAAGGCCCCGGGCCGGAAGGCTGAACCGCCAATGAGCCTGCCAATAGGCGAAGAAAGGGTATCGGAAGAAATATTGGAGCCGATATTTGAAGAAGAAATTTTTAAAGGCGAAAAAAACGAAGGCCCTAAAGCTGGAAAACCAAAGCTGGAAGCCATCAGAGATAAGGAAGTTGAAAAAGCCAGGGAAGCAAAAAGGATTTTTAAAGAGGAGATAATGGCTGAGCCAGCTAGTCAAACAGGATTGGGCTCGCCTCGCTCGCTTGGCGAAGCTGGCCAGGCGGAAAAAAAGGCGTCGCCGCCGGGAAATTTGCCGGTGGCATAAATTGAAGCCAAAGATTATTATTTTATGCCAATTTTCAATGACTTAAATTTAGATAATTGGAAAGAGTCAGAAATTTGGACTGATAGTCTTTGGATAATAAAAGAAAGAGACAAAACCGGCAAGCATAGTAATTTTTATCATGGCAACTTCGTTCCTCAAATTCCCCATCAATTTATATTAAGGTACACAAAAAAAGATGAAATTGTTTTTGATCCGTTTGTTGGAAGCGGAACAACGGCGTATGAAGCGGAAAAACTTAATAGAAATTTTATAGGAGTTGATATTCAGAAGAATCTGCTTTTGAAAGAGGTAATTTGGCAGTATGGGGCACTTTCAGGCGATTATTATATTTTTAAACACGAGTATATTTATTAAAAAAATTATGAAAGCACACATTTTAATTACAAATAAAGAAACTTTTCCCATCTGTCGCGACAGGTTAATTTGGGGTGTTGGGATAGAGGATATACCAGAGCATTTTAATGAGCTTGTTGATATGAAAAATTCAAGAAAGCCATACTTGAAAATGTTGGTTGATATGCTTGGAATAAGGAAGGGAGATTTAGTTTTTCTCTATGAAAGACGGGTTGGCTTTCACGGCGTTTATAAAGCGAGCAGTGATTTATTTTGGGATACCAGCGACATTGTAGATACATCAAACGGAAATATAATAGGCAAACAGTGGCCGTTACGCATATGTTTAGAATGCGTAAATTATTTTCCTAACCCAGTTCCAGAGGATTTACTATTTTCCACACCAAAATACGAAAATGATTTTTGGATATGGGCTTATCGAAAAGTACAAGGTCCTAGAGGTTGCAATACCATAACCAATGAAGCGGCAGAATCACTAATTGAATTGTTGGTAAAAGTAAATAATATTGATCAAAAATATGCTAACTTTAATCCTTATCAGAAACCACAACAAACGGAGAATATATTCTTGCCACTAAATTTAGAAACAAAGCGAGTTGAGTTGGAAGATATTCTTAGAGGTTATTTAATTGGTATTTTAGACAAAAATTCAGATGATGGTCTATATAATATTTTTGGTCCGATGGAGGATATTGAGTGGTCTGCTAACAATGTGCCGTATCATATAACTCAAAAAAATATTGATATACTATGTTTTCATAAGAATTTTAAATATACCGGATTACCATTCAGATATAAATATTCCGTGATTGAACTCAAAAAAGATATTTCAAAACCGATAGATGTCACTCAATTAGTTAGATATTCACAATGGGCGGCTATCAGATTGGCAAATGGCGAGCTTGAAATGATTCAGCCGATTTTAATTGCGGCCGGATTTCAAGATGATACAATCCGAAAAGCTAAGGAATCTGACTTTAATCAAAGGGGAATAAAATTATTTCAATATGAAGTTATTTCAAATAATAAAATAAAATTCAAGGAATTATAATAATAAAAAATTTATGTTTTACGAAATTAACATCAAGGCCCGTGCTGACAGTAAATTATCACAAAAAGAATTAGAAAATCAGCTAGTTATTGCATTGCATAATGTAGACAGCCAATATTCTAAACTTGATGGAGTAGATGATGATTTAGAAGTAACAGATTACGAAATAACAGAAGCGACACCTGTATGTGAAAATTGCAATGGAGAGTTAGAATATAGGATGTTTGACATTGACGGAATAAATTTGGAAGAACGTTTGGTTTGCGAAGAATGCGGGTTCGGAAAACCAGATTTAAAATAAGAATATAAAATAATTTGTAAGAATTAATAGCGTTGTTTATGGTCTTGTTTTTAAAATTGACACTAAAATTCCCCTTTTTGTCATCCTCCGGCTTGACCGGAGGATCCAGGGGTGAGCCGTAAAAGCGGGAATTATCCCTTAAAGTTTTTAGAATCGTATTTATTGCTACCCCCTGGATTCCCAATCAAGTTGGGAATGACAAAAGTGTAAACAACATTCTGAAATTTAACAAATAATTTTTTAAAAAATAAAAATCAAGCCAACTTAAAAAAAGTAAAAACAGTAGAGTATTTGCACTATGTAATTTGCGATTCGGTTATTTAATATATTTTTTCAAATTTCTAATTACAGATTTCCAATTATTAAAATATGGACAACAACATCACCGTGTTCGCGGAAACCACTTTCCGCAACCGGGCGCAAAAATTCGGAATAAAAAAAGACGACCGCCGCCGCCATATGTATTTAATTGGCAAAACCGGCATGGGCAAATCTACTATTCTGGAAAATATGATTATGGAGGACATTCGCGCCGGCCGGGGAGTAGCCGTGGTTGATCCACATGGAGATTTAGCTGAAAAAGTGATTGAATATATCCCTGCAGACAGAATAAACGACGTTATTTATTTTAATCCGGCTGATATGGAATATCCAATCGCTTTTAATGTGGTGGAGCAGGTTGAGCCGCATTTGCGGCATCTGGTGGCTTCCGGCCTGATAGGGGTTTTTCAGAAACTCTGGGCCGATTCCTGGGGACCGCGTTTAGAATACATTTTGCGTAATTCCATTTTGGCTATTTTGGATTATCCGGGTTCAACTTTGCTGGCTGTCACTAGGATGCTTTCTGATAAGCCATTTAGAAAAAAAGTGATTACCAAGATTCAAGATCCGGTGGTCAAAGCCTTTTGGGTTAATGAATTTGCCAGCTATGCTGATAAATTTGCCTCTGAAGCGGTTTCGCCCATTCAGAACAAGGTCGGACAGTTTTTGTCCAGTTCTTTAATTAGAAATATTGTCGGCCAGGTTAAATCGTCAATTGACATGCGCGAGATAATGGACGAAGGCAAAATTTTGATTATGAATTTAAGCAAAGGCCGGATAGGGGAGGACAATTCGTCCTTATTAGGTTCTATGATGATTACCAAAATTCAGCTGGCGGCTATGAGCCGGGTTGATCTGCCGGAATCAAAAAGAAATGATTTTTATTTGTATATTGACGAATTCCAGAATTTTACCACCGACAGTTTTGCCAATATTTTGTCGGAAGCCAGAAAATATCGCTTAAACCTGATTATGGCCAACCAATATATAGAACAGTTGGGCGAGACAGTTCAGGCGGCGGTTTTTGGCAATATCGGCACTTTGATTGTTTTCCGGGTGGGCGCAGCCGATGCCGAAGAATTGGTTAAAGAATTTACTCCCACTTTTACCGAGGAAGATATTGTTAATCTGCCCAAATATGAAATTTATTTAAAATTAATGATTGACGGCATTGCTTCTGACCCTTTTTCCGCCCGGGGGCTTCCTCCTCTGACCGAAGAAGAAAAAACCGGCCATGCGGACAAGGTTGTTAAGGTATCCCGCGAAAGGTATGCCAAACAAAAGGGAGTGGTAGAAGACAAGATATTGCGCTGGCACGCCAATGAAGGTGGAGAAGAAGATGCGGGGACCGCCCAGGCGGGGAACAAAAACATGGTCAGAAAGCCGGAAAAGCGGTTGTATAGTCCCGCAAGCCGGCCAAGCCCGGTAAGGCCAAGGGAGGCGATGGCCGCAAAGGTTGAAATTAAAAAAGATGATGATACGTATAAATATCCGGCCGTCTGTTCCCGCTGCGCCAAAGATACCATGGTTTCCTTTAAGCCGGACGGCTTGAGGCCGGTTTTTTGCAAGGATTGCCTGTCAGATTTAAGAAAAGAAAAACGCAACGAAACCGAAGGCAGGAGAAAAGCCAAGGAAGAAGAGCTGGCCCGATTGGAAGAGTCTTTGCCAAAAAAGGAGAATACCTTATCTTTGGGCCAAGCTTTAAAAATGGCGCCAGTTGAATTTAAAAAAGACGGTGCCAAGGATTTAAAATCAGAAAAATCCAAACCAACGGGTTTTGTCTGGGAGGCAGACGGCTCCAAGCCAGATAAGCCGAAGAAAAACAAAACCGATGAAGTGAGTTTAAAAGAAGGGGAGGAGATAAAATTAGACAGATAGATAAATGAAGCACGTAAATAATTACAAGCACAAAATTCAAATAACCAAAATTCAAAATTGTGTTTTTGAAATTTGAATTTAAAAAATTTAAATTCCCGCCTGTCTTGCATGTGCAAATGGCGGGTAGGTGTTTAGGATTTAGCGATTAGAATTTCTTAATTTTATAATTAGAGAATTTTATTTTTCTTATCCGCCAGTAAAATAACTATATGTTTACCCCTTCAGAAAGATATTTAACAGATTTTTTTAATAATCCGGCTTGGCCCGATTATTTTTTTATTCATGGCTATCCGCTGTTGGTAATTGCTTGGAATCTACTTTTACTGCTGGTTCCTTTCGGTTTAGTTTTTTATTTGAAAAAAATTTGGCGGAAAAGAGATTTAAGCAAATTTACACTATATTTAATTACTGTTGGCTTGGGATTTTTGTGGCTGCTTTTTATCCCCAATGCCGCCTATATAATTACCGATGTCAGGCATTTACTTGACTATTGCCCCCTTGGCTCTCCGGAAAGGGTTTGCTCGTCTGGGGCTTGGCTGATTATGTTTTTCTTTATTTACGCTTCAATCGGCTGGGTGGCCTTTGTCTTTTTGTTAAATCAAATGAAAGAGTTTATTATCCAAGCCAAAAGTGAAAAAGCCGGCCGATATTTCATCTGGCTATCCATCCCTCTGGTTTCTCTCGGGACATTATTGGGGCTGATAGACCGTTTTCATTCCTGGGAGTTTCTTTTGTTCCCGGCTATGATTTTTAAAAGCGGCTTAAGATATTTTACTGATATAATTTATTTTAAGGATTGGGCGGTTTTTACGGCCGGATTATATATTTTGTATTTTATTGGAAATTTTTTATTTAAGAAGAATATAAGAAAATAATCAATATGCCAATTGACTATCTAAAAATCGGACAAGCCGGCGAACTGGAAGGTGGTGACCGGAAACTTTATCGCCGGCTGGAAATGGCGCCGGGGATTTTGTCGTGGGGGACATTATTGGTTCTGCTGATTTTTTCATATTTCAAACCGGTTTGGGTAGCTTATTTCATTATTGCTTTTGATGTCTATTGGCTGCTTTTGGTTCTTTATTTGGGCCTGCACCTAATATCGTCTTATAGGAGACTGCAGAAAAACAAAAAGATAAATTGGCGCCAAAAACTTGAAAGTTTATTTGATAAGGAAAGTTTAAAAGATTTACCTAAAGACTCTTTGGCCCGGCAAGGGTTAAATTGGCAAGATGTCATCCAACTGGTGGTTCTTCCCACTTCTTATGAAAGTCTGGATATAATCAGGCCGACTTTTGAGGCTCTTCTTGGCGACGGTTATCCGACAAAAAACATGATAGTCGTTTTTGCCATTGAAGAGCGAGCCGGAAAAGAAGCCCAGGAACGGGCCGAAATCGTTAAAAAAGAATTCGGTTATAAGTTTAAAGAATTTTTAATTACAATTCATCCCGACGGCATTGCCGGGGAGCTAAAAGGTAAGGGCGCTAACCAGGCCTGGGCTGCCAAAATTGTTAAAAAAGAAATAATTGATAGGAAAAATTTGGATTATGGTAAAATTTTAGTCAGTGTTTTTGATATTGACACCAGGGTGGAGTCCGGTTATTTTTCCTGCCTGACCTACAAATTTTTAACAGTTTCCAGCCCTTATCGGGCCAGTTTTCAGCCGGTGCCGGTTTATCACAATAATATTTGGCGGGCGCCATTTTTTGCCCGAGTAGCGGCGTCTTCTAATACTTTTTGGCAGATGATGCAACAGATCAGGCAAGAAAAGTTGGCTACTTATTCGGGGCATTCCATGACCTGGCAAGCGATAGTAGACATAAATTTTTGGTCAACCAGCATGGTTTCCGAAGACTCGCGCATTTTCTGGCATTGTTTTATGTATTATAACGGCGACTATCGGGTGGAGCCGATGTATTTTTTCGTTTCCATGGACACCACCGAAGACGCTACCAGCTGGCAAACGATAAAAAGTTTATACAAACAGCAAAGGCGCTGGGGCTGGGGAGTGGAAAACCTGCCCTATCTAGTGTTCAACGCTATCAAGAGATGGAAGCAGGTTCCCAAGCTAAAAGTAATAAACAAAATATTGGTGCAAGTTTATGGTTTTCATTCTTGGGCGACTAATGCCTTGATAATCGCTGTCATCGGCTGGATGCCCATGCTTTTGGGCGGAGACAGGTTTAATTCTTCGGTCCTTTCCGGCAACTTACCCCTAATAACCCGAACCTTAATGATGCTGGCCATGGTCGGCCTGGTGCTGTCGGCGATTGTTTCCACCTTGCTTTTGCCGCCCAAGCCGAAAAGATACGGCCCGATTAAATATATCAAAATGTTTTTGCAATGGATAATACTCCCCTTTAGCATAATTATTTTTGGAGCCATTCCCGGCCTGGAAGCCCAGACCAGATTAATGTTAGGCGGGAAGTTCCGCCTGGGTTTTCAGGTGACGCCAAAAGGGGATGCCAGTAAACATAATGTGAATTGGGATCAGGAGTAGGGGATTTGCGAATGACGAATTACGAATGACGAATTATTTGTTACCGTTTTGACCTTGAGTTGAGGCGGATTTTTTAATTAGGTTGTAGCGGGTAGGGGGTAGGCGGTAGATTAAAACTTAGTTTCTGGTACTTGAGAACCAAGTTCTGATTTAATACTAACGATTAGCTTCCTTGTCATTCCAGGGCTTCAGCGGAGCAGAGCGGAGCTGAAGAACCTGGAATCCAGGAGTAAGTCGCACGAGTAATAATTATTTAGAAAACATAATTAATACTTCGTTTTGCTGGATTCCAAATATTTTTTCTTTTGTTCTACTGCAGAAAAAATTTTGGAATGGCAAATAAACTCGTTAATAAGAATGGTGAAGCTGGGGAACTAAGTTCCGAAGCCTCGGAACTTAGTTCCAATAGGTAAGTATTTTTTATTAGCTAATATTAGCATATTTTATAAAATATACTTGACAAGTTGTCAATAATGTGATATGATGGTATATTAAATATTTTTGCGCAGAAATAAACTACTTTATAAATCGTAAGCCGTAAAATGTTTAGTAAGTCCGCTTCGGCGGACAAATTGACAATTTATATCCAAACCCGCCCCTCCCCAGTTTTATAAATTTTATTTGTCAAACTGGGGAGGGGCGGAATTTGGATAGAATTTTTTTGAAAACTTAAACTTTTTAACTTTAGGAGGTGGCGAATGAAGGAAAGAGACCCATACGCGATTACCGCGCGAAAGGATTACAAAACTCCTTTCGGCAGCAGTGGTTTGAGTCGGGAGATGGAGGGTTTTCCAACGGGATTTAATATTGACTTAACACCAGAGGAAGACCTATCGGACTGCGGGTTTGCGCCTGACCCTGAAAAAGGTTTTTTTGGTCGGGAAAATATGCCTGACCCGGCTTCATTGCCGCCATGGCTTAAAAGGGGCTGTCGCCGAAAGGCGACTCCGATAAAAATTTAACAAAAAATAATCAGTATAACTCAATATTGGTTAACTTTTGTTAACTTTTTATCTCAATTTATTCTTTTCTCGCGCCCTTGGGCGCAATAATTCCTTGCGGGGCGCTACGCCCCGTTTTGTATTGGC
>Ga0210057_1002265_pt1 | contig 27783 bp, 27 predicted proteins | sample CryGeyCG2114_010_2_FD_183968 | JGI IMG/M metagenome (GOLD analysis project Ga0210057, IMG submission 183968) | Groundwater microbial communities from aquifer - Crystal Geyser CG10_big_fil_rev_8/21/14_0.10 (SPAdes) (version 2) | ecosystem: Environmental > Aquatic > Deep subsurface > Groundwater ...
CATTTTTAGAAAGAGTATTAACTCCGATTCCAAAAGGTAATATTTCGTTGTCAACTCCAATCATTGCTTCTAATTCTGTTTGAGTAGGGTTTCCTGCTCCTTGGAATTTTAAAGTCAAATCTCCTTTGGTCATTTGAGGTGTAAAGTGTGTTGGAAAGAAACTTGGTACTGCGAAGTATTCTACTACGAAATCAAGTAGGTCTTTTGAAAAGAATCCTTGATTTGCATTGTTAATCGCTGTTTGGGATTTGAATGACCAGTTGTCTGTTTTTGTATTGTATAGTCCGTAAGTTAAGTTTCCGAAATCTTCAAATCCTTTAATTCCAGTAACTCCAACTAATTGGTCGTGGTGTCTTCCTCCTCCTAGGTATGCGTTTCCGAAATCATATCCTGCTCCAGCATATATGCTGTTATGAAAGTCTGTAAGATTTTTTCCTGTTTCAAATATTCCTAATTCTAGGAAGATATTTTTGTTTGTTGCTTTTCCTATTGCGAAGTATTGTGGTTCGGTTGTTTTTCCGTAGCCTAATCCTGCATCTATTAAGAAGTTTGTTTCTCCAGGAATTGATTTCCAGCCTTCTAAGAAGAATTTGTCTTGTCCGTCCCATTCTCCTTGTTTGTAAAGTGCAAGGCCTGTGTGACTAGGTAAATTTACTTTTAGTCTTCCAATATCTTTTCCTTGTTTGTTAAAATCGTACTTTAACTCGAAGTTGTCGTTACCTAAGGTGATTCTTTGATATTGTATTGGCTGTGCAAATATGTTCGATGCACCTGTTTCTAAGTTAAGTTTTAATTTAGGTGCGTCTTGAATTATCTCTATTTTAGAACTATCTTGTGCAATTTGTTGGGTTGCAAGTGTGTCTATGTCTGGTTGTCCAGATAGTGCGCTAGCAATCTTTAATGCCGTTAATAGTGTTTTCATTTTGTTAACCTCTTTGTTGTTACAACGTAGTAGTATACATTTTGTATTAATATTTAATTCATATCATTAATATTAACCCTATTAAAAACAGAAATTAATATAAACCCCAAAAATTAAACACACTATGTGGAAAGAAAATTAATCAAACAAGGAATAGGTGGATATACGATTTATCTTCCTAAGAAATGGATTGACAAAAAAGGTCTAACTGAGAAGGATGTGGTAGAAATAAAAGAATTTGATCAGGATTTAGTGATTAGAAGTCAAAAAAATCAGAAAACAAAAGCATTTATTGATGTTAAAGATTCGACGGAAGTAGATATAAAAAATTTAATTACGCATTCATACAGATTAGGTCACGATCAAATTTCAATAAAAAATATCTCGGACAAAAAATTGGAATTTGTAAAAAAATTATTGCAAGACTTTATTTTGGGTTTTGAAATCACGGATATAAAAGAAGGTTCTTGTTTAATAGAAAACATTTCTGAACCTTCAGGAGATAAATATGATGTTTTGTTAAGAAGAATATTTTTAATTAATAAGCAAATGTATGAATTGATTCTTAAAGACGTTTCTGAAAACAAATACTCTGGAACAGATGAAATAGAAGAGTTAAGAAAACAACAAGATAAATTGGTGTTGTTATGTAAAAGATTGCTAATTAAAAGCAGATTAGAAAAAGATCCTATTCTAGACTGGGAATTGTTGACCTTTATTATGCACATAGGGCACAATTTATATTATTTATATTTAGAAGCGAATAAAAAGAAATTAAAATTAAAGCAAGAAACAAAACAATTATTGGAAAAATGTGAAGAATATTACATTTTGTTTTATGATTCTTTTTACAAGCAAGATATTAAAAAAATAGAATCGCTGAACGGTCTGAGGATTAAGTATCAACAAGACTTAGTTGAGAAAGTTTTCAAAAAAGAAGTTTCTGAAAATTATTTGTTTGTATCTTTAATAAGAGAGAATTTAAGACTTGTTCAGATAAGCTCTAGTCCTGTGTTGAGTCAACTTTTGTCGTTGAAGGAAATTCATAATTTGTAAGCTGAACATTTTTTAGCCATGTGTCAATAAATCCTCTCTCTCTTGTAGGAAGTACATAAGTTCCATTTCTATATTTTGCATTTTTGTAAGCAAAATAGTCTTTACTTCCAATTATTTCTTTAGCATCTTTCAATCTTTTAGGACCTAGAACTGCTTCTACGCATAAGTCTTCAAGGTCTATTTGTCCGTCTAAATAATTGTTATTCATTGCTAATTCTATTGCGTGCGCAATTGGTTTTATTGGTTCTGCAAATTGTCGTTCATCAGGGCGGGTTGTTTGTAACCATGCATCCATCTGATAATCAGTTACAATATTTCTTATTCTTTCAGGAGATGTATCTATTGCAAGTCTATATTGTCTCATTAAATAAACTACATAAGGATTTTGAGACAGGGTGTTGAAAGTGTTGTTGCCTAAAGTAAATGCTCCTGCATTATCTGGAGTGTATTTTGTACTATCTTCTTTGTTGAAAAATACTTTATCTTTAGGTATGGCATTAGTTAAAACCATTTGACCTTGAGTTATGTTTGGAAGTTTAATGTCTGTAGGCTCATGTACAGATATTCCATAAAGCATAAGTGTAACTGCTGCGAATGGTAAGGTTAATCTTTTTGTCCACTTCAAAAAATCTTTAAATGGAGTGTTAGGATCTATTGCTCTTTCATACACTGGTTTTAATTCATCATATAACTCTTGTCCAGTTTTGTGTCTTTCCCAATAATTATATGATAATGCTTTTTTAATTGGTTTTCTTACTTCTCTAGGAATAATTCTAGAGCCTTTTTTTATAATTTTGTTTAAGTCTGCAGAACTCATTTCTGATATTAATTTTTCAGGATTTTCTGCTTTGTTTAATTCTTTTTCAAGAGGATATTCTCCTGTGTACATTCTAAAAATTAATGCTGCAGTTGACCAAACATCTGATTGAGATTTTGGTCTTATGCTTTTATCTACGAAAAGTGATATTTCTTTCTTTGGTTCATCTTGGTTTTCGTAAAAGAATACTTCTGGAGCTCTTGTGTAAAGGAAACCAATATTTTTTCTATCTTTTTTATTTAAACCATATGCTATTGTTGTTGCTGATCCAAAATCTAAAAGTTCTGCAGTTTCTGTTCCATTAGAATAGTCAATTCCGATGTTATCCGCTTTTATGTCTGCGTGCACTTTAGGCTCTTTTCTTTTTGTGTGAAGATCAGCAATGGAGCTAGTAATATCTAGTCCAATTTTTAATAGTCTTTCTTCACTCAGATTTTCATTTTTATAAGATGCACGTACTGTTTCGTCAAGAAGAATGTCTGACAGAAATGTATCATATTTTTTTGTTACAATGAATGGTTTTTTCTTTTTATCATACATTAACCATCTTGTTGCTATGTTTCTGTATGCATTAGGATCAAGCGCTTCACTTATCATGAACTCATTTTCTGATATTTCTCTCTCAAGAGCTTGTTTTATTGCAAGTTCGCTAGGATCATATACTTTCACTGCAACCGAATCATTCGTAATTGTATCTGTGGCAGAATAAACTGAACCCCATGTTCCCTGACCGAGTTTTTTATCTAATTTGTATCTATCATCGTCTATTACATCAGATATGATTTCTATTCTGTTCTCTCTTAGGAGATCATTTAGTCTTTTTTTATTAGATCCGGGCATTTTACTATGTATATGTACGACGCTATTTATATAATTTTCTCTTTTTTATCACTGTTTAATGGTAAAATAACGAATGGCATTTATCTTCAATATAGAAAATAACTAATTTTTCTCATAAAATGCACCAAAACTCTTATATATAAACAAATTTAGAAATTAATCAAAGAGGGTGAGTAATTATAGTTTCTACTGAGGAAAAGCACTGGTCTTTAAAATCAGAAAAAGAAGTATTAACAGATCTTGCTACAAGTATGTCTGGGCTTTCAGATAAAGAAGTTCAGGAACGATTAAACAATTACGGTAAAAACATTATTGAAAAAGAAACTAAACAAAACATCTTAAAAATATTGTTCAGAAATTTTAATAGCATTCTAATTTACATTTTATTAGCAAGTGGAATAATATCTATTTTGTCAAACCATTTGGTTGAGTTCATTGCAATTATTATTATAATTTTATTCACTGGATTGATTGGGTTCTTTCAAGAACTAAAAGCAGGAAAAGCAATAGATGCATTGTCAAAGTTTACAGCAAAAAAAGTTTTAGTTATAAGAATTAATCAAAAGCACGAAATTTTTTCAGAACACCTTGTTCAGGGCGACATTGTGTTGTTAAAAAGAGGAATGATTGTTCCTGCAGATATTCGTGTTCTGGAATCTAAAGGAATCTTAGCAGATGAATCTATTCTTACAGGAGAATCTCATCAAAAACCAAAGCATTCGCAAAAACTTTCAAAACATGATCTAATAATTTCAGACATGGATAACATGTTATTTAGCGGAACTCACATTGTTGCAGGTTCAGGTTTTGGTATAGTTGTAGAAACAGGTCTTGATTCAGAATTAGGAAAAATATCATCAACATTAAAGAGAATAGGTAATCAAAGAAGTCCGTTGCAAGTAAAAATAGAGTCGATGAGTAAAAGAATTTCTTATGTTGTAATTGTTATCTGTATTTTATTTTTCATTTTATTGTTGAGTAAAAATTTTGAATTATATGAAGCGCTATTATTGGTTGGTGCCGTAGCTGTTTCTGGAATTCCAGAAAGTTTTCCTTTGGCACTCACTATGGCATTATCTAATGGAATCAAAGTTATGTCTTCTAAAAATGCGCTTGTTAAAGATTTAAGTTCAGTTGAAACGCTCGGAACAACAACTGTGATTTGCACTGATAAAACTGGAACGTTAACAGAAAACAAAATGCTAGTAGTGAAAATGTTTTCAAATGAAGTCGAATATTGTGTCGAAGGATCCGGTTATGATCCAAAAAGTATTTTTGTAATCAATCACAAAGTAATTAGTAAAGATAAATTAAAACAGCAGGAGTTATTTTTTAAAACAGCAATTCTGTGTAATAATTCAGAAATAGATTTGAAAGAGGGCGAGTGGGTTCTTAATGGAGAGCCGACAGAGGGCGCAATTTTAACTCTTGCTAAAAGTGCGGGTTACGATGAAGAAATATTGCGAGAACAAAATAAAAGAGTGTTTGAAATTCCTTTTGACTCATCTATTAAATTTATGGTTGTTGTTTGTGAAGAGAAAAAGAAAACAATTATTCAAACGGCGTATCTTAAAGGAGCTCTTGAAAAAGTGTTGGAAAAATGTTCTTATGTGAGAAAAGAAGGAAAATTAGTAAAATTAAACTTAAACGAAAAAGAAAAAATCAAGGCCAAACTTGAAAAGTATAGTGAAGAAACATTAAGAGTTCTAGCGTTCGCTTCTAAAATTCTAAAAAGAAAATTAAGTGTTGGAAAAGAGGTTCACAAAGAACTTGAGGGGGGTTTTGTTTTCGAAGGCTTCGTGGGCATTGAGGATCCTATAAGAAAAGATGCACATGACGCAATTAAAGAATGTCATTCTGCAGGAATACGTGTGGTTATGATTACAGGGGATCATAAAATTACTGCTAAAAGCATAGGTGAAAAATTAGGATTATTAAAAGTGGGTGCTGATTTAGTTCTGGAAGGAATAGAGCTAGATAAGATGGATGATTCAGAGTTAGATAAAATAATAAACACGGTGGCGATTTTTGCACGAACAACTCCTGATCATAAATTAAGAATTGTTGAATCACTTCAACGCTGTGGAGAAATTGTTGCAATGACTGGTGATGGTGTTAATGATTCTCCTGCTTTAAAGAAGGCAGATATCGGTGTTAGTATGGGTAAAGGCGGAACAGATGTTGCAAGAGAAGCCTCAAACATGATTCTAGCAGATGATAATTTTAGCACAATAGTAAATGCGGTAAAGGAAGGGAGAACAATTTATAGTAATATTCGCAGATTTATTTATTATTTGTTAACTGGAAATATTACTGAAGTTGCGCTTGTTGTTCTTAGCATCGCTGTGGGCTTATTGAGTCCGCTTACAGCTTTAATGGTGTTATTCATTAATGTAGTTACAAGTACGTTTCCAGCAGTCGCATTAAGTGTCGAACCAACGCATAACAAAGTAATGAAGCAAAAACCGAGAAATCCAAAAGAACGTTTACTTTCTAATTATATTCTCTTCAAAATAATTGTGCTTATTCCTATAATTTTCGGAGGTACATTCTTGTTATTTTTATGGGAAGTTAATGCGGCGGGTGCGAGTATAGAACGTGCAAGAACTGTTGCGTTCACCACGTTAATATTGTTTGAGTTATTTCATTCTTTTAATGCAAGATCGCTACATACTTCTATTTTCAACAAAAACTTTTTTGCAAATAAAAAGATATTTTATGCAGTTGGCTTTTCTTTAGTTTTGTTGTTGATGAGCATTTACTCTTCGCTCGGTCAAGAGATTTTTAGTACGGTGGCTTTGCAAGTTCAAGACTGGTTAATTATAATCTTAGTTGCATCTTTTGTGATATTTATTTCTGAAATTATTAAGTTGTTAATTAAAAGTGAGTTTGAGGAGCAAACAAAACTTCAAGGTTCTTCCTCTAAATTAGAGTAGACTACTTCGAAGTGACAACATAAGTAAACTTTATAAACAGGATTGCATTCCAAAATGTTATGAGTAAAAGAAATTTTAGTAGATTTGTATCGCAAAAACCAAGAAAGCTAGTGGCAACACCAAATATAATTGTAAATATAGATCCTACACAAAACAATTATGCTGCTACATTTAATCAACAAGGAGCATTAGAAACATTTCCTTTAGGTCATTATTATAATTTCAAAGCTCTATTTGATCTAGAAGATAAACTAAAAAATACAGATTATCATTTATTGAGTGGGAGTGATGAAGAATTTATTTTAATGAAAGAATTACTTAAAGATCCGGCTTTTGAAAGAGCAATGAGCAATTACAAGAAACAATCTGAAGATGATGTTGGTTCTGAAGGAGTATCTAAAATAATTTTAAAAGATTCAAATGATGCACTTATTTACGCAATCAATGATAGAAAAAGCAGATTAAATGATGATTTAATATATTTGGCGTGGTTTTCAAATCCAGAGTTTTTTGGTAAACTTAACGATGAATCTACTTGGGTAGAAAAAAATATAAGAAAGTATAATCATGACTTTTATGCAGATACTCTTTTCATGTTAAACGCACAATTAGGAAAGAAATTCGGACGTGAATTATATGAGATTCCTTTCTTGGAAAGAAGTGCGATAAATAAAGTAGATGAAGTTCTTGAAAAAAATCTTGCCTGGTTCGTTTTGAATAAGCAATCTGAAAAATTTGGAGACCTTATTAAAGAAGATATAGAATTCAATGCGGGGGTTATGAAAGATACTTTTGTTGAAAAATCCTTGAACCAATTAAATAAATTTTACACTAAAATATCAGATGTCTCTTTAACCAATTTGAAATTGATTGATAATCACTTTAACAGAATCTTGGCAGATTATGCGACTTCTTCTCTGATTAGAGTTGAAACGCAGGAAGGGATTTTAGATGCGAAAAGAATATTAGAAAAAAGATATTCAAAATAAATATTCTCAAGGTTTTCCAGGAACTTCATGATGTTGTATGCACCTAACTTCATATTTTATTATTGATTCATCTGATAGATCTTGCGGCAGCACATTTGATTCAAGATCATATGGTGCAGGTTTTCCATTTAGTATGAGTTGCGTTCTTGTTCCAGGATTTTTTCTGCAAACCATACAAATTCCAGAATATTTTTCTACATCGTTAGCTATTGCCATCAGGTCAGGCATTGGTCCGAACGGTTCTGCACGATAATCTAAATCAAGACCAGAGATTATTAAATTAAGATTAGCTTTTAACAATTCTTCAGCAACTCTCACAAGTCTTTTGCTAAAGAACTGTGCCTCATCAATTCCTACGACTTGCGTATCTTTAACGTAGTCAAATATTCTTTCAGGTTCATCTGCAGGTATAGTTTTACAAGCATATTTGATGTTGGTGCCTCTAGAAAAAATGTACCCCTGATTTCGCGTATCTGCGCCAGGTTTAAAAAATTCAACGCCGACATTATCCATGTATTCTATTTTTTGAACACGATGTATTAATCCTTGAGTTTTTCCGCTAAACATTGGTCCTGCAAAGATTTCTAGAATTCCTGGTTTTATATTCGGATTATAATTCATATTATTTTCACTAATCATAGAAGTATATAATCTTGTTCGGCCTTTAAACGTTCTTTACAAACATAACTTTTTTATACTAGGTCAAATGAAAATATGTTATGAAGAAACTACTTTTGATTTTAAGTTTGCTAAGCATACTCTTAATTTCTGCGTGCTCCTCTGCACCAGATAAACTAAACTCATCAGAACAAGTAGAAACTATTCTAAATTTTTTTGTATCAAATGCTGTATTGATGGACAATTATTCAGCGGTCTTTGAATCTGAAGATGATTATCATGTAGTTCTTGATAATAATAACAGTATGTTTTTCGATAAAAAAACAGGGATTATGTATTGTTTACAAGAAGATGGAGCATCAAAAAATTGTGGATCTGTTTATCTTGCAATGATCAATGATTCTTTGTTGATTGACTTAGAAGGTCTTTCTTGTACTCCTTTGATTAATGGAACAATGGATATAAATTATGAATGTGATAATTCGACAATTAAAGAATACTATTCATTGCAAGATGATTTGCACAGAAGGAAATTATTTCTTCCTGCTGTTCAAAAATAAAATAATAAAAAATATTTAACCATAATAACTTGGCTTTTCATCTTTAAGTCTGTTGCCTGCAGCTGATCTAAACTGAGCTTGTAGATTTTCGTACGCTTGTTCAATATCTTTTGTTACTGAGGGTCTTACTTTTTTAAGAGCTTCTTCGAAGAATTCCAAGCTTATTTTTTCTGCTTTCAAATCTTTTCTTAATGTAAGCATTGCCGCTTCTCTACAAACACTTTCAATATCTGCTCCAACGTATCCTTCTGTTTTATCTACAAGTTTTTTAAGATCAACATCTGCAGATAAAGGCATGCCTTTTGTGTGTACTTTGAAGATTTCTTCTCTTGCAGTTTTATCTGGAGAGCCAACTAGAACTATTCTATCAAATCTTCCAGGTCTTAATAATGCTGTATCAAGAATGTCAGGTCTGTTTGTTGCTCCAATTATTACTATTTCATTCAGTTCCTGCATTCCATCCATTTCTGTTAATATTTGGTTTACTGCATTCATTCCAGAGGCACTTGCACGTCCATCTGAGTCAGATACTTTTCTGTTTGGAGCTACTGAGTCTATTTCATCTATGAATATTATTGATGGTGCTGACTGTCTTGCTTTGTCAAAAACTTTTTTCACCATTTGTGGAGTTTCATTGATCCATTTAGACAGTAAGTCTGATCCTTTAACTGATATGAAGTTTGCGCCAGATTCTTTTGCTACTGCTTTTGCTAGTAGTGTTTTTCCTGTTCCTGGAGGTCCATAAAGAAGAACTCCTTTTGGCGGTTTAACCCCTAGTTTTTTGAAAGCATCTTTGTGTTTTAATGGCCATTCAACTGCTTCTATTAATTCTTGTTTAACATCTTCTAATCCGCCAACATCTTTCCAGGTTGTGTTAGGCGTTTCTATGAATACTTCTCTTAATGCAGAGGGTCTTACAACTTTTAGCGCCTCTTTGAAATCATCCATTTTTATTTTTAAATTATCTAAGCGTTCTTCTGATATTACTTCTTCTTCAAGGTTTAGATTTGGAAGAACTTTTCTAAGAACATTCATTGCAGCTTCTTTTGCAAGCGAGGACAAATCTGCACCAACAAAGCCATGAGTTACTTCTGCTATATTATTTAGATTAACATCTTTTGCTAATGGCATATTTCTTGTGTGAATTTTTAGAATTGTTAATCTTCCTTCCATTTGCGGAACTCCAATTATTAATTCTCTGTCGAATCTTCCAGGTCTTCTTAATGCAGGATCAAGTGAGTTAGGAATATTCGTTGCAGCAATTACTACGACTTTTCCTCTGCTTTTTAGTCCATCCATTAATGCAAGTAGTTGTGCGACTACTCTTCGTTCTACTTCACCTTTGCTTTCTTCTCTTTTAGATGCGATTGCATCTAGTTCATCAAAGAATATTATTGATGGAGAATTTTTTTCTGCTTCATCAAATATTTTTCTTAAGTTTGCTTCGCTTTCTCCATAGAATTTGGACATTATTTCAGGTCCATTTATAACATAAAAATTTGAGTTAGTTTCATTTGCTACTGCTTTTGCTAGTAGTGTTTTTCCTGTTCCTGGAGGTCCATGTAATAAAACTCCTTTTGGAGGTTCTATTCCTAATTTCTGAAATATTTCTGGATGTTTTAATGGAAGTTCAACCATTTCTCTTATCTTTTTAATCTCATCTTCTAGTCCGCCAACGTCTTCATAGGAAACTTCAAGTGTTGTTTCTTCTTCTTTAGGTTCAACTACCTCTTGTTTGTATTCTATATGAGTGTTTTCTGTTATTACAACAGGTCCTTGTTTTGGGTTTGTTTCTAGAACTACTAATTTTATATCTCCTAATCCAAATCTTAAACTGTTAAGAACATCTGTTTTCCAATCTCCTGCTGGCGAAACTCGTCTAGGAGTTCCTCCCATAGATATTATATCACCATTCATTAATGGTCTTCCCATCAAACTCATTTTGAATATTTCTGTATTATTTGTGCTTATTATTCCACCCTCTCTTGTTGGCGCAAGTGTGATTTTTTTGGCTTCTTGTACTTCTGCTTTTTTTACAGAAACTACTTCGCCTATTCCTGACCTAGAATTTCTTCTTAATAGTCCATCCATTCTTATTATTGGCAGACCTATATCTCCAGGTAATGCGCGATCAACTATTCCTACTGTTGTTTTTTGGCCTTTTATTTCAACAAAGTGGCCTTCTCGCACACCTATTTGTTTCATATATCCGCCATCTATTCTGACTATTCCTCTATTTACATCGTCTTGTATTGATTCAGAAACTTTTAATTTGATATCTTTTTGTTGATCCTTCTCAGCCATTATTAGCACCCGTATTACTTTATTGATTGTGTGAATCAATCCACTTTTATATATCTTTTGAATAAAAAATTAATAAAAAATCGAATAGAATAAGAATTGAATAAAAAAAGAGTTTTTGTTTATTTTTTCGCTTCCTTTGTTGGAGTGTCTTGTCTCATCATTGGAAGAGGTATTGGAGATGGTAGTCCAAGTTCTTTTGCCAAGATGATTGATTCCAAAGAACATTTCATCATTATGTTGTTTATTAAAAGTCTTGCGGGTTCTTTATCAAGAACTTTGTCTTTTTTCCATTTGTCAAGAATTCCTTTTGCAACTTTTACTTCTTCTAATGCCAGTGTTTCTCCCTTTATTTCTATCTTTGCGAAATCTGAAGAATATTCAGTTTTGTAAGTAAATGCAATTTTAAGTGCAGTTTTTGTTTTGTCTAGGCCTATATTTGATTCTTCTACAGAATCTATTTTTATATTATTATTTATAGACAGTTTTCCTTTTGGTACTGAATTTCTGTTTGCGCTTATAGCCGTAAATGTTACGTTAAGTATATTCATAATATCACCACTCGTCAAGAAAGCAAGTCTTTTTATAAATTTTTTGTGAAAAAGCCTGGATTAGTTAGATATTTATATTATCTTACTTCTATGTTTGTGTATGACTCAAAAAAAGGAAAAAGAAAGATTCAAGATTTCATCGGTCTTTAAATGGATTTGGCGAGTTATATATTCTCCTGTAAAATTAATATACATTATATATAGCCCTATTTATGATTATTTCAACAAGAACGAGAAAATAAAAACAAAACCTTCCGAAGCTCCAAAGAGACATAAAGTTGCAGATGTTCCAAAAAAAGTTTCTCAAATTAGAGTTGTGGACTCTTTAAGAGGTCAATATAGATCTTTTTGGAATAAATTATCGAACGCAGACTCTCTTATCGGAATTATTATTGGGGCTAGAGGTTCTGGTAAGAGTGCTATTGCCATGAGTTTTGCTGAAAATTTAAAGAATAATAAAAAAAAGTTTTTTGCTATGGGCTTTTCTAGTCGAGAATTACCTCGTTGGATTAAATCTGTAGATGATATTTCTGCTTTGGAGAACGATTCATATGTTATTATAGATGAAGGTGGTATTTTATTTTCATCTAGAGATTCTATGTCGACCGGAAATAAATTATTATCTGAATTGTTGTTTATTGCAAGACACAAAAATCTTACGATATTTTTTATTTCTCAGAATTCTTCAAATTTAGAGATTAATACTTTGAGACAAGCGGATTTTTTGGTTCTTAAAAGATCTTCTTTGTTGCAAAGAGATTTTGAAAGGAAGATTATTTCTAAAATATACGAAGAACATGAGGATGGTTTTGAAAAATACAAAGATGTTAAAGGGCTTGCACTTATTTATTCTGATTCGTTTTTGGGATTTATTGAAAATGAATTGCCTTCTTTCTGGTCAGATAGTCTTAGCAAGAGTTTCAAGTGAGTACACATAATCGAAGTAATCAAGATATTTTGCAACAATTTCAGGTTCTTCTAGTATTATTATGTTTTCGTTATTTATTGTGTTCGCAGCATTTGTGGGGTTAAAGCTTCCAGTTATCAAGGTTTTATTGTCAATGATGAATACTTTGTTGTGTTGCGTTATGGTTGTTGCTAAAATAACTGAATTATTTTCAAACATCGGATAAACCCATTCTTTTTTATTCTGAAAATCTTCTATTATTCCTTTTACATTTACGCCGGTTGAATTTCTCTCGAGGATTTCGGAAGCAATATCTTTATCTGTGAAGGTGAATGTCATAAAAATTATGGACTCTTCTGCATTTTCTAGTTCATATAATATTTTTTCTTTGCAAGAATCTCTGGGACAAAAATAATTCTTAATTGTACGATTATTAAACATTATTTTGGTATGGGGGGTTTTTGTTTCTTTGCTTGTTTCTAGAAAAAAAATTTCTTGTTTGTAGTTTTCTGATAGAGCTTTTGATGTTATGATGATTTGATTATCTCTTTTGCTTGATTCTCCCGGATTATAACTTCCAGTTGTGATTATCTCGTCGTCAAAAACACAAAACTTGTGATGCATTAATCCTTTTGTTTCTATTGGTTTTCCGAAATCTTCGTAATTCTTCGCGTAAATGAGTGTTGTTGAATTTATTTTTTCGAAATTATTTTTGAGTGTTTCATCTTTCTGATTATAGAACGCACATTTTGCTTCGTTCGATGAACTTATTAGTTTGCTGAGATCGTTTGAACAATTGTTTATATCACAAAACGCTACAATGATGTCGCCAGTTTCTTCGACGATCGTGCTTGAATAAGATTGTGTGTTGTATTCATATATAACTATTGCAAACACAATAAATATGATTGCAAAAAGTATTTGCTGCTTTTGTTGCATTTTATGTTTGATTTTTATTTTTGTTAATAAATTTTAATGATTTTTTTTCGAAAAAACAAAAACTATTTAAATGAATAGATCAAAGAAAATACTGAGGTGTTTTATATCATGGCAGCAAAGAAAAAAGCTACAAAGAAAAAAGTTGTAAAAAAAACAGCTAAGAAAACAACCAAAAAAGCAGCTAAGAAAGCTACTAAGAAGAGAAAATAAATCTCTTACTTTGAGTTGTATGTTTTATTTTTTTCTTTTTATTTTTTCAAATGGTTTATACTTCTAAGAACGGAAAATTTTGAACCCGGATATTTATTATCGATTTTTTCTAGAAATTCTAATCCTTTTTTTGGTTTTCCTTTAATGTTTAATATTTCGCACAGTTTTTCTATTTCTTCTTTTGTCACAGTTCTAAGAGGTCTTATGTGTTTTTCAACATATTTTGTATTTGTGAAGTAAGATTCAAGAAATTGTTTAGTTTCCATATCTAGATTTGTTGCTATGATCATATTTTTTGTTTTGATTGTGTTTACTTCTGTTAGTTTAAGATATTTTCCAAAAATTCTTTCTAGAAAATATTTAGTTAAGATGAATTCGGGTGTATTCTCTTTTAGCAGATAATATGTCTTGTCAAGAGTTATTTCTTCTCTTGCACGTAAGTCTTTTCGTATTCTTTTTGTAATTAGTTCAATAAAGTGCCTTTTGCAGTACTTTAATCCAGCATATTCTACGTTTTTCAGCTCTACTGATCGGCATTTGGAGCAAGTCATATTCTTCTACCAATTTCACTCTTAATGAATTTTTGTATCTATTTTAGGATGGTTACAAAATGAAAAACTTTATATATATTTATCACTCTCCCAGAGTAGGTACATCCAATCGATAAGATTGGTGCTCACCTCTTTTTCCCGGGGAGGCTCCGAAACTCTAAGTTCTTGAGTCTCTCTGGGTTTATAATCTCTTTATTTTCTCTTCTTTGAGGTTTTATTTTGATGTTTCTTATATATTCTAGAAGTCAAAAATGCTCCAAGTACAAATCCTAAAAAAACGCTTAACAATATGTCGGGTCTGAAATCTATGCTAAAAGTTTTCTTTTTAGGGAAGTACATATCCAGATTGCTAAACTCTGCAGAATATTCTGAGAATACTATTGCCAGATCAGGTCTGCTTTCTTTTAGAGAATTAGCATAATTATAGTAACTATATCCTAATATTGGAAAGTTTTTTTCTTGTTTATTAATTTGAATTCTTGCCTGTGTTTGTAAATCTTTTATTAGTTCAGGTACTTTTTCTTTTGTTATAGCAAGGGTAAGTAGTATTGAGTTTGCATCTGCTGATACTTTTGCTGCTTTGAATAAACAATAAGTGTAATCTTCTTCTTCATAACTTTTTTTAGCATCTGTTAGTTCTTGTTTCTTTGTATCGGTTGCTCCAAACAATAAATCAACATAATTAAGTCTCTCTTCTGCTTCGGTTATTTTACTTAAACAAGCACTAGCTAAATATTGCGAGTTAATTTCAACTTCTTTGCCAGGATACTCAAAAAATCCTGACCACGCAAGAGCGCTATTGTATCTCTCTACAGTATAACCAAGTTGATCTAGAACTTTTGTTTCATTTCCATCAAGAAGATCTAGAGTTTCTAATAATCTTTCTTTTAGAATTATAGATGTTTCTAAATCAGACATTGTTTTTAATTGTCTTGCATTTATTTGTTGTAATAATTCTGTTGCACTTTTATTTGTTGCCTCAGCAATTTTCAGCAAAGATTTATTTGTCAATCCTTTGAATTGTATTGTTCTTATTGTGGTGTCTGCTGAAAAACAATAACTTGCAGCGCTATAGTAATCCTCAGCGATTAGAGCTATTTTCGATTCGTTAATTGATTTTATTGTACTATTGTATGATTCATTATTTTCATCTAGTATCTTTTTAGGAATTGTTGTGAGTATTTCGTCATATCGGGTACACAAACCATTAGCAATTTTGCCCATTATATTTTGATAACTTTCAGGGATGGTTATAGTATATGAATAATCTTTTGATTTCTTCCCTGTGAATTGATAATATGCGTCTTCTAATGTGGATGTGGTGATTATTTCTATTCCTTCTATCTTTAATGAATCTGCATATGTTATGTTGGTAAGATTTGTTGCATCATCTTCTAATATGCTTCTAGAAGGAACTAAAGCTTTGGTGTATCCTTCTTCCATTGCAGCTTGAACTTTTTGTTTTATTCCTGCAACTGGGCCAATTATTCCTCCAGAATTAATAGTTCCGGTAATTACAGTTTCATTGTTTAATTTATCTCCACTTAATTCGCTTACAGTTAGTATTGTTATTGCGGCTCCAGCGCTCGGTCCTCCTACAATTGGAGATTTTGCACGTATTGTATAAAAGAAATCTTTGTTTGAACAATCTTGATCAAGAAAATCGCAAGCTACTTCTTTTGCAAATCTTGTAGATATTTGTGTATCTACTTTTGTCAAAGGAAATGAGTCTATGAATACTCTTCCACTTCCCGGTCTAATATCTAGGTAGAGATCTGCTGTTCCTCCTCTTGATTGGTTTCCGTCTTCAATTACGGTAAGGAGTTTTATGTGTCCTTGTCCTGCAGATACAAGTTGAATTAGTAGTATTAGTGCGAGCAGTAAGATGATTATTGTTTTTTTCATTTTAGATTGTTATTCTTAGTCCCTTATAAGAATTTGGATTTTGTGGTCTAACAGAAACATTTAAATACTAAAAATACTACTGCTAAGTAACAAATGCACGAAAATATGGTTTTTGGAACAGGAACATCTCATTTTCAGATTGAAGAGGCTGTGGCAAGTAGTTGGAGCGAGTTTGTTGCAAAAGACGGCTCTAAAATAGGGAAAGGCGTTCTTCATGAGCAAAAATGGAAGGAAGATGCAGATTATGTTATAGATCTTGGAGTAGATTATTATAAAATGTCTTTGGCTTGGTCAAAATTACAAACTAAACCATTTGATAAATTAGATTCTAAGGAAAAACAAAGATATCATAAATTGTTTAAATATTTAGTAGATAATGGAGTTAAACCGAACATTACATTACATCATTTCGATAATCCTTCCTGGTTTGATCAGAAAAATGGATTTTTGAACAAAGATTCAATTGATGCATTTGTTGATTTTGCAGAAAAATCTTATGAAGAATTTGGAGAATACACTGATCTGATTAGTACATTTAACGAAATTTCTACAGATATTTCATTAAGATATGGGTTGGGAGCAATTCCAAACAATAAAGGGCATTCAATTAAAGGGCCTTTGAGTGTTATAAAAGGTTTAAAGTTGGGAGATGTAGCCATACAAAATATGTCTGAAGCACATCATGCTGTTTATGATATTATTAAACACAAAAATTCTGACGTGAAAGTAGGATTTACTGAGCAATGGAGACCGTTTGAAGCGTATCACTCTAATTATTTCTTGAACTTAATAGAAAAAGTTTTGATAAAAACTGTTTTTGAAAAAACTGTTCTTAATGCATGGGATTCTATGGCTTATAAAAATGGAGAACTTAAAACAGATTTTCTTGGTATGCAATATTATGGACCCTATGCACTTAATGTTTTGTGTAAAGACTTAGTAACAAAAAATCCTGAAAAACCTCATGACTTTTTATGGAATATAGATGCTAATCTTTTATCCGAGGGAATAGATGAACTGGCTCAAAGAATTCCGGAAGTAGATATTTACGTTACAGAAATAGGTTGTGCAACAAATTCTATGAGAGAAAATTATCTTAAAGAACATTTGGGAAAAATTGTTTCCGATGATCGTGTTAAAGGAGTGTTTGTGTGGAGTTTGTTAGATAATTTTGAATTACTTGAGGGATATTCAATTAAATTTGGTTTAATTGATGTTGATCGAGAGAACTCATTCAAAAGAACTCCAAAAAAAGACTACTACTTCTTCAAGAAGTTCATTGAAGATCATAAGAATTAGTATTTTTGTTTATTTCTTCCTCTTGTTTCAACAATTTCTAATCGTTTAAGAATTCGTTTTTTATCTTTTGGATTATACCCCTTTATGAAGTTATCCCAAATCTCTTTTTCTTTTCTGAAGTGTTTACTTTCTACAGCTTCTTTAAATAAATGTAAATCAACTGCCTTATCTTCTTCTTTGTCAGAAACAAATGAAAGTCCAAAATCAATAAATTTTAATTTCCCCTTTTTATCAAGAATCATGTTGCTTGTAGTAAGATCTCCATGAATTATATCTTGATCATGCATTGTTGCTGTATTTTTGCCTATCTCTATCGCAAGATCTATTTGATCATCTAAGATGTTTTTTACTACATCTCCATCTACATATTCAATTTCTAACTTAGACTCATCATCTGAATGTATTAATTTTGGTGCGATTCCTTCAAGTTTTTTTAGAATTTTTGCTTCTTTTTTTGTTCTTGTTTTTCTTAACTCAGAATCTATTTCTTCTAATCGATATGTTTTTACTAGTCTTTCCTTTATTACAGAGGTTCCTTTTTTGATTATGGTTGCTTCCGCTCCTTTGGCCAGAATTGTTTCCATACACTTTGGACATAAGAAGTCTTTTAATTATTTATGATTCTCTTATCTAGAACTCTTCTTCGTATTGTTCAGACTCTTCAAGGAATAGTTCATCTAATTCCCACCTGCTCAGCTTTTTCTGATTAAGTATATTCATTTTAGGTTTTTTTCCAGTCTCGCCTCTAATCTTTTCTAGCTGACGCTCGTCTTCAACATTGTTTACGTCGTATTCGTAATCATTCATTTTTATCACAGTATATGGTTATTTTTTCTATTTATATATTTTTTGGTTTTTATCACTGGCAAGTAAATAAAACTGGCTAGTCAAACCATTTTCAAAAGCTCCCCCTTAGTTAATTTAAAGGGGAATTTTGTTTATAAAATTTATGGACAAAAAGCTAAAAAATCTTCTCTGTTATCGACGAGAAAAAGCGTTATTTGTACTTAAATCGGCGTATATTTTTGCAATTAAGGCAATGCAGTATAATTGTGCCTTTTACAGCCCTTATCTTGCTAGTTTTGCCTGTTTTTAGGAATTTGTTGCATTTTTTGCAGTAACTAAGCTTTTGTTCGCGAGAAAAAGGAACTTTGTACTTTAGAGCTATTTTGTGTGCAAGTTGGGCATACCTATCAGATAGTTTTTCATCATCTTCAAAAATAAGATTTGCTTGAGTAAATAATTCTGATATTCTCAATTCTGCAATCTTTTGATGTTCTGTTTTTTTGGAATGATTGCTACGTTGCTGTTTTTTAACTGCGGCCATTTGTTTGTTTAATCTTTATTTGTTTTTAATTTTATTGGAAATAGTGTTATAAACGTTGAAACTACGAAATTCAAGCATTAGGAACGGTAAGAGCCATTATTTTTCAAACATAGGTTATAAATCATCACAGATTTTCGCGTAATTTGGTGATATTTATGGTTGGAAAGGTTGAGAAGTCAATTGATATAGATGAAATGCACTGTAGAAGTTGTGAATTAATTCTTAAAGATGAATTAAATTCATTAAATTCGGTTGCGTGTAAATCTATAGATTTCAAGAATGGAAAAGCTGTAGTTGAATTTGACGAATCTAAGATTAAATTCTCAAAGATTAAGGAAGCAATAGAAAAGGAAGGATACAAAGTAAATTCAAAGTAATGAATTTGTGAATGAGGTGTGAATTATGGATAAAAGAATTTATGTTCCGGACATTGAATGTGATAGTTGTTCAAAATTAATTAAAAAGAATTTTAGTAATGAGAAGGGAATTGAAAAGATTTCTGTTGATGAGGAATCAGTAACTGTTTCTTTTAATCCTGGCGTGATTGATTTGAAAAAAATTGTTTCAAAGATTACAGAGCTAGGATTTCGTGCATCGGAACAACCTTTTGAAAGAAAGAGTTTTGGTGAAAGGTGGAAAGATTACAAAGAGAATAAGAAAAAATATTTTATTGAAAGAAAACTTTTATCATATACTGGCGGAATATTTTTAATCTTATTATTAATTGAAGTATTATTTTACATGTTCTTCTTGAAGAATATTCCAAACTTCATAGCAAATTATGCTTGGTGGATTTTTTATCTTGATATTAGTGTTGCAGTAACAATGGCGGGAATTTGGCATGTTTTTGCATATCGTGCCAAAGTTACTTGTATGGTTGGAATGATGATTGGAATGACTGTGGGTATGCAAGCAGGAATGATGCTTGGCGCGGTTATTGGTGCAACTAATGGATTTTTTATCGGATCGATGGTTGGTATGTTAATAGGTGTAGTTGTAGGCATTATTACTGGTAAGTGTTGCGGGATAATGGGCGTTATGGAAGGAATGATGGCTGGTTTGATGGGTGGTACGATGGGTCCTATGATAAGCGTTATGATGTTCTCAGATAATTTGTTGTGGTTCATGCCTTTTTATATGGTGGTCAACATATTAATTGTGTGGGGCTTATCTTATATGTTGTTTGAAGAAGTTGTTGAGCACAAAAAAGATGTAGTTGTAAAACCAAAAGATTTTATGACTCTTGCTGCGTATGCAACAATTATAACTTGCATTTTGTTATTATTAATGATTTTCGGGCCGAAATCGGCTTTGATTGCGTTTTGAGGTGAAACTATGAAACATAATGAAATTAGAATAAAGAAAAAAACATTGCTTTACATTGGAGTATTTTTTGTTCTTGCACTTTTCCTATATGTTGGAAGTGCATCTGTACAAGGATACGCAAATAAAGGAACAGCTACAACTACGAACTCAGGAGATGTTCAAGTTGTTAAAGTAAGCTTCAAGAATTATGCTTACTCGATGGAGCCTTCAACTGTAAAGAAAGGAACTCCTGTCAGAATGGAGTTTGATCTAGATACTGTTGTTGGTTGTATGCGAAGTGTTGTTATAAGTTCGTTCAATGTTAGAAAAAATTTGGTTGAAGGAGATAATACTTTAGAATTTACTCCTGATAAATCTGGAACTTTTTGGATAACTTGTTCTATGAACATGGGTAGAGGTCAATTTACAGTAGAAGATTCGTCAGGAGTTAAACCAACATATGTGCAAGAAGAACCTAGCGTAGGTTCTTGTGGTGGCGCTTCTGGTGGATGTGGTGGTTGCGGTAACTGAGGGAGAAAATGAGCGAATCAAAAAAAGAATTAGAAATTAAAGGAATGCATTGCGCTAGCTGTGCTACTTTAATACAAAAAGGATTATTAAAAAAAGAAGGAGTTAAAGATGCTAATGTAAATTATTCAACTGCAAGAGCTTCAATTACTTTTGATGATTCGCAAGTTTCTATTCCTGATCTTTTGAAAATAGTTGAAGATAAAGGATACTCCGCTTCTGAGTTGAATAATAAATCAAGTATTGTCGATTTGCATAAAGAAGATATGTTAAAACTAAGAAATAAGTTATTTATTTCTTCTCTTTTTGCAATTCCTGCGTTCATTATAGGAATGGTGTTTATGTGGTTAAACATAATGCTTCCTTATAGTGATTATATTTTATGGATTCTTGCAACGCCAATTCAGTTTTATATTGGTTGGGAATTTTATAGAGGTGCTTGGATTTCTTTAAAGAATAAATCTGCTAATATGGATAGTTTGATTGCTCTGGGAACTAGTGCTGCTTATTTTTTCAGTGTTTATTCTTTGCTTTTTTTGGAAAACTCTGCGCAGTATTTTGAAACTTCTGCAATTTTGATAACTCTAGTTATTCTTGGAAAATATTTGGAAGCTTCTGCAAAGAGAAAAACAAATGATGCAATTGGAGCTTTGATAAATTTAGCTCCGAAGCAAGCAGTAGTTATAAGAGAAGATAAAGAACTGGTGATTTCTGTTGATGATGTTAGAGTGGGCGATATTGTTTTAGTTAAACCAGGAGAGAAAGTTCCTGTTGATGGAATTATTGTTGAAGGAAAATCTTCAATTGATGAAAGTATGATTACTGGAGAAAGTCTTCCGATTGATAAAGAAAAAGATGCTCAAGTTTTTGCTGCAACAATTAATAGATTTGGCAGTTTTAAATTTAAAGCGAGTAAAGTGGGAAAAGATACAACTCTCTCAAAAATAATTAAATTGGTTGAAGATGCTCAAGGAAGAAAAGCACCAATTCAAAGGTTTGCTGACATGATTTCTTCTTATTTTGTTCCTGTTGTTATTTTTATTGCGATTATTACTTTGCTTGTTTGGAGTGTTTTTCTGGGAAAAGAATTTTCTTTCGCGCTTCTTGCAGCAGTGTCCGTTTTAGTTATTGCTTGTCCTTGTGCGCTTGGTCTTGCAACTCCTGCAGCAATTATGGTCGGAACTGGTAAGGGTGCTAAGGAAGGTATTTTAATAAAAGGAGGAGATGCTTTAGAGACAACATACAAACTTAATTATGTTATTTTTGATAAAACAGGAACAATTACGGAGGGCAGACCTGTTGTTACGGATTTTATTAATTTGAGTTTACTTGAAGATCAAGAAATTCTAAGTGCGTGCGGAAGTCTAGAATCAAAATCAGAGCATCCTTTGGCTCAAGCAGTTTCTTCTTTTGTTTTAGAGAAAAATATTGTTCTTGCTAATGTTTCTGAGTTTGAAGCCGATCCTGGCCATGGAATAAAAGGACTTGTTAATGAAAAAGAATATTTTGTTGGTAGTCCTAAATTGATGCTTAAGAGAAATATTTCTTTAGATGATGTTTCTAAACAAGTTGAACTTTTAGAGTCACAAGGAAAAACAGTTATTTTATTTTCAGACTCAAACAAAGTGTTAGGTTTGTTTGCCATAGCTGATAAAATAAGAGATTCTTCATTTGAAGCGGTGAGTAAACTCAAAAAGTTAGGCATTGAAGTTTATTTAATAACTGGAGATAATAAGAGGGCGGCAGAATTCGTTGCAAAGCAAGCTGGAATTGATAATGTGTTCTCTGAAGTTTTACCGAGTGAAAAAGCAGATTATGTAAAATTATTGCAGAAGAAAGGATTTGTTGCAATGGTTGGCGATGGTATTAATGATGCTCCGGCTCTTGCTCAAGCTGATATTGGTATTGCTATGGGTTCTGGTACGGATGTTGCTGTTGAGGCTGGAGATATAGTTTTAATGAGAAATGATCCTCTCCAAGTATATCGTGCAATTGTCTTAAGCAGGAAAACCATGAGTAAAATAAAACAGAATATGTTTTGGGCTTTGTTTTACAACATTTTAGGAATTCCTATTGCTGCAGGTGCATTATATTTTGTTACAGGCTGGTTGTTATCTCCTATTATCGCGGGGGCGGCAATGGCATTGAGTAGTGTGTCGGTTTTACTTAATTCGTTGTTGCTTAAGTACTCAAAATTATAAATTATGCATAAGTAATAAATAGTACTGCAGGTGTTTAAGTAACATGAACCAAAAACAAATCGGAGTTTTGCTTATAGTATTAGGATTAATTGTTTGTTTCTTTGTTACGATTAATAAGCAGAAGGACGATAGGTATATTGGTTGGATTATTGAACAGCAGAATGGTTCTTGTTATGTTGAAGGAGGCACTGTTTGTTTACATGAAGATAGAGATTATACTCCTTATATAGTCGGATATATAGCAGGATTTTCTCTAATTATTCTTGGAATTTATTTGTTTTGGTTTGATAAAACAGGAGATCTTGTTTTAAAGCAGAGTAAAGAAGTTTCAGAAGCTTTAAAGCAGGCTAAGAGTTTAGAGAAAGATAAAGATGAGTTTGCGGCATTTGTTGCAGGTTTTTCTCGTGAGGAACAGATTGCACTAAAAGCAATAAAAGAGCAAGAAGGAATAACTCAGTCAACGTTAAGATTTAGAACAGGTTTTTCTAAGGCATCCTTATCTTTGTTGTTGAAAGATTTAGAGAATAAAGGAATTATTTCTAAAAAACAAAAAGGTAAAACTAATGAGATTTATTTGATTAAAAAGTATTAATTTTTTAGTTGAGTTTAATTGATTGACAAGATGCAAAGTTAATTTGGGGTTTAAGTATAGATAAGTATAAATATTGAGGTATCTATTGTTTTCTTATGGGTTTATTTAATACATTTAGAAAAAAACCAAGTACACGATACATAGAACTTCAGGATGTTGATTCTTGGTTAGATGGATATATTTCTAGGAATGAAATTGGAACTAGAACTGGAATAATAAAAAGAGAAATTATATCGAAATCTACAAAATTAAAAGAGTTATTAGAAAGTTTCAAACTTGCGCTTCCTAAAAACACAACAGGACTTCCAGAAAGAAGTATATCTGCAATAAAAATAAATAAAGATAAGTACATTTCTTACATTGAAAGTTTCTTGAATAAAACTATTTTGCCTGAGCGACTCGATGAGATTAAAGAATTTATTGAATTATTATCGGAGACTATGACTTCACTGGAAGAAGAGATTCAAAAACATTATTTTTCTATTAAGGAGCATTATCCTGAAGATATTGAGATTATTTCAAAAAAATTGAAAGAGCTTGATGCTGTTATAAGTTCAGGTGTTTCTTCGTTTGAAAATTCTCCAATTGAGAAAATTGCATTGGTTAAAGAGTTGGTTAAGAATTATTATGTTTCGGAAGAAGAAATAAAGTTTCTTAGAGCTGAGTTGGAAGCACTTGATTCCAAGAGACTTATTGAGGTAGAAAAACGTTCTAAGATAGAAGATAAAGTTAATATAATAAAAAATTCATTAGGATATCAGGATTTCAGAAAAACTCAAGAACGTTTAGAAGAATTAGTAGAATTAGAGGAAAGGATTGTTTCCGAATTTAAATCTGACTTAGCATCTCTTGATACATTTTTTTTGAGAATTTTGGGAAAAGCGGAATCAACACTAAATTCATTTTCAAAAAAACCATTAGAGACTATGTTGAAAAATGGAGAAAAGCTTGCAAAGAAGATTGATTCTTCTTTTGTTAAAGCTAAGAAAAACAAAGTGTTTATTGATGACTTGAATATTTCTTCTAAAAAAATTAGGGATTATCAAAAAACTCTGTCTGATTTTGTTGATGAGCGTAAAGGTCTTAATATTCGTTTGAAGAATAATTCTGCTAATTTGAATGTAAGAGAACACGAAGGTTGGATTAATAGTATTAATGATTCTATTAATGTTATTGAGAAGAAAATGGAAAAAGTTGAATTAGTTCTAGAAAGATTGAGTTTGAATCTCGCCAAACAAAAAATAAGGAAAGTATTAAAAGAACTTGATTCTTCTGTTGAATTAAGATGAATCCTTTAGATGCGTTTTCAAGTAAATTTTCAAATGAACACTTAGACTACATTGAATTAAAAAGAAATTTCTTTTTAGAATCGGCCGAATTAAAAAATCTGAGAGAAAATATCCCTTTTGAACCTTTATCTTCAGGTCTTTTTTTAGGTAAAGATGAAAAATCTTTCAAACCAAGTACTGCACTTCTTGAGATTTTATCTAAATCTTCTACGAATAAAGTTTTCATTAATGATAAGGCGGAATGGTTATTTCTTTGTGGTAGAGATGCTTTCAAAGAGAGTATAATTAAAAACAGATCTTTTTCTGAACCTTTTTTAATTCAAAATGAACGAGATGAAAATCTGGGTCTTGGTTCCTTTTTTAAGAAGGGTAAGATGGAATTTGTCAAGAATGCGTTCGATAGAGGAGATTTCCTCAGAAGAGAGAAATAATTGAAAGATGTACTACTTATAAGTAACAACGAATAGAAAGATTTATATAGTTCTGATGCTTTTTTAGTAGTATGATTCAATATTCAGAAGAAGAGTTGAAAGAGATAAGAAGATTATTCGGGGTTAGAAAAAGTCTTACGCAGAACGAAAAAGATTTATTAATAAGAAAAATGATATCTAATCCTCCAACGCCGATGTTGGAACCGATGTATTTTATCAGCGTAAAAAATGTTGATTTGTTTGATAAAATAAGTAAAGATCCAGATGTAGAAAAATATTCATTTCTAGGATTTCTTCCAGAAGTCCGCGATGCTATTTATAACAAAAATAACTCTCTCAATTATTCATTCATGAGTTCAAATGGACACGGTGCTAGAGGTTTGACACTTTTATTAGATCTTGAAGATAAAAAATTAGTTTTTAAAAAAGAACAAATGAGCTCTGAACCGGAGATCGCAAGAATTGCGTCTGATTTGTCAGTTGGTCCAAAACAATATGAATCATTAGATGGATTTATTCTAGAAGAATTTGTTCAAGGAATACCTTTTCCTTTATTTGCAAAAACTATGGATCATGAAACAGCATACAAATTAGGGGAAAGAGTTGGAGAAATGTTAGGATATTTGCATTCAAATGATTTAGTATATAATGATATAATATTAACTGATGACTTTTGGCATAAATCTCATTTGATTATTCCGGAAGATGTTAAAAAATCAAGATTAATAGATTTTGGAGTCACAATTAATTTAAAATCTCATCCTGATTTAAACAAAGAAGAAGTTTTCAAGTACATGCGTACTTTGCCTGGCGTTTCATTTATGATTGAAGGCAATAATTTAACGCTTGAAAGTGAGTCTCTTCAGAAGGATTTATTGAGTCTCAAGCAAATGTTAGATTCTAGTAATAAAAAAGAAATTAAGCATAGAGATTTTGATTTTATTTCAGAAGGTTTAACTTTTGCAAGTTATAATTCTGGTAATCAATTGAAATCATTTTATGACGGTTTCAAAAAGTTTGTAGAGTGAACTAATATGGACTTTGATCTTCTCAATGCAAAATCCGAACACAAACCTTATAGTGTCAATTGGAATGTTGAGCTTCTGAGAAAAAAGTTTGACTATTTAGTTAGTCCTCAAGTTGATTCTAATAATATTGGGACGATTGTTAACCAAAGTGAATGGCTTGCTAGATCATTAATTTTGCCTGAACTAAAGGATGCTTCCATTAAACAATACTTCAGCGAAAATGTATGTACTTTTCTAGAATATTTAAAACAAACAGCTCCCGAAGACTTAAGCATAATTAAGGATGTTCAAAAGTATATTATTGAAGTAGAAAAGAAGTTGAAAAATCTTTAAATCCATTTCTTTCTTTTGAAATATGTCATCATGGTTACAGCAACACTCAGCATAACAAATAACGCGGCAAAGTATCCATATTTCCATGTTAATTCAGGCATAAATTCAAAGTTCATTCCATACAGGCCAGTTATGAATGTAAGAGGAATAAATATTGTTGCGATTATTGTTAGGACTTTCATAGTTTCATTTAATTTTTGACTTATGCTAGAAAGATATATGTCTATCATTCCTGTAGTCATATCTCTATATGTTTCTATATTGTCTATTACTTGTATTGTGTGATCGTAAACGTCTCTCAAGTATAGCTTTGTTGTTTCTCCTATAAGTTTGTGCTCTAATCTTTGAAATTTACTTATGGCTTCTCTTAATGGCCATACTGATTTTCTAAGAAGTAACATGTTTTGTTTTATTCTGTAAAGTTTTTGCAAAGTATCTTGTGTTGGATTTTTTACTAATTCGTCTTCTAAGTCTTCTAGTTCATCTCCAATGGACTCCATTATTATAAAATAATTGTCAACAATCGTATCCAGAAGACAATAACCCAAGTAGTCTGCGTCCATCTTTCTTATTTTTCCTTTTCCGGTGCGTATTCTATCTCTTATTGGATCAAATATATCTCCTTCAGTTTCTTGAAAAGATAGTACGTATCCTTTTCCAATAACTATGCTTATTTGTTCAGAATGTATTTCTTTTATTGATCCTGAATAATAAAACATTCTTAATACAAGATATAAGTAATCTTCATATTCATCGAGTTTTGCTCTTTGATTTGTGTTGAGCATGTCTTCCATTAACAAAGGATGTAAATTGTATTCTTTTCCTATTGCTTCTAGTTCTTGAGTGTTTGCGAGTCCGCAAATGTTTATCCAACTTATGTTATTATTGTCTTTGTATTTGAGAAGTTCTTGTATGGTTTTAATCTTGAAAGCGTTCTGAGTTTCTTTATTGTAATCTATAACTTCTATAGCTGAAAGAGTGGGTGCATTTTCACCAACGTACACTAAACTTCCAGGAGGTAATCCTGTTTTTTCCGACCTCTTTTTTCTGAACATTTATTTTCCTTCTTTTTTAAAAATTTCAGTGTTCTTCTTTAATTCTTCAAGAGCTATAAGTTCTTTTCCTTCAAGTAAAATTAATCCTGCGCCCCCTCCAGTTGAAACGTGATAAAATTTATTTTGTAACTTTAAATCATTCACTATTTTTGCAGTGTCTCCTCCACCTATGATTGTTTTTATCTCTCCGTGTTCTGCTAAAAATTTAAGTAATTCTTCTGTTGATTTCGCAAATAATTTATTTTCATAGTAACCTAGCGGACCGTTCCAAACTACTAATTTTGCTTCTAATA
>Ga0210057_1002266_pt1 | contig 27774 bp, 24 predicted proteins | sample CryGeyCG2114_010_2_FD_183968 | JGI IMG/M metagenome (GOLD analysis project Ga0210057, IMG submission 183968) | Groundwater microbial communities from aquifer - Crystal Geyser CG10_big_fil_rev_8/21/14_0.10 (SPAdes) (version 2) | ecosystem: Environmental > Aquatic > Deep subsurface > Groundwater ...
ACTATGTCAAGAATCAAGGAAAACAATACAACCAAATCTACCGTGGACAACTCACCTTTTTTGAGGATTTACCCTGAAGGTTGAGTTAGAAAGGATACTCCGCAGCTCTGCTGCGGGGTAGTTCATTTAAGCTCTGTCGTATTAAGAGTATGAGTGGTATAGAACAAGAGAAATTACAACATTTCGGAATATACAAACCTGATACAACAATATTGCATCCTTCAAAGAGAAGCCCAGAATCAGTTCCTGAAGCAAGACAGCCTGAGCCAAGGGCTTTACTTTTTGATCTAGGACATGTTTTTCTCGATGCAAGCTACAACATTATATACCAAGCTTTAGGAGAGCGTGGGGTCGTACGGGAAAAAACAAAATTAATTTTTACCACAGATGAGTACGACGACTTTGCAAGAGGGAAAATAGATGAGCGCACACTCTGTGACGCATTAAGAACAGTAGTAGGTTTACCAGATATTACTGATGAAGAAATTCGTGAAATACACGATAGTCATATTTTCGGACTGGTTCCTGGAATGGTAGAACTTTTAGAAAAAGTTACACAGAAATATGGGGCTGGCAGCATCTTTTTTGTTACCGACGCTTGCGACTGGCAGATAGCTAGGCAACAACAACTTATTGATCTAAGTATCTATCGAGTTATTGCCTCTAACAAAGTTGGTATGCTTAAATCTGATCCAGAAACTGTTGACAATCAAGGACAGAGAAGAAGTTTTTTCTTTTCCGTTCTTGAAGAGCTTAAGCTCCAACCGCAAGAAGTCTTACTTATCGATGACAGTCCTGAAAAAATTGCAACCGCAGATGGTTATGGTATTCAAACTATCCAGTTCACAAACAAAAATCAATTAGAAACAGATTTGAAAAAACGAAATATCTTAGGAAACTAAACTTATTTGCACTTTTATGTTAAAATTTGGGTCTCTCGATCAATATACAATTCAAGAAAAACTTAAACGAATAAAGAAATCTTTTATTGGCAAACCCGTTCATTTTGATAAGAATGATTATCCATATTCACTTTTTACGCTTACTGACTTTTATCCACCAATGGAGTCTGCTCTCATTGAGGATATGGCCGATCTTCTGGTTCATTATGGTGATTTTGAAAACATTGATCTTATTGTTTCAGAAGCGGATCGAGGAGGAGGACCTTTGACACATGCTATTTCAATGAGAACAAATATTTCATATACACTTGCAAACTGGTACCCAAGTGGTGGGCCAGGAGAATTACGAGTAGCAGCATCCGTAGGTTTTTCTGGAAATGGATTTATCTTTCTTAATGGAATTAAAAAGGGGCAACGAATAATTTTGGTCGATGATCTATTGAGCTCTGGGGGAACAGCAATAGCTCTCATTCAGGCAATCCTTAAGGGAGGAGCTACTGTTGAGCAAGGTTTGTTTGTGGCTGAAAAAGTTTTAATGCATGGAAGACAAAAAATAGAAAAAAATTACTCCATTCCAATTATTTCCTTAGTAAAGCTTAAGGCTGAAAAAGGATACACTAAAGAATACATATAGTTAGAAGACAAAATCTTTCCTTAAACAATCCCACATATTACATGCCATTTTTATTCATCAGAGGAAATGCTTTTGGTATAATCCAACAATGACTACTTTTTATCTTATTCGTCATGGAAATAAAAAAAGACAGCCTGGAAATCTAGGCTTATCGGAGTTGGGGAAGCTCCAAGCAGAGCGTACTGCAAGATATACAAAAAAATTACATGTCACAGCTATCTATACAAGTCCATACACTCGTGCTAAGGAAACATCCCAGATTATTTCATGTGTTTTGAGGATTCCAATAACTGAGGAGAATTTATTGAAAGAACGAATGAATTGGGGGAAAGAAAATCAATCCTTTGATGAATTTATACAGGATTGGGAATATGCAACCAATAATCCAGAATTTAAACCAAAGTATGGGTACTCTGTTAAGGAGACCGCGAAAAGAATGGGTAAATTCATGAGAAAACTAGCATCTAACGCTGAAAATGGACATATTATTTTAGTGACTCATGGTGGGGCAATTCGAGACTATTTAGTAATGTTGTCAGAGAAACATAGAAAAATATTTGCAAATAGACAAATGGAGGGCGTTCGAGAATGTTCTATTACAAAAATTATTTATAATGGAAATAAAAGCATTGTTGAATATTTTGATAAAACTGATCATTTGGAGAATAATCTAAGTTAATTTATCAATAGTAAACTTTACAGTGCTTTTCTCAGATTCAGTAAACTTTGTCTAGTAATCGCATATACATATTGGATAAAGTTACACTTTTTGTTATACTTTTCTTATGTTGTATCTGATTGGGGGAGTTCCACGAGTTGGAAAAAGTACACTAGCTGAACTTATTTTAGAAAGAAATAAAATTGCATATATTGACACTGATTGGATTGTCCATATGCTTATGTATGCAGCACCCCAATTGGGTGTAAAAACATACATAGAACTTAATCTTCACGAATTTAAAAATAAAGCAGTAAGCTTTTTCCCATTTTTATACCAGTTTGTAAAATATAATCAACCTGTTGTAGAAAAATATGTTATAGAAGGAGACAGTTTTCTTCCAGAACATATCTCTAAATTGCAAAAAGATTTTGATGTAAGAGCTTGTTTTTTAGGCACATCAAACTTACAACCAGAAATACTGTTAAATAATCCAAGTAAAAACGATTGGTGGATAAAAAAACTAAGCCCACAACAATTAACTGACCTATGTAAATGGGTTATGAATATAAGCAGTTTTCTGGAAAAAGAGTGTGGTTTATACAATATTACTTACTTTGATTTAGCCAAAAACCATAGAGAACAAATAGAAAAAGCTTATCAGTATTTGGTTAGTGAATGAGAAGATGATTTATTACGATAATAATTTTCACAAGATCCTCTAGTTCTTATTTGAATCTAAATAAGACTTAGGATACAATAGTATCTATACTATGGTGAGAATCATTGTAGTTGCACAAAACTATGCATTTGGGCCAATTGGTAAATTACTAACAATTACCCCCTATCTTAAAAAAGCAGGTCATGAAATACACTTCATTGGTGAAGGAACGGCTTATCAGTTAGGAAGTAAGGAAGATTTTGATAGCATTTCACGCATAGATACTGACTCACCGGATTTTGAGGAAAAAATGGGTGATGCCTTTAAAAAGGCAAACATTCTATTATCATGTATGGATATGTCTAGTATCAGACTCGCACAAAAAGTCGGATTACCAACTATATGGTTAGATACACTTTTTTGGTGGAGGAATGAAATCCCTGATTACATACTTAATGTTGATTGTTATATTAAGCAAGATTCAGTGAGCGATGACAGAAATAAGCAACTATATGGACCAAAAATAAAAAACCTTAAAAGCGTTGGTCCCTTGGTAGATTTATCGGTGCTTGAGACAAGAAGGGAAAAAAACCAAGTTATAGTTGCATTTGGTGGTATGGAGGCAAAAGGTTGGTATAAGGTAGGAAAAGAGACAAATTATCCTTTTCTACTCAAAAAGCTACTTGAGCTGGTAGATTTTTCTGAGTACGAAAGCGTACTTATTACCGGAAACGAAAGAGTTATTAAGGAAATGGATTCAATGAAAAAAACAAATCATAAATTCATTTTTCAAACTCTCCAACATAGTAAATTTGCTCAGGAACTTGCAAATTCCAAATTAGCTATCATGGCACCAGGGTTAGAAACTCCCCTAGAAGCATTTAGTTATAACGTCCCAACTATCTTTCTTCCTCCATCTAATGCAAGCAACTATATGCAACTTAATAGCTTTATACAAGAAAATGTGGCAACAATGAAGATTCATTTTACAGATTATTATGATGAAATTCAAATGTTAGATAAAGGCTTCCGTGAAAGATTGTATTTATATTTAGAACAATTACACATTTTTGAACAAGACACTAAAGCGCAAGAAGATGTAGTTAAAAAGTTAAATAGCTTTGTGAAAAATAAACAATTACAAGCAGCACAAGCTATACGACAAAAAGAGTATATTGAAAGACTTCGTGGAAATGGGATTAAAGATTGTGTTGACATAATGACAAGCTTCATAAAAACATCTAGTCAAATGTAGCCTATCCGTATAGTGAGAAATCTACCTTGCCTGAATTAATAAGTCTTTCTAAGAACAGGTAATTAGCTTCAATATTCTGTATGTTTTTAGTGTCTCTTGTAATAATTTCTGATTGATCCATCCCATAAACTTCTATAAGATAAAAAAGAGATCTCATCATATGGTAAATGAGCCTTTTGTTTTCAATATCTTTCGAAACTGTTTTTTTTCTGACATACGCTCGGGTAAAAAAATTCCAATAAGTTCTGAACACTTCTTTATGGGAACTAAAATAAGCTGCATTTTCAATTTGGATGAGGTCAATATCAGGATCTCCGGCGCTTGCCCATTCATTATCAATGATTGCTACTATTTCCCATCGGGCAAGCTGGATATTGTAGCTTACAATAATATTTTTAAATAACATATCATAATGAATAAGAAAGGGTTGAGTTACCTTTGTTAATACATTTCTATGGTCCTTATAGAGCTTGTATGAATATTTAAAAATGTTTTGTATATCAACTCCTGTAATGTTTCTATACGATCTCTTCTTATCTAGTTTTTTTGAGAAATATTTCCTATTCGTCATAAGTTTATCGATATATTTTTGCCATGTAGGGGCAGCGGGGATATTCTTAGCATCAGAGCCAGATGTTGAGCCTTCTCTGAGTAGCCCGTAACTACTACCCATGGAAAATGAGTGAAGTGTGCCCAAAATATTTCCTAACTGGGTTAGTAAGCTTATCCAATCTTTAGTCGTAGGGTTTTTTTCTTCAAGTAAAAATGTATAAAAGTCTTTTCCCTTAACAAATTCTTTTAATATATACCTATAGGTAGTATTGTTATAGTTTATGTAACCAGTATTTATAATACTTGCTGAGGGAATATTTTTGTTTTTATACAGATTTGTAATTAACTCTTCTTTGTCTGCTTTCCACCAGGTCTTCATGTTGGGAAGCAAGGTTACAAGCTGATCAGATTTCTTCGGATTCGCCGAAATGATTCTATAGTTTCGATTACTTATGCCACCTGAGATTAATTCAACCTTTCTATAGCTTACTATTTCAGGAATTTTTTTGAAGATATCTTTCATAATACATACAAGTTTTATAGGAAACGATTTACGCAATTTTAAATAATTATATCTTAGGATTAGATTACCTTTACCTAAGGAATACTAGTATTGGAATTCATTAATTCAATCACTATATCAAGAGTAGATAAGTATCGTTTATTCACACTCAAAAATCTCTGATCAGTAATAAAATTTGAGTCTGACATTAAAGAAAATATTGGATCTAGTGCAAAATTGGGTAGTTTAATTGTAGCTGTCTCATTTCGATACGCTTCTTCTAGAGAAGCAGCCTCATGCGGAGAATAGCTAAGTAATCCTTGATCCTTCAAAAAATGAAATATTTCTTCGTCGTAGTCTTTTTTATCAATAAGGTTTAATTCAGGAGGTAGTAGCCCTATCTCTTGTAGTCTGTGGTAAATTCCTTTTGCAATTGGTACATCGATCTGTTTTTGAAGTGAAGCTTTTGTTGGTTTTACCCTACTAGAATGAGTAAACATTTCGTAATAAGCAGGAAGTTCTACATCTTTAAGGTAATTAGCTATAAAATCGGGAAAATCAGCTAAAACAGGAGAAATTTCATAAGGTTGATCTATCCGTTTGCTGTTTTGAATTCTTTCAAACCAGACGCTTAGATTAGGCTGTCCAGTATGCAATTTTTCGCCGTTATCTCCCCATTCAATCATGTTGTCGGAAAAGGGCATATTCCATCTTTCACATAAAGACGGAACTATCGCTTGAGGATCCAATCTAAAATCACTGCTATCAACAACAATAAAAGATCTTCCTATAGATTGAAGATAATACATCTGTTCCAGTGTGGCGGACGGTTCTAATTTATAAATTCTTTCATCTATCAAAATGTTCTCGAAGGGTTTGTAATTTTGAGATGCAAAGGTTTCTTCGAGCATTGACTGCCAATCTTTGTATTCTTTAAATGTTGCAAAGTGGTTAAGGAGATGATTTTGAAGACTAATTTGAGATTCGGGATCGTCGCTCGGCGTCTCATCATGATGGCTACGCAATAATGTATTTACATCATCATATCCCATTGTTCGAGCGTAATAGTTTAATAACACATCTTGTAGAGAGGTGCTTTTTCTCAAGTCTAGGCTTTTGAGCACCGCTCTTATTTTGGATTCAGTATTCAACAGCGGATTTCGTACTAGAAGTATTGGTGGACTATCAACAAGAGTTAAAAATCTTTGATACTCATTGCCAATCGTTAAGCCTCGACTAATTTCTTTAACGATTATCCTAACTGGTTGTAAAGAAGCTTTTGCTTCAGGTTTTACTCTTTCAAAAATTGTTTTATAACCCTTTTGTGCATCCCCTGTGTTATTTGAACCTTGAAATGGTTCATGAACATGGGTATTAATAGTTGCGTTTTGGGCAAATGATGCTTCAAGTAATGTAGAGCCGGTACGTGGATTGGCAAGTATTAATTTAATATCCAAATTTCCATCCCTTACCATTTCATTTAACTGCCTAAAGTTGGCATCATACGGGAAATTTTCCTGGAGATTACCTAATACTCTTTTTTCTGGTTCAATTAGGCCCATAATTATTAACTAATTTAGCTGCACAATTGTATAATAATTAAAATGCCTAGTCAATCAATACCGCATGGTCAAAAGTTGCTTAATGTAAAACTTGAAATCCGACATATTAAGTCGTAAACTGCTTAAGCCCTATAAGTAGATTGGGTAGTGAGATTTCACAACAAGAGGAGAATCTACATCGTTCAGTCATTATTAATAGATATGTTAAAAAAACAAATAATTCTTTTTCGCTTTCACTCGGAATTTGATATCTGTAGAGAAAGAATCAAAATATTAAAGTATTTCAATCCTAAAATCCCTATGTATGGTCTTTTTGGGGGAGATAGATCAGATTGGGGCATGGTAAAAAAGATTTTACATGATAGTCCTTTAGAAGAAATATATATCTCAACTAGTACAGATAGATATTGGAAATGGCTTCATCCAGAACATACATTGCGTGAGTGGTACCAACTGTATGGTCATAATTTACAATTTGATTTTCTTTTTGATGAGGAATGGGACATTTTACCTACTGCACCATTTTCTAAACTTTATACAAAGCAACCTGGTTTTAAAAGTATAGCTCTTACAGGAGTAGAAGATTTTGATAAAGTCAAAGATATATGGAGGTGGGTCTCAGATAAATCTCATAGTGAAGATTTCATCAAATTTCAGAAATATATTAAAGAAGCATTTCAAGTAGAGAAAATCTTGCATGCTTCGCTTGGGCCTGGACAGATTTTTACCCGCCAGTTTCTTGACGATTTCGCATCCCTTTCCCTAGACATGACCTTTGTCAATCCAATTGTTTCTGAAATTATATATCCTGTTGTTGCGCAAATCTTAGATTATAAGGTTATTGATACAGGATTTTATCCAGGTTGGTTTAATCGTGATGAAGCGATAAGATTTTTTAATTGTTGGTATATTCCAATAGAAAAAAATACCGTTATTGAAGAACTTAAGAAAAAAGACGGTAGACGAATCTTTCATCCTGTCAAATATCAGTTTCTCTTAAAAGAGCTTATCTAAGAATAATTCAAAATGGCATCTTCTATAGTTTTGTTGCGTTCATTAAAATAGCCCAATCGACTGGGTATTCTTTTATCTTGAAATCATGGGCTTGAAGTATGCTTCGAATTTTGTTCAAATTGCTTAAAGGTGTTTTCCTTGTTGGATGAATTTCAATAATCATAGCATTTACTAAATCAAGTTTTTTCCCAGCCTCCTCAATAACTTCGCATTCTGCCCCCTCGATGTCCATCTTTATAAGATCTACTTTTGTAGTAATAATCTCTGAAAGATGAATTGTAGGAACTTGAACTATTTTTCTTGTTCTCCTTGAAGGTCTGTTATTCCAAATGTCTTTTACAATTGAGTCATCCCAACTCCATGGATTATTATCATTCGGGTCGATGTATAAGGGTAAGTTGCCAGACTTTTTTGATAACGCTCCCCAAATTACTTCGATATTTTCTATATGATTTACATTAATGTTTTTTTTAAGATATTTTAACGTTTCTGGATTCGCTTCAATAGCTATAATTTTAGCAAAAGGAAATTTTTTCTTGAAATATATTGTTGCAATGCCTATGTGCGCACCACAATCAATTATTTTTGGAGAATCGTTATTTATGACAAACTCATAGTCGTGCCTAAGAAATATACTATTGTATATATCTTTTGCTTCAGCTTCATTTCTATTATAGATAGAAATTCCATTTATAGTTAAATAATTCATAATCGATATCTTAATATAACTATCATCCCGATTTATTACAAAACTTTAATAATAATGTCCCAAGGCTATGCTATATTAGCATCTAATTATCCGTGTCAAACTAAATTATAATCATTATGTGTGAATTTAGGTAATTGCACTCTTTTTACAGTATCTCATTTGTCTCAATTAGCCTCAAAAGTAAGACATTGTTATAATGATAGAAGGATTCGAAACCGGCCCTCTCAGGGAGCTTGGATTCGAACCGTAGCCACCAATCTGCTATAGTGTGTAAAGTTGCAGTTGAAATCCTTTTAGAAACTGCTATATTAAAACGGTACTCAAATTATTCCTTTCGGTTTTTTTAATGGCCGTTTTAGACAGATCCGAAAGGGTTTGAGTCCACTGGTTGCACCATTTGAATTTTTGGAATTTTTGCGTTTTTTACCCTGCTGGGACGAGCCCACAGTTTTTGGAGCTGAGGCCGAAAGGCCGAGCAATAGAAATAGTAGGAGGGAGCGGTGGCGACCGACTACCTTTTTAAAAGAAAAGAGGTTCTAACTTTTTCATAGATCTCGACTGAACGAGAATCTGCGAAGGGGACGGGAACCTGGCTCTGGTTTTCTCCAAGAAGTTGGAGAGTGTCAAAGCCCTGTTTGAAAGAAACACGCAGTTGCCGGACAAAAAGAAGAAAAAACGCAAAAATTGACCGAAGTCATCCTGAGCGAAGTCGAAGGATATTATGAAATATATAGCATACGTTAGAAAATCAAGGGAAGAAAAAGATAAACAAATTCTATCAATTGAGGCACAAATTGCGGAACTTAGAGAATTTGCCAAGCGGGAGAATTTGGAAATTGTCGAATTTGTTCAGGAAGCAAAAACCGCCAAAGTTCCCGGAAGGGAAAATTTCAATGAGGTTATTAAGAAAATTGAAAAAGGTTTTGCTCAAGGGATTATTGCTTGGCATCCCGACAGACTTGCCAGAAATTCCATTGACGGCGGAAAGATTATTTATTTACTCGACACAAAGAAACTTCTTGATTTAAAATTCCCCTCTTTTTGGTTTGAAAATACTCCGCAGGGTAAGTTTATGCTGTCAATCGCCTTTGGCCAGAGTAAATATTATGTCGATAATCTTTCCGAAAATGTTAAAAGAGGGCTAAGGCAGAAATTGCGAAACGGGGTTTGGCCGAGTAAAGCTACTTACGGATATATTAATAATTTTCAAACCAGAGGAATTGATGTAAATAATAAGAAATCCAAGGCAATAATAAAAGCCTACGAAATGTTTTCGGATGGTAGCAAAACCTTTACGGACATTTCCAATTTTCTTTTTAAATTTAATTTTAAAACAAAAAACGGAAAACCTCTTAATATCAGCCAGGTCAGACAAATTTTATCAAACAAGTTTTATGTCGGAATTATGAAATATAACGGCGAATATCACGAAGGAAAGCACAAAACTTTTATTTCAAAGCAGTTGTTTCAAAAAGTTCAACAAGAATTAAAAAGACGCAATAGACATTTTGGAAAATCTTACAACTTTCCATTTCTTGGATTTATTCGCTGCAAAGAATGCGGTGCTGCAATAACCGCCGAGCAAAAGACAAAGTTTTATAAAGGTACGAATAGATGGGCAGTTTACATATATTATCGCTGTACCAAAAAGTTTGGTCCTTGTTCGCAAAAAGCAATTACTGCAGAGGAAATGGAAAGTGAAATACGACATGTGATTAAGGGAGTAGCGTTGCCTTCCTCATGGGAAAAAGATTGGCTACAGTGGTTAGGAAGAGATGAATTGCTTGAAAAGCAAAATACTGGAAAAATGATTGAAGAAATGCAGAGAGAAGTAGACGCAATCAATCAAAAACAAAACTTTCTTCTGGATAGCTATTTGGAACAAGTAATTGATAGCGATACTTACAAGCAAAAGAAAAATGAATTGTTTGAAAAGAAATTGCAATTGTCCGAAGATTTGGCAAAGTTAAAAGATAACAATTTTAATCGGCTCGAACCTTTCCGAGAATTTATATTTAGGGCTTTACAGGCGGAAAAAATCGCGCGCGCAAAAAATACAAACGAAGAATTGGCGTCATTCGTAAAAAATGTCGGCTCGGACTTCTTTTTATCTAATCGGCAGCTGCGTGTTTCTTTCAAACAGGGCTTTGACACTCTCCAACTTCTTGGAGAAAACCAGAGCCAGGTTCCCGTCCCCTTCGCAGATTCTCGTTCAGTCGGGGTGCGGAGAATCGAACTCCAACCACACGGCCCCCAGCCGCGCATTCTACCACTAAACTACACCCCGGAAATGGGACAAAACCTATCGGTTTTTTCCCAACGATTTTCCCTATATTGATTCGCAAAATCGCCACTCTCGATCCATCGATTTTGCGTTGTCGTAACTTGTTTATGAAATTCTCTATTGCATTATAACAAAAAGTTGTTACAATAAAAACGAAATGGCACGTACCCCAAACCCGGCAAAATCAATACCCAACGGACCAGCTCAAGGTTCTCCTAAGCTTGAAGCGGTAAAACTTGCAATGGAGCAAATCGAAAAACAATATGGACGCGGTTCCATTATGCGATTTGGAGACGTTTCTGAAAAGCTTGATATTTCGGTCATTTCCACAGGCTGTCTTCCTTTAGATTTAGCACTCGGTGTAGGAGGAGTGCCAAGGGGGAGAGTTATAGAAATATATGGTCCGGAAGCTTCGGGAAAGACAACAGTTTGCCTTTCAATAATTGCCCAGGCGCAAAAACACGGAGGCATTGCAGCTTTTATAGATGCAGAACACGCACTTGATCCATTGTGGGCTGAAAGAATTGGTGTAAAACTTGACGATTTATTAATCTCTCAGCCGGATACCGGCGAACAGGCTTTAGAAATTGCAGAAAGTTTAATTAGAAGCGGAGGCGTTGACGTTTTAGTTATTGATTCTGTTGCAGCGTTAGTTCCCCGCGCCGAAATAGAAGGAGAAATGGGCGATGCCGTAATGGGTTTACAGGCAAGGCTTATGTCACAAGCTTTAAGAAAATTAACTGCTGTAATATCCAAAAGCAAAACCGTTGTTATTTTTACAAATCAACTTCGTCAAAAAATCGGAGTTATGTTTGGAAACCCCGAAACTACAACAGGCGGTCTTGCCCTAAAGTTTTATGCTTCAGTTAGAATGGATATAAGAAAAATAGAAAGTCTTAAAGACGGGGACAAAGTTATTGGAAGTAGGCACCGAGCAAAAATTGTAAAAAATAAAGTATCATCTCCATTTAGAATTGCAGAGTTTGATGTTTTTGGAGATACCGGAATATCACGGGAAGGCGGAATAATGGATGTTGGAGTTGAAATGGGAATTATAGGCAAATCCGGAGCATTTTATAGATACGGTGAAATAATGCTTGGGCAGGGAAAACAGGCGGCAATAGAATTTTTGCGCGAAAAACCCGACATGGCCAAAAAAATAGTTGAGGAAATTTTAACAAAAAGTAAAAGTTCGCCGGCAAGAGTAGAGCTTGGTGTGGAGGAAGAAAAAGAAGAATAAATTCCCCAATGGATAATTTTACAAAGCTTCTTAACAAATCTTTTAGATTTCTGTCGTACAGACCACGAAGCGAAAAAGAAGTTGTAGAGTATCTCAAAAAGAAAATTTCCAATTTCCAATTTCCAATTTCCAATTTCAAAACCGCAGAAGAGATCATAGATTCAATAATCGAAAAACTCAAAGAACAGAAATTTATAGATGATACAGAATTTGCAAAGTGGTGGATAGAGCAAAGGAGCAAAGTAAAACCAAAAGCAATTAAGTTCATCATCTTCGAATTAAAGCAAAAAGGAATAGCAAAAGAACTAATAGATGAAATCTTAAACGATAAGGAGTTTGAGGTAATATCTGATTTTGATAAGGCCTTAGAATTAGCGAAGAAAAGAATCAAACGTTACGAAAAAGAAGAACCTAAAAAAGCATATGAAAAAATGGTACGGTTTTTAGCATCAAAAGGTTTTGAATGGGAAATTATAAAAAAAGTTATTGACCAAACTTTTCCAAAGAGATATAATACATAAAGGTCGCTTAGAATGCGACTAGACAAAAAGAAAATTTATGGATATTTCTTTAAGTTCATATTTTTTATCCAGCAGAACTCATTAGTTTGAGAGCTTCTTTTTGTCTTCAATTTTTAATTTAAACATATGGCACAGCAGACACAAGATTTAATTGCTCTTGAAAAAAAACTTCTTGAAAGACAGGAGAGGTTAGAGCAGGAAAAAGAAAAGATCGAGAAACTGAAGGAAAAGCTTGAAGAAAAGCTTGAAAAAGCTTCAGGCTTAACTTCGGAAGAAGCTAAAAAAGAACTGCTTCAGCTTGTTGAGCAAACAGAAACCGCAGCTGCCGCAAAAATTATTAGAGAAAAAGAGGAAGAAGCAAAAAGAACGGCTGATAAAAAAGCACAGGAAATTTTAGTAGATGCGATGCGTCACGGAGCAATAGATTATATAGCAGAATATACTGTTTCTGTTGTAAAAATTACCGATGAGGATGTAAAGGGAAGAATAATAGGAAAAGAAGGACGAAACATCAGGGCGTTTGAACAGGCAACCGGCGTTGATGTAGACTTAGACGAAGAAGGTATAATAAGACTTTCATCTTTTGACCAGGTAAGAAGGGAAGTGGCTAGAAGGTCTTTAGAAAAACTTATAAGAGATACCCGGATTCAGCCTTTTAGAATAGAAGAATTGGTTAATCAAACAAAACAAGAGGTAGAAAAAATAATGTTTGAAGAAGGAGAGAAACTTGCACACTCTGTTGGGGTTTTTAATCTCCAAAAAGAATTACTCGCAATACTTGGCAGATTTAAATTCAGAACTTCCTACGGACAAAACTTGGTAGTACACACAATGGAAGAAACAAAAATAGGAATCCATATTGCAAATGAAGTTGGCGCTGATGTAAATATAGTAAGACTTGGGTGTTTGTTTCACGATATAGGAAAAGTAGTTGAGGGGGAAGGAAGTCATGTAAAGCTGGGTGTTGATCTTTTGAAAAAATTTAATATACCGGAAAAAATAATAAACTGTGTAGCAGAGCACCATGAAGACAAACCGTTTTCATCTATAGAATCTATTATTGTTTATATTGCAGATTCAATCTCGGGAGCACGGCCCGGTGCAAGATACGAAGATGTAGAAGAATATGCAAATAGACTTACACAAATGGAGGAAATTGCAAAAAAATTTGACGGTGTTGAAGACGCATATGCATTTGAAGCGGGAAGGGAGTTAAGAGTAATTATTAATCCTGGCAGCTTAACAGATGAAGAAACTACAGTTTTAGCATCAAAAATAAGAGATGAAGTAAGTAAGGCATTGGCAGTCCCCGGAGAAGTAAAAGTTACAGCAATTCGCGAATTCAGAGCTGTTGTCTCCGAATCTTCTTCTTAATTTTCCTCTTGATCCCACACAACTTACTTCTCGCCTTTCCCGCCTGTAACGCGTTGCGAAGCATTGTGGGCAGGTCAATTCTATTCGAATAAGACTCATCGTGTTAGACGCGACCCGCAGAGCGTTTATTGAGGGATCCCGCCCCCCGAAATTTTAATGAAGTGGGACTTGACAAATATCTTAATTACATTGTATTGTTAAGCTAATTAAACAGCGTGTAGTTATTAGAGTATAACGTTTAGTAAAACTAATCCCTAGACGCTATTTCCTATACGCTAATTGAGGAGGTGATTTAATTTGACAAAAAAAGACCTTATAGAGTTAGTTGCAAAAAAAGGAAATCTTACAAATAAAGCTGCCAGAGATTCTGTATCTGCGTTTCTTAACGGAATAAGAGATTCATTAAAAAGAGGAGAGAAAGTAGTTATTACGGGTTTTGGTACTTTTTCAATAAGAAAACGATCAGAAAGGCCTGGAAGAAATCCTAAAACAGGAGAAAAAATTACAATTGCAGCAAGAAAGGCTCCGGGATTTACTCCGGGAAAGACATTAAAAAAAGCAGTAAGATAAAAATTCTTTAATTAAAATTAGAAACTTTGCTATAATTGCTTTATATGTCACTGCGACCTAAGATTATTTTCTTTATAATAGTTGGTGTTTTAACGTTGTTTTTTTTATATCTCCAGCGGGAAATTTTAACACCATTTATTATTGCCGCAATATTTGCATATATTTTTAACCCCCTTATAAATTTTTTCTCCAAATACCTTAAGCTTCCCCGAAGCCTTTCTATAATTTTAGTTTATATGATATTAATAACAAGCGTTTTATATATTGGAAATATATTAACAAGAGAACTTATGCATGAGGCAGAAAATATCCGGGGGATTGTGCTTAACTATATTTCATATCTTAAGTCAAATTTAAACTCTCTTCCTCCCGTGGTAAGGCCTTATATAGCATCTTATACCGAGTTTCCGAAAATTCAGCTTGGAACTCTGGGGCTTTCCGCATTTCCGGTATTTTCCTTTGCTCTTTCAGGAATACTTCATTTTCTTGTTTTTGTTTTTGCGACATTTTTCTTTTTAAAAGATAATGAAAAGTTTACAAATAAGTTTTTGCTTTTAGTACCTCCCGAAGAGCGGGTCGAAGTAAGCACATTAATTAAAAAGATAAATAATGTTTTATCAAAATACTTAAGAGGACAAATAATACTTATTATATCTCTTGCCATAATGCTTTTTGTAGGATTTAGTCTGCTGGGAATAAAAAATGCGCTTACTATTTCTATTCTGTCTGCTGTGGCAGGACTGGTTCCGATAATAGGCACTCTTGTGGCAATTATCGTTGGAACATTTGTTATTGTTTTGTCCGGAGGAATCAGTGCTTTTCAAATAGGGATACTAGAGACAGTTTTAATTGTGGTCGGCATTTATTACGGGGCACAGCTTATACAAGATTATTTATTGTCTCCTTTTATTTTAGGAAAAGCGGTAAGGCTTCATCCTTTAATAATTCTTTTTGCTGCTTTAGCCGGGGGAAATATGGCAGGTATTTTAGGGCTTATTTTAGCAGTTCCTGTTGCTGCAACAATTAAAATTCTTTTAGAATTTGCGCTGGATAGAATTAACCACAGGTATTATCTTCAGACCAAGAAATAAAAAAGTTCTTTGGAAGATTATAAGCCAGATTCTGTATTAAAGCTGCAATCTGTCTCGATATGATGTTTAGTCATTTCGTCCCATTTTAAGGGATGCCCCATTTTTGATACTTGCCACGTTAAACGTAGTCTTGCCTAGAGAAAGCTCAAAAGTACCGGTCATAGGTTACAGCAGGTAGGATTGTCCGTTTCACCCTCGCTCGTCTCTGTTACTCTCAGATTTTGTCAATTCAAAATCTGTTTTGAATTCCGCATGCGAGTAAAGAATCCAAACACTGGAATTTTCATTCCGGAGCTTACACCCCGTCCCCGTCTCTAATCCTGTCTGGACTTTCCTGTACGTTCATGTAAACTGAACGTACTAGCAACTCATCTTCCAAAGAACAGGTATATTATACCACATTAACTTATAGTATTACAAAGTCGCGTCAAACGCGACTAAGCCACGTTAGACGTGGCAAAGCATTTTAAATTCACAGTTTTTGCATAAAACATTTCCGCTGCATTTAAAATCACTTTCTTCAATCTCTTTAATTTTTTCCATTAATTCGTCTTCAAATTTTTCCAAGTCTTCTTTTGAAAAAGACTTGGACTTTTTTGTGCCTCTTTCCAAAAAATATAAAGTAAGAGTGATATCTTTTGGGTTTCTGTTTAAAAGTTCATCTTTTACTTTAGTTGCCGCCAGGGCATAAATGGCCATCTGAAGTTCATGGGCTTTGTCTGCTTTTGGATTATCTTCACCTGTTTTATAATCAATTATTTCAATGCCTTTGCCCTTTTTATCTATACGGTCTATTTTTCCGGAAACTTTTACCCCGCTTTTTAACATAAATGAAAACGGAAATTCTATCCCCAAGGGTTTTACAGAAGGATTGTGTTCAGTTTTATAGAATTTCTCAAGAATATTATATGCCTGAATCAAGCGTTCATTTTCATGTTTATTATTAAAATAACCATCGCTTATCCACTCAGCTTTAAGTATTTTTTTCAAATCCGAAATCTTTGGTTTTTTATCCTCCTGCACCATTTTATAAAATTTATAAAGAGTGTTATGAAGAGAAATTCCAAAACTTTGAACAAATGCAATGGGAGTTGGGATATTAAAAATAACTTTTGCCTTGTAATGCAAGGGACAAATATCAAACATCTGCAGATTTGAATAGGTTATATAGCTAATCTTAAGAGGTTGCCTTTCCTGCCTGTCGGCAGGCAGGTCTTCTGCAATTTCTTCTGTCCGTTCGTAGGTAGATAAAGCTTCGTTTAGAGATAACTGTTCTGTATCTTTTTGTATTTTTTCCTGCTCTTTTAGCTTTGGTAAGGCTTCGTATATAAAAGGAGAAAGTTTTTTTATACGCTTTCCGCTACCGTAATAATCTGCTGCGGTAAAATACAAAAGCTTTCTTGCGCGGGTCATTCCTACATAGAAAAGTCTTCGCTCTTCTTCCATGTGGAAGTCGGTATCTTTTGGCAATTTTTCTTTAATAATTCCAACAGGCAGAGGAATTTTTTCTGTTCTTTCACGGGTAGGAAATCTTTCCGAAACAAGATTTGCTAAAAAAACAACCTTAAATTCCAGTCCTTTACTTGAGTGAACAGTTAAAATAGTAACTGCGTCTCTTTCTCCAAGGTCAACATCGGCAGCAGTCGGACTGTCTCCCATCGTTAGCATAAGATTTAACCATTCAACCAATGTAAATATATTGTTATCAGGCCGTTCAGTTTCAAAATTTTTTATTCTGTCAAAAAATTTTGCAACATTTGCCACACGGCGTTCTTCTTTTAAGGAATTGGTTTTTTGCAGTGTTTCAAAAAGTTTCGAATCTACTAAAAAGTAATAAAGTATTTGTCCGCCGCTTTCTTTCTTGCTTTTGTCCAAGTGGCGCTGTGTCATTTTTTTAAAATTTTGCAGTTTTTCTAGGGTTTGCGGTTTAAGAAATCTCAGATTATCTTCAAAAAGTGTTTCAAAAAGTGAAAGATTTTTTTTCTTTGCAAAGTTAAGAAGATAAACGAGTTCAATATATGGAATGTCAAAAACTTCCATCGAAAGTGTTCTGAAAAGAGAAACTGAATCCCAAAGGTTTGTTAAAAAGGTCAGATAAGAAATTAAATCTTTAATTTCTTCCTGTTGAAAAAGATAACCCGGTCCTAAAAATTGGTAGGGAATCCTATGTCTTTGTAAAGCCGTTGTAATTATCTGCGCATGATTATTAGCGCGGACAAGAATGGCAATATTTTTATAATCGTAGTTTTTGTGCAATTTATTTATTTCCTTAGCAATTGCATCAGCTTCGTCTTCTGATTTTTTTTCATGAATTAGGATAATATCTTTTTCCTGCGCATTCGAATGACTTATTAATCGTTTGTTTATATTCTCGGTAATTTCCAGCCGGTTGGGATTATTATTTTGAATAAGCAAATATGAAGAATCTAAAATGGTCTGCGTTGATCTGTAATTATTGATAAGTGTAATAATTTTGGAATTTTTAAAAGTTTTTTTAAACTGCAAAACGTTTGAAACCGCAGCGCCTCTGAATCTATATATTGACTGATCATCGTCTGCAACTACAGTAATATTTTTGTCATCCCCGGATAAAAGTATTGCCAATTCATTTTGGGCATAGTTTGTATCCTGAAATTCATCCACCAAAATAAATTTAAATTGTTTTTGATACCTTTTTAAAATATTTGGTCTGGTCCTGAAAAGAAGCAGGGTATTTGATATAAGATCAGAAAAATCCATTAAAGACTCTTTAATCTTCAAGTCTTCATAAGCTTTATAGGCTCGTGCTAACTCTTTGTATTGTTCAGACTCCAACGAGGGGTTAAGCGTTAGGGGTGAAGGGTTAAGTTTTTGCTCTCTTTCCCCTTTACGCTTTCCCCTTTGCCCTTGGGCCCAGTGAATATATTCATTGGGTGATATATCCTCATCTTTTAATCTTGAAAAATGCTTTAAAAGGGCGTCAAGAAATTTTGTAGGGTTACCAAGTGGTTTAAAAAGTTTTAGTCCTAAATTAAAAATGTTTTGCGAAAGTAAAAGTACAGATTCAGATTCGGATATTAATTTATAGCTTGTATCAAGGCCAATTGTATGTGCCTCGTCTCTTAAGATCCGATCGCAAAAGGCATGAAATGTTTGTATCCATAAATTTGTATATCCGTAAGGAAGAAGCACGTCAATTCTTTCCTGCATCTCAAATGCCGCTTTTTCAGTAAATGTTAAAGCAAGGATATTTGAAGGCGGAATATTTTTTTCTACAATAAGGTATCTTATTCTTTCGGTTACAACAGTAGTTTTTCCTGTTCCCGCTCCCGCAATTATCAAAAGCGGCCCACTTTTGTGCGTAACTGCTTTAATCTGGTTTTTATCCAAATTAAGATTGGTTTTCACTTCCGTATTGTACCACAGGAAAAAATCACTATTTGTAATTTTTACTCGACAGTTACTTTTCCGGTTTGGCCTGGATTAAAATGGTTATGGTATGTATATACTCCCGCCTTTTCAAACATTACCGACAAATTTTGACCATCGGCAAAATTCCCTAAATTAAGAAACGGCCATAAAAAGTGAGTAGGATGAGGATCGGAATTTACCGTAGCCTCTTTACCGCTTTTATTAGCCCAAACGACTGTAGTTCCTGCTTTTATTTTAATTTCATTTGGTTCAAAACCGGCACTTGTTAAACCAACCTCAATCATTGAAGCCTGAGTATTAGTTTGCGGATTAGAACCATTTGAATTTTGTCCGGAAGTAGTCTTGTCAGTTGTTCCCGATTTGTTTACTAAATTGGATTTATTTACAAAAAGAAAAACCGATACAGCAACTATTGCCACAACAACTATCGCAACGATTAATATTTTACTATTCATAAATTATCACCTCCTTTATTATTTTTTAAATGATTTTTATCTTCAAGTCCTCTTGTAGATTTTAATTTATTGGAAAGATTTGTAAAACTTGTTGATACGTTAGAATATTGAGAATATGCATTATTAATATGTTTTCCTAATACATTTAAATTTTCTTCTACCTTTTCGTAATCAATTAAAATACCTCTTAGCATTGTAAAAAGCTCTCTAGATGTGCTTTCTATTTTTTTACCTTCAAAGGATAATAATATGGTTTGAAGATGAGCATATAGAGTTGTCGGCGATACCATGTATACCCTTAGTTTTCTTGCAAAATCTAAAACCTCAGGTAGGTTTACAACTTCATAGTACACAGATTCACTAGGAATGTACATAAGAGCAAAATCCATAGTTCCCTCGGTTGGCAGTATATACTTTCTGGAAATTGCTTCTATGTGTTTTCTTACATCTTTTATAAATTCTTTCTGAAAGGCTGTTTTTATCTGTACATCTTGTGCTTTAGTCATTTTCAGAAAATTTTCCATCGGAAATTTGGAATCTATAGGAAGAATTCCGGCGTCAGTTTTTATTGCAGCATCGACTTTCTCTCCCGATTTAAATTCGTATTGCAGAAAAAAACTATTTTTAGGAAACATCTGCGATATTAAATCTTTCAAGACTTGTTCTCCGATATTACCTCTTAATTTTGGACTTTTTAAAAAATCCTGAAGTTCGCGCATAGATCTTCCGATTTCGCTCATTTGCCCGACTTCTTTTTCTACATCCCTTATCACTCTTGCCGCATTGTCGAGTCTTTCATTAAGCTGTTTTGAATTTTCCTGAAGCGTTTTAACCATATTGTTGGAAGAAGAATTTATGGAAGTCTGCATTGTCTTAAGCCATTCAAGTAGCGCTTCGTCGGTTTTATTTTCTCTTAGGTCGGATAGTTTTTTATTGAACAAGAAAAAAAGACCAACAAAACCCAAAATTATAAGTGTGGAGATTACGAGCAGCTCTTGTTGCATAGGTTATATTCTATCACTTCTTAACAACATTTAATCGAAGTAAGCTTCTGGATTTGCTTCTACATTCTGTCATGGAATCTCTTCGTAATTATAAAAAGCAGCAGTTGCTATCATAGCAGCGTAGCTAAATTCCTCCAAAAAAGATATAATTTTAATATGGAGGGCAAAGATGCATCAACCCAATTACTTAAAAATAAATGGGATCTTCACAAAAGCCCTGAGGTAGAAGTATCTGCAGTAAGGACTAGGGGTCGAACTGGTGAGAAAATTCCCCAAGACCCCTTAGCTCGCATTGGCAATTACCTAAACCGCTTTCATGAAATAACAGACAGAGATGATCCAGTTCAAAGAGAACATGGCCTAGATGCAGCCAAAAGACTTTTGCACAGAAAATTCGTCATAAGACCTGATGAAATTCCTGAAAGTTATTTTGATAACCAAAGGCGTCTTGCGCGCGAACAAAGACATGGGGACATTGAAATAACACAGGATATGCAAGGTCAGCTAACAGAGGTTATAATCGCAGACCAAAGATCAAGCCTTGATAAATGGGTTGATTATCTTTCATCTCCTGACGCTCCTTATTCTGATGGACTTAAATATTACACATTGCGAAGTGTTCTTGGAATGGGAGCATATGATAAAGAAAAACACGCATTTCCCACAAGAACAAAAGGGACTGTCAGCCCCTTTCCTGATTTAAATCGCGAAGCACTAGCTTACGTTCTTGATGCAATTGACAAGAAATATAAGGGTTATGATATTGATTTGTCACATCTTGAAGAAACTGACGCAAAAGAATTTGAAAAGCTTTTAGCAAGCGAAAACTTTGCAAGGCTTTATGTCTGGGCCATTGAAAAAGTTACTCCGGCAACACCAGAACAGCTTGAAGCAACCAATGGAGAATGGAGAAAATATTCCCAAAACTCCGATCCGCTACCTCTTGTCCAGTCACTCCAAGGACATGGAACCGGATGGTGTACAGCGGGAGAATCCACTGCGGAGGCCCAACTTCAAACAGGAGATTTTTATGTCTATTACTCTCTAGACTCAAAAGGAGAACCAACCATTCCAAGAGCGGCAATCAGGATGGGACAGGATAGGATTGCTGAGGTAAGGGGTATTTCAGCAGAACAAAATCTTGACGGAGGAGTTGTTCCGATTGTTGAGAAAAAACTTAAAGAATTTCCTGATGGACCTTTATACCAAAAACGGGCAAATGACATGAGACTTCTTACAGGAATTGAACATCATGCACAAGAAGGCCAGGACTTGACTTCGCAGGAACTGGAATTTCTTTATGAAATAGATTCTCCTATTGAAGGTTTTGGTTATCAAAAAGATCCCCGTATTCAGGAACTCCGAGTGCAAAGAAATCCCGTAGCAGATATGCCGATTGTTTTTGAATGCGAGCCTTCTCAAATTGCCCATAGTGCAAAAGAAATAAACGAACATACAAAAGCTTATGTAGGAGAACTTGCGCCTGGAATTTTTAACCAATTACAAAGATTTAACATCGAACACGTTTATACTTCCTTCCCCGAAGGAAGAATAAGGTTTGACTCTGTGACAATAGGAGGAAAAGACCGGAGTCAACTGCAAAGGGAACTGCGTGAAAGCGGAATGAATGTATCACAAGATGCAGAATTCATGACGAGAAGTAGAGATTTTGTGACATCCGAAGCCCCGCATGATATTGGATTGGTGCGGTTAAAAGTTGGGGATTTGGGGCTACCTGATGAGTATTCAACAACAGATAAAATATTTAAAAGAGCAATAGAATTAGGTTTAGAACTTTGTCCGGCAGAAGTGGGACCTAATTACAGACTGCAATATAGGGATCAGCCTATGAACGAATGGGTTTTTATCGGAATGAAATCAATTACCGACTCGGATGGCCGTCCGGACGTCTTCCGCTTGGGACACGATGCTGGCGGTTTGTGGTTGGTCGACTTTTGGGCCTTTCCCGTCTACGGGTGGGGTCCGGAGAATGAATTTGTTTTCAGTCTGCCCGCATCGGGCTCAGCATAGGCAAGTTCTGAGACTTAAATTTTTACTCTAATACTGCGCCGTATCGAAGTAAAGGTCAGGGATGGCGTCCACTTTTTGCCAAGGCATTCCAATTTTGTTTCCGCCGGAGGCGGATCGGCCTTTGGTCGAAAAAAAAGCAGCAGTTGCTATCATAGCGGCATTATCGGTACACAGCCGTTTTTCCGGAACGAAAAATTTAGTATCTAATTTGAGATTTGAAATTTGAAATTTGAAATTCCCGCGAAGCGAGTTGTTTGCGGCAACACCGCCTCCAAGAAGGATTGATTTTACATCAAACTCAATTGCGGCATTTAAAGTCTTTGTAACTAAAACATCAATTATTGCTTGTTGAGTTGAATAACAGATACTAGAAATTGTTTTTTCATCAAGATTTTTAATTTGCGAAATTTGTCTGAAAACTGCAGTTTTTAACCCGCTAAAACTGAAATCAAAATCCCCGGAATTAATTAACGGCCGTGGAAAATTAAAAAAATCTTCCGATGTGTTTTTTGCAAGTTTTTCAATATGCTCTCCGCCCGGATAGGACAATCCCAAAACCCTTCCGATTTTATCAAATGCTTCCCCTGCGGCATCATCTCTTGTTCCTCCAAGCCATTTTAAGTTTCCATGATTTTTCATTAACACTAAATCCGTATGTCCTCCTGAAACAATCAAGGCAATAGCAGGAAACTCGGGCACCTCAATATTTGAGATTTGAGATTTGAGATTTGAGATTTCGCTAACGAAGTTAGCGTATATATGTCCGTATAAATGATTAACAGGTATTAACGGTTTTTCCCAAATGTAGGAAAGAGTTTTCGCTGTTTCCACACCTACCAAAAGCGAGCCGATTAAACCGGGGCCGACTGTTACTCCGATTGCGTCTATGTCTTTTTTATCAACTTTTCCTTCTCCCAAAGCCTTTTCCAGTACGGGAATAATATATTTAACCTGTTCTCTTGCTGCTTTCTCGGGAATTATGCCTCCTGTTTTAGCGTGAAGCAAAAGTGAGGAGGAAACAATATTAGATAATAATTTTACATACGGCTCTTTTTTGTCTCCTTCTATTATTGCTGCAGAAGTTTCATCACAGCTTGTTTCTATACCCAAAACAATCATATTAATATGTTATTTTAATACTATCCCCGATTTTAAAACCGTATTTATCAAAAAGACCCGCATTTATTTCCAAAACCGTATCAGCAGGTAAGCTGGATGTATAACGGGGTAAATTTTCACTCTCTTTTTTTGGAAACGGAACATTTTTAAATATATCTACGACTTTATTGTCTGCTACATAAATTATATCTATAGAAAATTTCATATCTTTCATCCAAAAAGTATAGTACCCTTTTTTATTAAAAGGAAAAACCATCATAAAGTTATCGTTTATCTTATTGTATTTTGCAAGCCCTGTTTGTTTATCTTCTGCAGAGTTTGCTATTTCTGCATTAAATTCCTTCCCTTTTATAATTACCTTAGAAGATGATATGGTTTTATCATTATTAAAATAAAGAAAGGCTCCTATTACAGCAAAAATTATAAAAATAAAAATAAAAAAGATACTTTTCATCCTAAAAGTTTTGTTTTATTAATTTTGCAAGTCTTGTAGTAGACTTATCTTTAATTATTTTGGTAACTTCCAATACTTTTGCATTTATTTTTTCTGTCTGTCTTAAATTATGAACTATCTGTGGACTATCCTTGGTTACCGCAATAATATCTGGATTTAGCAAATAAACTAATTTATCATAATCCTTGTTAGAGGTCATATCTGGGAGTAAAACTACATAATCTACATACCCAAGAGATGATAATATTATGGCTCTTTCTTTCTGACTGTTTATGGGCCGTCCTTTTCCTTTTAACTTTTTAACATTTTTATCATTTTCAAGAAGAACAAAAAGTTGACCGCCTTTTCTTTTTGCATTCTTAAGAAGCTCTATATGTCCTATATGTAAAATATCGAAACACCCTCCTGCCAAAACAATGGTGTTACCTTTCTGTTTGAGCTGTTTACCTATTTTGATTGCGTCATCAACATTGATTATTTTCTCCATATGAATTGTTCTATTGTTGCTTACTTTGTTCGCTCATTGTTGCATTGTTAAACAATAAAGCAATTTAGCAATGGCTATTGCTTGGTACCCCTTAGATAAACAGCCTGCCAGGGGCGGTAATTAGAAACAAATTTATCGGAAATAATGGTTTTTCCATTTTTTGTAACTGTTCTTGTAAAGTACACATTTGCACCCGATGCTGCAAAGTCAACCTGTTTTATTTCTCCGACAGGAAGAGTCGGGTCGTCCTGATAGAGAGGTTCGGGCGCAGGGGATTGGTTTGTGATTACAGGTTTGGTCATTGTAACCTGGCGTCCGTCTTTTGTTCCGTATAGATAAAAACTTAAAGAAAGATTATTTAAATCAATTTCTCTTTGCACCAGAATGTAATTTCCCGTATCATTTTTAAATTTGAGATCAACAGTTGGCACAAAAATTGTTGCGTCTATTCCGGGAGGTAAATCCTGTTCATAATAACCGACTCGATAAGAATGCGCTGTTCTTTCAATTATCGGAAGTCCCGCATCTAAAATAGCTCTGAAAAAAGTAGTTGAAACCTGACAAACACCTCCCCCGTCTCCTAAAACTGTCTGTCCGTTTTGTATAATATATGCCTGCTTGTATCCCGTAAAAGCCGAAACATCCCCAAGCGTTTTATTAAAAGAAAAGACTTCGCCTGGTGCTACAAGTACACCGTCTATCCTTGATGATGCAAGATCAACATTATATATTCTTCCCGGTATAGAATGGTAAAAAAGAGAATGCCCTTCTCCGATAAGCTCTTTTATTCCAAAATCATTTGCTTCTTCCGTTGTAATATCCGGGTAAAGTACCATAATAGGTATTGGAATACTTATAATTTGAAGTTTTGTTGAAGTAACAACGGATAAAGTTTTTTCATGGACTGCTTTATTGAGTTCATTTATATCTAAAGTTCTTCCATCTTCGGAAGGCTGGAAAGCTATTGCCCTTCCGTTTTCAAATTTAAACTGGGCATCAATTGGTTTTTTTTCAACTCTTGTTTTTATAGGATCTAAATATTCATTCAATTTTTCCGAAGAATAAGTATAAGTTGGTGAAAGATGTATGCCCCCAAAATATGCCTGAAGAAGTAAGCTGACATCAGAAAAAAAACTGGAAGATCTGCCCAAGCTGACAGTTTGTACAGATAAAAGACTTGCGTCATATCCTAAATTAATTTCTTTCGCAGAAACAGTTGCTATGCCGTAATCGCTCGTAAGCTGAAGTACTGCCTTATCTAATTTTGCATTTCTTTCCTCAAAGTAGTTTTTTACATCAGTTTGGGTTTTTCCGCCGAAATTTATGCCATTTACAAAAATTCCCGGATATACTCTGTTTTCATAAATTTTCTGGTATATAAAATAAAATAAACCGATAAAGAATATTAAAGAAATTACTGCTCCTGTAAAAAACCAGAAGGAATTACTTAATGTTTTTTTTATGCGTTTTGCGTATTTAAAACGAAGCCGCGTCTGTATTTTTTTTAAAGATATTTTGGATAAATTTGGTATATTCATTGAACTAGGATTATAATTCGTATTATACTATAAATAGGATGGATAACAGTCAAAATACTTTTCAAAATGCAGGAAACGTTGCCCAGGTTCCAAGCGGAACAGTTCCCCCCGTCCAGCAGGCTCCTCCAACCCCCGCTCCTATGGGTAATACAAATGTTGTAACCGTAGGAAATCCTTCTGAGAAGCCGCCAGGAAGTTTTTCCGCAGGCAAAAAAATTATAAAAATATTTTTAGGATTAATTTTTATTTTGGCTGTTATTTCAGTAGTAATTTTTATTGCTATTTCCAAAGCCCAGGAAAGTCTGCCGGGAAAAGGGTTTGTAAGTTTTTGGGGTATTTGGGAAGATGCTAGGGTTGTGCAGGTGATTATTAACGATTATGAGAAACAAAATCCTGGAGTTAAAATAAGTTACACCAAGCAGGACATAAAACAATACAGAGAGTCGTTAACGGTAAGAATAGATAACGGAACAGGACCTGATATTTTTACATACCATAACACTTGGTATCCAATGATTCTCTCAGTTTTATCGCCGTTTCCTGCTAATGTTATCTCCAAAGAAGAATTTGCCAAGACCTTTTACCCTGTTGCACAAAAAGATTTAATAAAAAACGGAGCAATATATGGAGTTCCTTTTGCAGTAGACACTCTTGTTATGTATATAAATACAGATCTTTTTAAATCGGCCGGAGTTGCGGTTCCGACTACATGGAATGATTTTATGAGCGCAGCCAGAGTTTTAACGGTAAAAGATGAAAATGGAAAAATAAAAACAGCAGGAGCGGCAATGGGAACATACGACAATATAAATTATGCCCCGGATATCTTGTCGCTTTTATTTCTGCAAAATGGGGCAGATTTAAATGATATTAATTCTCATAAAGAAAGGGTGGAGGGGGCTTTAAACTTCTATACGTCTTTTGCAGCAGATTCAGATAATGTTTGGGATGACACTCTTGATCCTTCTCTTCTTGCATTTTCAAAGGGAAATCTTGCTATGTATTTTGGATACTCATGGGATTATTTCAGTATAAAAAAATTTAACTCAAATCTTTCTTTCCAGGTAGTGCCGGTTCCGCAGCTTGCAGACCAACCTATAAACCTTGCAAGCTATTGGGCTTTAGGGGTTTCTTCAAAAACGCAGTATCAGAAAGAAGCGTTTGACTTTATTAAATATTTTATGTCTAAAGAAGTGCAGCAAAAGCTATATGCCGAAGAATCCAAAGAAAGAGACTTTGGGCAACCCCATGCCAGAGTAGATCTGGCACAAAGTTTAAGCAATAATCCAAATGTTTACCCTTTTGTTCTTCAGGCACCAACCGCCCACTCCTCGTATTTTGTAGACGGCACCAACGATAATGGGTTAAATCAGCAGTTAAATACTTATCTTGGAGATGCTGTAAGATCAATGTATAAAGGCGGATCATCAGAAGCTGCTTTTGATACACTTCTGGAAGGCATAACTCCGGTTTTGCAGCAATATGGTATTGTTGGGCAGGAACTAAAACCCTGAATGCATTTTTAAATTCTCAGACTTTATTTTTTAGACTATGGGAAAGAAATAACAGACCCAAAGATTAAATGAAAATCTGAAAGTATCCTCTAATTTTAAACTAGAGGTCATTGACAAAACTTTTATTATCATTTATCATCTTTTGGTAAATTAACTAGTATTTATTATCATTTATTCCCTCAAGAAAATTCTTTCGAGGGATTTTATTTTAATTTAGATATAAACTATGGAT
>Ga0210057_1002267_pt1 | contig 27766 bp, 27 predicted proteins | sample CryGeyCG2114_010_2_FD_183968 | JGI IMG/M metagenome (GOLD analysis project Ga0210057, IMG submission 183968) | Groundwater microbial communities from aquifer - Crystal Geyser CG10_big_fil_rev_8/21/14_0.10 (SPAdes) (version 2) | ecosystem: Environmental > Aquatic > Deep subsurface > Groundwater ...
TTGTCAACTATTGATTTAACAAGAGTCTCCAAAAATTGTTGGTCCTTATACTGTTCCATGAATGTCTGTAGTTTTCTTTATCTTTATAATTCTTTCGACCTTTTAGCTAATTCCGAAATATCAGAAATAATAAAATTTTAAAAATTCTTATTCCGTTGGTTTCACTTCTTCGGCAACAACTTCTTCTGCTGGCTCAGAAACCAAAACTTCTTCAGCAATAACTTCTTCTTGCTTTGGCTCTTCTTTTTCCTCAACTTTTACAACTGGTGCTTCCGCTGGTTTTTCTATAGGCGCTTTTTTTGATTTTTTATAAAGAGAAATTTTGGAACCATCTGAAATTTTAGCATCAACTAAAATATTATGAATAGAATCAGTTGGTTGAGCGCCAACAGAAACCCAATATTTAGCTCGTTCATTTCTAATAGCAAATTTATTAGTATGTGGATTATACCAACCTAAATCCTCAATGAATTTACCCTTGAGTTTGGACTTCTTTTCCATAACCGCGATACGATATGAAATCTGTTTTCTCTTGCCTACTGGCCTTAATTTAATGGATATCATTTGTTTATTTCTTTACTTAAAGTGGACTAATTCTAATAAATAAAAATCAAATTGTCAAACTCGCTCTCAGTAATATATATAACCCATGCCTCTGTTGTAAGTCGTTAGTTGTTAGTCATCGGTCAATTTTTATCTCACAACTTTCTCAGCATCCTCCAATTTAAGCGAAAGAACTTTAGATGATCCGGAATCATCCATAGTCACTCCATAAAGCACCTGCGCCACCTCCATTGTAACACGATTATGAGTCACAACAATAAACTGACTATTTCCAGAAAAATTCTTAATTAAGTCAGCAAAGCGTTTAGAATTTTTTTCATCCAAAGCACTGTCTGCTTCATCTAAAATAAGAAACGGAGGTGGAGAAACGGCGATTAAAGCAAAAAGAACAGCAATAGACACCAAGCTTTTCTCTCCACCAGACAACATCTCTAAATTATTTATCTTTTTTTGAGGTATAGATACTTCCACATCAATTCCTGCCAACTCAGCTTCGTCTTCATCTTTTTCTATTACAACCGTCTCGGCTCCCTCTTCTTCTTCAACAAGTTTGTTTAAAACCTCTTTCTCTATAACTTTCATTTTTGCCGATCCCCCTCCAAACATAATTCTAAAAAAATTATTAAATTCCTCATTAACTCTTTTAAAATTCAAATGGAATTGAGAAGTAATTTTTCTGTCTAGTTCATTAATTAAAGAGAATAGATTTTCGGAAGCTTTTTCTAAATCATCCGACTCTTTTACTAGAAAATCATGATGCGCCTCTACCTCGTGCGTTTCTTTCACTAACGATTCATCAATCTCTCCAATACTAGCTAATTCCCCTCTTAAACGAAATATTTTTCTCTCAGATTCGGTCAGGTCATCTCCAGATAAATTAGGAATAAAAGATTGACTATCGGCCAATTCTTCATATTTATTAAAAGAACCACCAAAAGAATGAATCTGATTTTTTAATTCTTCAAGCTTATAATGTACCCTCTCATCTTCAAACATCAATCGGCTTTTTTCATCCCAAAGATTTTTTGATAATTTTCTCGCCTCTTCAACTTGAACAAAAGCCTCTTTGAAATTTTTATTAAAATCCTCTACGCTTTTTGAAATTTCGTTTTCATTTTTTTCTATCTCTTCTATCTCTCCCTCAATATTTTTTAAAAGACTAACTATTTTATCTTTTTCTTTTTCAAAATTATTAACATCTTCATCAGAAACAACATCTTTCGATTTATAAAGATTCTCAATAATAAAAATAATGCTTTTTAGATAATTTTTCGTTTCTTCTAAAGAATCCGCCTCAATAGCTTTTTGAGAGTTTTCTTTTATTTCGTCCAATGCTCCTTTTGCTCTTTCAATAGAAATAATATTTTCTGATGACATTTTAACCAACCTCTCTAATTGAGATTCAATTCTATACAACTCTCTTTCTAATTGAGATTTCTTTGAAAAAAGCTCTCTTTTGTTCTGTTGTAATTCAGAAACTCTCTTAGATGTCAAAGAACTATCTTCTATTTTTTTAAGTTTTTCTTCTAATTCTTTCTGAATACTTTCAGCTTCTTTCAATTTCTTTTCAATTATTGGCAAAGGTTGTTTAACTTGAACCAAACCATCCTTTAGGTTTTTTATTTTAGAAGCATAAAAATTACCCTCCATAGACATCAACTCTTGCTCTACTTCAAACCTCTTTTCCCACTTAACCGTTTGTCTTTTCAACATTCTTAATCTTGGCGCTACCTCCACAATCATTGCCCTTACTTTTTCCAAATTAATTTTCGTATTTTTTAATTTCCTTTGACTTTCAGCTTTCTTGATTTGAAATTCTCTTAACCCTAATATTTCTTGAACCATCATCATTCTTTGGGCCGGAGTTGCCTTAACAAAAATATCCCCAGATCCCTGACCGATAATTGTTAAACCCCTAGTTCCTAATTTTATTTTTGAAAAAAAATCAATAATATCTTTCAATCTAACTGTTGCATCATTAATAAAATATTCAGATTCTCCAGTCCTATTTATTTTTCTAGAAATAACAATCTCTTTATAATCTAAAGGCAGTTGACCACTTGAATTATCAAAAACAAGCGAAACTTGTGCCATGGACATTTTTGCTTTTTTAGGAGTTCCGGCAAAAATTAAATCTTCTATTTTTTCTCCTCTTAAATTTTTCGCCTCTCTTTCTCCTAAGAGCCATCTAACCGCATCTATAACATTTGATTTTCCCGATCCATTTGGACCAACAATACCAACTATCCCCGTTGGAAATTCAAAAACGGTTTTGCCAGCAAATGATTTAAATCCATTAATTTCAAGACGCTTTAAAAACATACAAGGCATTTTTTGCTGCTTCTACTTCGGCCTCTTGTTTAGAATACCCTTCTCCGTCAGCAATTTTATTACTCTTAACAAATACTCCGACTTTAAAAATCTTTTTATGTTCCGGACCACTTTCCTCAATCACTTGATAAGAAGGTGTTACCTTGAAACGATCCTGAACTATTTCCTGAAATAAACTTTTTGAATCTCTATAAAGACTTTTTTCAATAATTTCATCCGCATATATAAAAATAGTTTTTTTAATAAATTCTGATGTAATCTCGTATTTTTGGTCTAGATATACCGCTCCTAAAAATGCTTCAATGGCATTAGCTAAAATTACTTCTCTCGCCTTGCCTGTATCTTTTGCCTCGCCTTTTGACATAAAAATATAATCCCCCAATCCAATCTCTCGAGCAATTTTAGATAAAGAAACATAATTAACCAAAGCCGCTCTCACGCTTGTCAAAGTTCCCTCATCATATTGAGGGTATTTTTCAAAAAGATTTTCGGTAATAATTAATTCCAAAACTGCATCTCCTAAAAATTCTAATCTTTCATTATGCGGAACATCCCAAGATGGATTTTCATTAATATAAGACCTATGAGTCAATGCCTCTTTGAGAAGATTTTGATTTTTAAAATTTATTCCAACCTTTTCTTGAAAATCCAAAAAATTTATTAAATTATCCATAAAATTAAAATTTACTCAGCTTTATTTTTTTCTTCTTTCTCTTCAGAGTTTAAAACTGAGTCTTTGACTGTCACCTGCTCAATTTGTTTATAAACCGTTCCAAGTACTCCATTTACAAATCTTCCAGAGTTGATTCCTCCATAATTTTTTGCCAACTCAATAGATTCATTGATCGCCACTTTATAAGGAACCTCCTCGTGATTAACAAAAATAAGCTCATACACACCCAATCTTAAAACATTTCTATCAATTAGAGTTATCTGATCAAACGGCCACTCTATCGCAGATTTAGAGATAATATCATTCAACTCCGTCAAGTGCTCAATTACCCCCTTAACCATTTTCCAGATAAAATCTGGCTCGTTTATTCCCGGGCCAAATTCCTCCATATTTCTCTCTACGATTTTAACTAAATCCGTTGATTTATTATTAAAATCCCATTCATACAGAGATTGTAAAACAATTGAGCGTGCTAGATGTCTTGTTGCCATATACAATGACTTTGTTTAATCGTTCGTTTATTTTTTACTCTTAACTCTAATTTTTTATACAAACAAAAAAGCGCTTAAATAAACTAAACGACTTTTTTGCCTTTATAAAAACCACAATTAGAACATGCCTTATGAGATGCAACAGGATGTTTACATTCCAAACAAACGGCAATATTTTGAGGCTTTAATGCAAGATGAGAACGTCTTCTGCCAGTCTTTGACTTTGTATGATGTTTTGTAGGTACTCCACCCATATTATTTAATCGTTAATGATTGATAATTAGTAATTAATAAAAAGATAAAAAGCAATAAAGAAATGCTCATCTATCAAATCATTAACTCTTATCTATTTTATGGAATTTTTTTATAAAAGTCAAACGATGAAGTTTAGACGGGCCATATTTCTTAATTGCCTTAATATGTTTCTTTGTCCCATAACCCTTATGATCTTTAAAACCATATTGGGGATATTTTTTATCCTCTTTTACCATATAAGCATCTCTAGTCACCTTTGCTACAATTGATGCCAAGGAAACCGCTGGTATTTTTTCATCTGCTTTGGAAAAATGTTTAAAAATAAAATTCTTATTTTGGGGAAAATTATTTATCTTTATCGACCCATCAGCAATTACTAAAACTTTTTTTATCTTAGTTTTTTCTATTAATTTAAAAAATGCTCTTGTCGCAGAAAGATTACAAGCTCTAGAAATATTCATTCTATCTATAATTTTTTCCGAAGCTGAGCTAACTACAAAATTAATCTTTTCTTTTTTTATATTTTTAAACCATTCCTCTCTTTGGAAAACTGATAATTTTTTTGAATCCCTAAGAGGAGCACTAACAATTTTTTTGAGTTTTCTTTCTTTTTCTTTGGATAACAAAAGAGCACAAACGGTGATTTTCCCCGCCAAAGGCCCTCTGCCCACTTCATCTATTCCAATAATTGATTTTTTAGTTTTAAATTCTTGCAAATCCATAAAATCTATTTTTTATCCTCTACTATTTTAATTTCTCCCTTATAACTATTTAAACAATTAGTGCTAAAAAATTGATTATATTTCTCTACAATTTTACTAATAGATAATTTTATTACATCTTTTCTTATAATTTATACCTTACTCCCAAAAAATTTATTTCTCAACCATTGAACCAATCACTAATATAAAAAATAACAGACGACATAAGCTCAAAATCGTCAATTTGTAGTTTTGTTCCATTCCCTTTATAATAGGAAAAAATAATTCTTAAAAATAAAAACCTCAATGGATTTTGTTCACCTTCACAATCACAGTCATTATTCTCTCTTAGATGGATTAGCTAAAATTGACGACCTTATCAATCAAGCCAAAAGTCTAGGGATGACATCTTTAGCCCTAACTGATCACGGCAATCTTTATGGCGCTATAGAATTTTATAAAAAAGCCAACAAAGCTGGCATAAAACCTATAATGGGTGTTGAGGCTTATTTGGCTCCAAAAAGTCGTTTTGATAAAACTTCCATTGACTCCGAAAAATATTATCATCTCACCCTTTTAGCCAAAGATAACGACGGTTGGCAAAATCTTATTCAACTCGTCACTAAAGCCAATCTAGAAGGCTTTTATTACAAACCCAGAATAGACAAAGAAATTTTAGCCCTTCATAAGAAAGGCATCATTGCCCTTTCTGGATGTCCCAGTGGAGAAATTCCAAGATTATTTTCAAAAAACAAAGACGAAGAGGCCAGAGAAGCTCTTAAACAATATCTAGAAATTTTTGGAGACGATTTTTATATAGAAATTTGGAATCAACCAAAAATAAAAGAAATTCAGCCCGCCCTTCCAAAATTATTAGCTCTGGCAAAAGAATTTAAAGTTCCTCTTGTTGCCACGCAAGATACTCATTACGCAAAAAAAGAAGACGCCTTTTATCACGATGTTCTTTTAGCTGTTCAAACTGGAAACAAAATTTCTGACGATGATCGGATGACTTTACGAGCTGGTGATTTTTCACTAAGATCTAAAGAAGAAATGATTCAGATTTTTTCCAAGACACCCGAGGCCATAGAAAATACAGTCAAAATTTCCGATAAATGTAATGTTAAAATAACTCTCGGCCAAACGGTTTTACCAGAATTTCCAACTCCTAACAATCTCAAACCATTTGAATACCTAAAACAACTCGTAGAAGAAAAAATTAGTCAAAGATACAAAATTCTTACAGAAGAAGTTATTCAAAGAAAAGAATATGAACTTAGCATTATAGAAAAAATGGGTTTTGCTGATTATTTCTTAATTGTTCAAGATTTTGTTAATTGGGCCAAAGATAGAAAAATTGTCGTTGGTCCAGGTAGAGGTTCGGCAGCTGGTAGTTTAATTGCCTATGTTCTTAAAATTACAGAAGTCGATCCAATTAAATACGAACTTATTTTTGAAAGATTTTTAAATCCCGATCGTATTCAAATGCCCGATATTGATATGGATTTTTCTGATATTCGTCGAGATGAAATTTTTGGATACCTACAAGAAAAATACGGCAAAGAAAGCGTTGCTCATATTATTACATTTGGAACTATGGCCTCTCGAGCCGCCATTAGAGACACTGGTCGTGCCTTGGGATATCCATATGGATTTTGCGACCAAGTCGCCAAACTCATCCCCTTCAATGCTGATCTAAAAGAAACCCTAGAAACCGTTGAAGATTTTAAAAAAATGTATGACACAAATCCAGATGCAAAAAAATTAATTGAAACCGCTCAACATCTTGAAGGCGTCGTCAGACACGCTTCCGTTCATGCCTGCGGAACGGTTATCGGAAAAGGTTCACTGACACAATTTATGCCTCTTCAATTTGCCCCTCAAGATCCAACCACAATCATCACCCAATTTGAAATGCATGCCGTAGAAGATCTTGGTATTTTGAAAATGGATTTACTTGGATTAAAAAACCTGACAATTATTGAAGAAACTATCCGTTTAGTTAAAGAAACAAATGGAGTTGAAATTGATATTTCAAAAATACCCCTAGATGACGAAGAAACTTTTTCTAAAACTCTTAAAAAAGCCGACACAACTGGTGTTTTTCAGTTAGAATCAAGCGGGATGAGAAGATATCTTAAAGAATTAGAACCATCTGAACTTGAAGATATAGTTGCTATGGTAGCTCTCTATCGTCCAGGGCCAATGGAACTTATCCCTCAATACATCGCTCGTAAACACAAAAAAGAAGCAACAACTTTTTTACATCCCAAACTTGAATCAATTTTGGGAAAAACTTATGGCATTGGAATATATCAAGAACAAATGATGCAAATTGCTAGAGACCTCGGAGGATTTACTCTAGCGGAAGCTGATACTTTAAGAAAAGCCATCGGTAAAAAAAACAAAGACCTTTTAGACCAACAACGAGTTAAGCTTATTGACGGTATGACAAAAAACGGAATAGACAAAAAAACCGCTAATGCTATTTGGGATATGTTTCCACCCTTTGCTAGATACGGATTTAATAGAAGCCACGCTGTTTGTTATGCTCTTATCGCTTATCAAACTGCCTACTTAAAAACTCATCATCCAATTGAATTAACCACCGCTTTGATGAACTCTGATGCTGGCGATATAGATAGAACCTCTTTTCTTATTACTGAATCAAAAAAATCTGGCATTCCTGTCCTTCCCCCTGATATCAATTCTAGTTTTTCAAAATTTTCCCCAGAAGGAGCTTCAATTAGATTTGGCCTATCCGCTATAAAAAATGTTGGACAAGCCATCGTTGAATCCATTATTGAAGAAAGACAAAGAAGAGGTCCATTTAAGAATCTTCAAGACTTACTTGCTCGAGTCACCCACAAAGATCTTAATAAAAAATCTTTAGACAGTTTAACCAAAGCTGGCGCATTAGATAGTTTTGGATTAGAAAGAAACTCCATAATCTTAAATTTAGAAAAAATTCTTCTTTTCTCTTCCCAAATAAAAAAACACGCTCTTACAGGACAAAATAATCTTTTTGGCAAAATTACATCTGAAGGAACTTCTTTAAATCTTCCCGATGTTTCTCCAGCCACTTGTGATGAAAAACTTCATTGGGAAAAAGAGCTTCTTGGATTTTATGTTTCTGATCATCCAATGAATAAATACTCTAAAATTCTAGATCAAAAAAAAGTTGTTTCCATTAAAACAGTCATAAACAAGGTTTCTCAAAACGGAAGCTTGATCAATGGAGCCTTTAGAGTCGCTGGCGTTATCACAAATATCAAGAAAATCATCACTAAAAGAAATAAACCAATCATATTTGCAAAAATAGAAGATTTGAACGATACTTTAGAAATAGTTGTTTTTTCAGAGATTTTAGAGAGAAACCCACAAATCTGGCAAGAAAAAAACATTATTATTGTTCAAGGCAAACTCTCTCAAAGAGATAGTGACCCAAAAATTATTGTTGACCAAGTCGTTAAATTAAATTAAAAGAAAAATATATGAAAAAAGAAAAAATTGACAAAGAGTATATTCAAATAAATAAAATTAGACACTCTTTGTCTCATATTTTAGCAACCGCCATTCTAGAGAAATATCCAAAAACTAAACTTGGTATTGGCCCTGTTATTGATAATGGATTTTATTATGATTTTGACTTTATTTCCCCCATCTCAGACAAAGACTTAGAATTTATAGAAAAAAGAATAAAAGAATTAATCAGACAAAATCTTGATTTCAAAAAATCTATAGTTACTTATGCTCAAGCAAAAAAAATTTTTGCTGGCAATAAATATAAACTAGAACTAATTGAAGAATTAAAAAAGAAAAAATCTCCTATTAGTATTTACAAAACCTCTTATCAGCGTAAGTCCGCGTCTAGTCCGCATAAATCAGCATTGATTTTTACAGATCTATGTTCTGGTCCTCACATAAAAAATACAAAAGAAATAAATCCAGAGGGATTAAAATTAATGTCTTTGGCTGGAGCTTATTGGAAAGGTAGCGAAAAGAACAAAATGCTCACAAGAATTTATGCCGTCGCTTTTAATACAAAAGAAGAATTAGAAAAACACATTAAAAACGAGGAAGAGGCCAAAAGAAGAGATCACCGTAAATTAGGAAAGGAATTGGGCATCTTCACTTTTGATGACATTGTTGGCAAAGGACTTCCTTTGTGGCTTCCTAATGGAACAATTATAAAAGATGAAATAGAAAAATTAGCCAAAGAAAAAGAGTATTTATACGGATACAAAAGAGTTTCAACTCCCCATCTTGCCAAAGAAGAACTTTATTTAAAATCAGGACATCTTCCTTACTATAAAGAAAGCATGTATCCGGAAATGAAAATGGACGATGGCACATATTATCTCAAAGCTATGAACTGCCCTCATCACCATATGATTTATAAATCCGAACCAAAGAGCTACAAAGATCTTCCTCTTAGATTGGCCGAATACGGAACTTGTTATAGAAATGAACTTTCTGGAACCCTTGCTGGCTTGTTAAGGGTGCGTTCTTTACAAATGAACGATGCTCACATCTATTGTACCAAGGATCAAATAGAAGAAGAATTTAGAAAGGTTCTTGAAATGACTTTGGAATATTTTAAAATATTTGAATTAAATGAGTTCTGGTTTAGATTGTCAAAATGGGACCCAAAGCACAAAGAAAAATATATTAATGAACCAAATAATTGGAAATTTGCCGAGAACATTTTAAGAAAAATAATTAAAGAACTCAAGGTTCCTTTCTACGAAGCATCTAATGAGGCTGCTTTTTATGGTCCAAAGATTGACATTCAATTTAAATCAATTATAGGCAGGGAAGAAACGATGTCTACCATTCAACTTGATTTTGCCGCTAAAAAAAGATTTGATTTAACATACAGAGATAGCACGGGCAAAGACAATAACGAAGTCTTTGTTATACATAGAGCTCCTCTTTCTACTCACGAAAGATTTATAGCTTTTTTATTAGAACAGTATGCGGGAGCTTTTCCAACTTGGCTCTCCCCCGTTCAAGCAATAATTATTCCTGTTTCAGAAAAACAAACGCAATACGCTCAAAAAATTTACAACGATCTTTTTAAGGCTGGGATAAGAGTAAAACTCGACGATGCCAACGAAACACTCGGGAAAAGAATTAGAGAATCCGAACTAAAGAAAATCCCATATACACTCGTTGTAGGAGATAAAGAAAAAGACGCCAATACGGTCAGCATTAGAAGTCTTAAGGCTGGGCAAATAGGAACAAAACCCATAGAAGATTTTATCAAAGACATAGCCAAAGAAATAAAAGAAAGAAAATAATTTAAAAGCCACCGATAAAAAATCTGGTGGCTTTTTGAAAAAAGAACTAAAAATAATTTATTGATTTTTCTTGTTACGCAAATATCGTTCCCTCTTCTTCTTACGAAGATAGAGGGGCAATAAAACAATAACAGGAAAAATCAAAATAAAAAACAAAATCATCCCACACGCCTGAGACATATTACTCCTCCCTTTCTATAATTACTAAATTCAGATTAGTAAAAAATCAAAAACTTGTCAACTATAATATAAAATGTTTGAATTATATTAAATATGAAAAACCTTCCCAAAATCATCGTCATTCTTGGTCCAACCTCTTCAGGAAAATCAGACCTCGCTGTTGAAATCGCTCAATATATAAATAAAAATAAAAAAAACTTTAACTTAAACGGCGCCGAAATTATCTCTGCTGATTCAAGACAGGTTTATAAAAATCTTGATATTGGATCTGGAAAAGTAAAAAATACTGCCACCCCGAAAGAAAAACAAAACAATCTCTATATCTATAAAAAAATCCCCCATCATCTAATAGACATAGTTAGTCCCCAAAAAACTTTTTCTGTTGCTAAATTTCAAAAACTTGGAACAAATATAATCAAAGATTTAATCAAAAAAAATAAACTACCCATTGTCTGTGGTGGAACCGGTTTATATATAGATTCACTTATCTATCAATCATCTTTCCCAAAAGTTATCCCTAACCCCAAACTTAGAAAAGAACTTGAAAAAAAATCTATTCAAGAACTTTTTGAGACTCTAAAAAAATTAGATTCTCAAAGAGCAAAAAACATTGATCCCAAAAATCCTAGGCGACTAATTAGAGCTTTGGAAATTATTATTACCACCGGACAACCAATTTCAAGTATTTCTCAAAAAAGCGCTTATAGTATTCTCAAAATAGGGATTAACTTAGACAAAAAAAAACTTGCTCACAATATATCCCAAAGAATTAAAAAAATGATCAAAACCGGCCTTATCCAAGAAACAAAAAATTTAAAAACAAAAAATAAACTATCTTGGAAGAAAATAGAATCATTTGGATTTGAATATAAAATTCCAAGCGATTATCTTCGCAATAAAATATCCGAAGATGATATTTTTTATAACCTTGTTAGAGATAATAATCATTATGTCAAAAGACAAATAACTTGGTGGAAAAAAGACCAAGAAATCAATTGGACCTCAGATAATCAAAAAGCCCTTCAATTAACAAAGTACTTTTTGGCAAAATAAATTTTTTATCTTTTAGGATCAGTATCAAGAATGGGATTGTATATTGGTTCTACTTCAACCTCACTATGAGATCCAAAACTTTTCAATCTTTTATTGACAGCTTTTTCTATTTGTTTAAGGTATAAATTATAAAAAATCAAATCTCCATCACTAGGATCTTCAAGAATTATTTTTGACCTTACTTTATCACCAATTTGTTTTAATGCTCTCAAGTATTCAGCTGAAGAAATAGTCGTAACTCTCGCCGATCTAATTTCTGCCGATCCAGGGAACTTACTCTGAAGTTGCCCCAAATAACCAGACATAGATAACTTTTCCCCTCGATACTGTTTAAAATCAAAAACCATCTGCGTTGCCATCTCATCAACTTTTTGTTCAAAACTTTTCGGTTCTGGAACGTCAAATTTATTTTTATTCATATAACATATTTCAATTAAACGACCTCTCTGTCTCTTCTATAAATTTCTCTAGGATCATGACCAAAAACTTTCATTGATATTTCAAACCAAATTTTTTCTAAATTTTCTTTGGCTTTTTTATCTTTTTCTGCTTGTAATTTTTCTAATATCGGACTAAATATTTCCTCTTTTAATTCTTCGTAAAGGGTTGATGAACTTGTCCTTTCTTGATACGAAAACTCTATTTCCTTGAAATAACCATTTAATCTATCAATATCAACTTGCGTCATAATGCTTCCATCTTTTCTAGGAACAATGAGCAAGCTTTTTGCCTGATCTAAAATAGATCTAATTTCTATAAAAAGTTTTTTACGAGGACTTTTATCGTCATCTAAGCCCATATTATTTAATTTATGCATATTTTCAAAATTCATAATAATTTTTAATTTAATTTTACATCTTCCCCATTTTCTCCTCTATTTATTGTTTCCCAAAATTCTCTTGAATCTCTAATTCTTGCTTCAATTAATAATAAAATTTTTAAAAATTCTTCAACGTCATTTTTTGCCTCAGAAAGTTTTTCCATTAATGGCAGGATCTCTTCCTTCCAGGCCTGCTTGGGAATACTAGCAACTCTCTCAATTGTTTTTTCTACCCCCTCAACCGCCTCTTGACTATGAAAATCTGCAACTCTCTTTTTAAACTCATCATTTTTTATTGAAGCATCAACTCTTTTTTCTGACATATTTTTATATTATTTTTTTTAATATTGTTTTTATTATTTCTGGATTGGCTCGCCCTTTGCTTTTGGCCATTACCTTTCCAACCAAGAATTGCAAAGCATTCTCTTTCCCATTTTTATAATCATAGCACACTTTTTCATTTTCGTCAATAACAGATTTTACCATTTCTTCCAATCCCAAATCATCGTCCATTTGCCATAAATTTTCCTCGTTAATTATATCCTCTGGCAATCGTTTTGTGTCAAATGATTTAGCAATTACATCTTTAGCTACACGACTAGAAATCTTATCTAAACTAATCAAATAAACTATCTGAGCCAAATACATTGGTTTAAATCCAGCCTCTGCCAAACTAATTCCCCTATCTGCTTCTAAGCCCTTAACATCACTCACAAGATAATTATAAATCATTTCTGGGTTACCGCCAAGATCCAAAACTTTTAATTCCGACACAGCTTCTTCAAAAAAATCAGACAATAACAAATCTTCTGTCAAAATATTCGCCTGTATATTTGAAAGATTATATTCACTAGACAACCTCTCTCTTTTTCCTTGAGGCAAATCAACTATTTGTTTTCTAATAGATTCAATGAATTCATCTGTAAATTTCAATGGCGGAAGATCTGGCTCTGGAAAATATCTATAATCATGCGCCTGTTCTTTGGATCTTTGAGAAAAAGTCTCTTGTTTATTTTCATCCCATCCTCGTGTTTCTTGTTTAACTTTTTCTCCCTTATCTAAAATTTCCGCCTGTCTTTGAATTTCAAAATTAATCGCTCTTCCAACGGCTTTAAAAGAATTTAAATTTTTTACCTCTACTTTTGTTCCTAGTTTTCCCAATAACTGAGAATCGGAAATTGATGTATTTGCCTCTACTCTCATATGCCCCTTTTCCATATCTCCATCAGACACCCCCAAATATCTCAAAATTAATTGAAATTCTTTGGCAAATTCAACCACATCATCGGCACAACTAAAATCAGGCTCAGTCACAAGCTCCATTAAAGGCACCCCAGAGCGATTATAATCAACCAAACTACTCTGTCTATCTACTGAATGAGCTAAACGCGCCGTATCCTCTTCTAGGTGGATTCTGGTAATTCTGATTTTCTTTTGATTAGACGGCAACACCAAAAATCCCTCTTCACACAAAGGCATATCGTATTGACTAATCTGATAAGCTTTTGGTAGATCTGGATAAAAATAATTTTTTCTATCAAATTTAGAATCTTTATTAATCCTACAATTTAAAGCTAACCCTGTTTTTATCACAAACTCAACAGCTTTTTCATTTATTTTTGGAAGCGCTCCAGGATGACCAAGACAAACAGGACAGATATTTATATTTGGATTTAATTCTTGATCATCATTAAGACAATCGCAAAACATCTTCGTTTTAGTAAGAAGCTCTGCATGTATCTCTAATCCAATTGTCGGTTTATATTTTATCTCCATAGTTATTCAATACTTCTTGTTTTTATTATAACCAATTTAATCTCATCTACTCGCCCTGAGCAAAGTCGAAGGGTCGGTTTATATTTTATCTCCATAATACTCTTTTCTCTTCATTTTTTAATTATTTACCCCAAACATCATTGAGTGGTTAATTTATAACTTCTACATCTTTACTACTTCAAATTCTTCTGTCCAATAATTTTCTCCACCACTCTCCATATTTTATCATGTATTTCATTAATAGTAAGTAGTTTACCATCTGGCGCACATTCTATTAGAATAAAATCATCTGGAAACATTTTTGCCATACTAATATATGTTTTTTCAGCTTGTAAAAGATGTTTAATATCTTTTTCATGAATATCTCTTTTGATCCCACCAAGATACTCCCTCTTCCCTTTTTTATCTACTAATTGTTGACTAATTTCCGCTGACACATGAAGAATAATAGTTTGAGTCGGTTTAGGAATCCCAATAATTTCATATTCTAAATTATATAACCATTCAAAATATTTTATTCTTTCCTTGTCTATTTCTATTTTAGCTCCTTGATGACCCATATTTGAAGCCACATATCTATTTGAAAGAATCATTTTCCCATCTTCAATCGCTTTTTTTATACCAAACCCAGCATCAAATCTATCCATAGCATAAAATAAAGATGTTTTATACGGACCAACTTCCTTCCAAGTCCCATACCTACCATTTAAATACTCTTTTACAAAAAAAGAAGATGGTTTTCCATATTGAGGAAAATCTGCAGTCGCAAGAGGAATTTTATTCTTTTTTAATCGTTCTACTAATAAATTAAATTGTACCGTCTTTCCTGATCCATCCGTTCCCTCAATTACTAAAAATGGATACTTTTTTATATTCATGGTTTTTATTTATTCTACTTCATTTTTTCTAATTTGAAAAATAAATTTGTTTGACATCATCTATTATTTCTGTTAAAACAAAATCAGCTCTTTGTGAAAATAGGGAGGAAAAATGGACAATCTTCTTTCTAATATAACGACATCTATTCTTAATAAATCCACTCTTCTGACATTTTGGTTTCTTGTCGGTATAATTTTTATTTATTGCCTTGACCCTCTTCTCAAAAATATATCCAACCAAAAAATTAGAGATTATTCAGATAGATATATATTTTTTCTAACTTTTTTCTGGCCAATCTACATTGCTTTTATTTTTCTCTATTTGTTAATTAAAAATTATAAAAATAAAAAAGGGGAGATAAAAAATGAGGTGGTTTAATAAAGGGAAAGAAAATAAAAACATAAAAAGAATCAAAGAAGAAATAGAAAAATGCCTTAAACTGATTCAAGCAAAAGAAATTCAATCTATCAATTTTCTTCTCTTGTCCAGAATTTTGTATCTTTTTTACAACTCCATTCTTTCTGGTTTAGGTGAACCTCTAAAAAGAGGACTAAGGCCAACTATAACATTTGGAACTAATAATCACAAAACAATTGATGATTTGTGCGCCAATATATTTATAAAAGCGTTAGATATTAGACTAGAAGAAGAAAACATCTTTCTTAGAATAAACAAAATTGGAGAAATTTCTGATAGAATTAATATTTCTAAGACTATTTCAAAAGAAGATTTGGCTTTTCTCCTCTCTGTTTTTGAACATATGCAAGTGTATATAGGTAGAAAATATACCTAAAAAATTTTTGATTTCCAGCCCTGATTTTTTCAGGGCTTTTGTTTTATCACAAAATAAAAAACAGCTCGCCTCACACGAACTGTTTTTATTTTTTAGCCTTTGCAAGCAAAAAGAATTTATTTACTTACACTATAAGTATAACTTATTTTATATTAAATTTCAAATAGTTACTCAGAAATTTCTATCCCCATTGATCTAGCTGTTCCTTCAACTATTTTCATAGCTGCCTCAATATTTTTTGTATTTAAGTCAGGAAGCTTTTTCTCAGCAATCTGTCGAACATCATCTTTAGTTACTTTCCCCACTTTGTTTCTTAAAGGATTTCCCGATCCTTTTCCAATGCTTGCAGCTTTTTTTAGCATATCAGAAACAGGGGGAGTTTTTAATTGAAATTCAAAAGTTCTATCTTCAAAAATTGTAATTACAGCTGGAACTACACTACCAGTCATTGTTTTTGTTGCATCATTAAATTGCTGACAAAACTGGGCCAAATTAATTCCATGTGGACCTAGAGCGGTTCCAACTGGAGGAGCAGGAGTCGCTGCACCGGCTGGTAACTGAATTTTAATTGTTGTTTTTATTGTCTTTGCCATATTGATTAGTTGTTAAATTATCACGACGATTATTAATCAAAGAGGTATTTTAAAATTTGATTAATATTTTTTACTTAATACTTTATACTTCTCTATTATATTTTCTGAATTTGCATAGAATCAATTTCAATTATAGTTTCTCTTCCAAAAACAGGTGCCACTGCCTTAACTCTTCCGTGTTCCTCATCTATCTCTGTAATTTGCCCTTCATAATCTTTAAAAGGACCATCAATTATTTTTATCAAATCACCAACCGTATAATCAACTTTAAATTTTGCCTCCTTTTCTCCCTCCATTTTAGAAAGAAGGTAATCAATTTCATCTTTAGAAAGAGGAGTTGGTTTTGTTGAATCTGGACCAACAAATCCCATGACTCTTGGAGTGTTTCTAACAACATACCAAGAATCTTCAGTCATAATCATATCTACAAGCACATATCCCGGATAAATTTTTTCCTCAACCGTCTTACGCTTCCCATTTTTTATCTTGATTTTTTTCTCTTTTGGAACAATCACATCAAATATCTTATCCCCTATAGAAAGAGACTCAACGCGTTGTTTTAAATATCTAACCACGGCATCTTCATAACCAGAATAAGTATGCAAAGCATACCAACGACGCTGATTTTTTATTTCATTATCCAATTGAAAATCTTTATTATTTTTTTCTTCTGCCATATTCGTGTACTATTTTGAATTTATTTTAAAATCAATTGACTAAGACCATTAGTAAATAAGATATCCAAAATACCAAGAAAAATAGAAATAGCCAAAGAAAAAATAATAACAACAATCGTTAAATTGATTGTTTCATTTTTTGTTGGCCAATTAACTTTCTTTAGTTCGTAATATGACTCTGAAAAATATGCTTTTATCTTTAGAAACATAATTAAAATTACCTTATTTATATAAGAGGTAAATAGTTATTTGTCCCCTTATACTATAAATAAAACAGCTAAATGTCAAGATTTTTGACAGTTACTGCTCGACTTTGAATAAAATGCTTTCTAGGGGCTACTTTTTCTCCCATTAAAATGTCAAACATTCTTTCAGATTCTTGAGCATCCTCAATCACTACTTTTTTTAAAACTCTTCTTTCTGGATCCATCGTTGTTTCCCAAAGTTGAGAAGGATTCATCTCTCCAAGACCCTTATATCTTTGTACATTAATTCCTTTTTCCCTTGACTCATCTCCAGACTCATCGCTAATCATCTCATCACCTGTTTCCATCTCTATGGCTGAAGTTTTTTCTTTTGATTTTTTCCTCGCTTGTCTAACTTGTTGAAATCTTTCTACTATTTCTTCTTTTGCTTTTTCATCATAAGCATAACTAAACTCCTTTCCAAATTGAACACGATAAAGTGGTGGCTGAGCAATATATAAATAACCCGCATCAATCACCGGTCTAAAATATCTATAAAAAAGCGTCAAAAGCAAAGTTCTGATATGAGCACCATCAACATCAGCATCTGTCATAAATATAATCTTATGATATCTAATTTTATCAACCGTAAAATCATTTCCAATTGCCGTCCCTAAAGCTATCACCAAAGAACGAATCTCATTATTGGCTAACATTTTATCTAAACGAGATTTTTCTACATTCAAAATCTTTCCCCTTAAAGGCAAAATCGCTTGATACCTTCTATCTCTTCCTTGTTTTCCCGAACCACCGGCACTGTCTCCCTCTACAATAAATAGTTCTGATTCCTCAGGATTTTTTGAAGAACAATCAGACAATTTCCCAGGCAAAGTTAATCCTTCCAATGGTCCTTTTCTTAAAACTGTTTCTTTGGCCGCTTTAGCTGCTTTTCTTGCTTTAGCTGCTAATAAACATTTTGATACAATTGCCTTTCCATCTCCAGAATACTTTTGTAAATATTCTTTTAACGCCTCGGAAACAACCGAATCAACCGCTGTACGAGCTGGAGGGTTACCAAGTTTAGCTTTCGTCTGGCCCTCAAACTGTGGCTCCCTAATTTTTACAGATAAAATAGCGCAAATCCCCTCTCTAACATCATCTCCGGTTAAATTATCTTCTTTATCTTTAATATAGTTAATTTCCCTAGCGTAATCGTTTAAAACACGAGTCAAAGCTGTCCTAAATCCAGTAATGTGCATTCCTCCTTCTGGAGTATAGATATTATTAGCAAAACTCAATTCCTTCATCTCAGCATCATCGTTATAAACAAAAACCGCCTCCACTTGAATATCTTCACTTTCTTTATTGACATAGAAAGGTTCATCCATTACAGAATTTTCAAATTCATTTAGATAAGACAAAAATGATAAAAGTCCTCCATCAAATTGAAAACCAGAATAGGAAGGAATTCCATCGCGAGAATCAATAATCTCAATATTTATTCCTTTAACTAAAAAAGCTTGTTGTCTAATGTGCTCTATAATTTTTTTTATATCAAATTCAATTTTTGAAAAAATCTCCTCATCTGCTTGAAAATATATTTTTGTTCCATGTCTGTCACTCTTACCTATTTTTTTAACATTGAACTGGGATACTCCTTTTTTATATTCCTGCACATACACCCCGCCATCTTTATTAATTTCCGCCTTCATCCATTTTGATAAAGCATTCACAACAGAAACACCTACTCCATGAAGACCTCCTGAAACCTTATAAGAATCGCCTCCAAATTTTCCTCCTGCATGTAATGTGCAAAGCGCTGTTTCTAGAGCTGACTTTTTTGTTTTAGCATGAATATCTACTGGAATACCACGACCATCATCACTAACAGCCACAATATTATCCTGAAGAAGTTCAATGCGAATATTTTTACAAAAACCACCCATCGCCTCATCTATTGAGTTATCAACAATCTCCCAAATTAAATGATGTAACCCATCTGGTCCAGTTGACCCAATATACATTCCTGGCCTTTTTCTCACTGGCTCTAATCCTTCTAAAACATAGATATCTTTAGCTGAATATGACGAGCTGGAATCATTCTTTTTCTCTTCTTTTTTGGATGACATTTTATTTATAAAACTGGCTTAAATACTTATTAATTAATATGTGTTTTTACTACCAGAGCAAAAACAATATCCCCAAGGGACATATATATCATAGCAAAAAATAGATATTTTTACAACCTATTCAAGACCATCTATCAGATAAATAATCTAACTATTTTTAGATCATCAAATGTATATTCCAATGGCAAAATATCCTTCGCAGGACCTAATTTATAAACGCCATCAACTGGATCAAACATTTTCAGAGCTTCCTTGATTTTATTTTGCTTATCTAAAGGAATATCTTTTACTAAAGATGAAATTATCAAATCTGGTTCCCGATTTTTTATTTTTTCCAAATGAGTGATTATTGTAGCTAAAGACAATCCCCTTTCTTTAGCTATCTCTCTAACAGATTTTCCTTCTAAAATTAATAATTTTGTTGCCTCCAAAGAACCACCCTTAGACATTCCCTTGTCCTTTTTTTTACCCAATGGATTAGGAGATATATTTTTTAAATACTCAATCTGTTTTTCCCTGATGACCAAAGACGATGTTTTTCTTATTTCATTTACATGTTCTTCTGAAAACAAATTAAAACCACTATCTACATTCAAAGTATCCTCATTAATCATCAAGGCCACCTCATTAATTCCAGACAAAGACAGCCCCTCTAAAGATCTTACCCTAGAAAGTGCCACATATCCCATCCCTGGCTCAAAAGATTTTGATAAATCAACCTCTGCGCAATCCAAACTCATCCCCTGACTTTTATGAACCGTAATCGCCCATGCCAATCTAAGTGGATATTGTGAAATCTCCGCTTTGACTTTGTCATCTTCTTCAATCACCCAAGTCATCATCGGCACATTAATAATCTTTCCTTTGACCGTTCTAACAATAATTTCATCCGTTCTACATTTTTCTACAACAGCCAAAGTTCCATTGACAAATCCTTTTTCAAAATTATTTTTAACAAACATTACTTTTGCTCCAACTTTTAAAGACAATATCTCTGGAGCAAGACAATTTTTTACTAAATAATCTAAAATTTTCCCCTTGCCTTTGCTTCTCATTTTATATCTATAAGTTTCTCCCACTAATTTACTCAATTCTCTTTCATTTTCTCTATCAACATCAATGTTATGGGAATATAACTTAGTTGGCTCTATGGATAAAGTTATTTTTTTGCCCATTCGCGTTAGTAATCTATTTTGTAAACTTATAGAAACATCCCCCGATCTAATGGCATTTAAAATCTCAAGATATTCATCATCACTCTGTCTATGTTGTTCTTCTAAATAACAAATTTTTAAATTTAAACTATGCCAAGCATGGGCATTATAAGCAAAATGAGATTCTCTTTCTCCCTCTCTAGAAACGGGTGGGAGTTGAAAAAAATCACCACACAAAATAACTTGTACTCCTCCAAATGGCTGATCGGCATCTTTACAATAACGAAGAATTTCGTCTACAAAATCAAGGGCATAATCTTTAAGCATTGAAATTTCGTCAATAATCAAAACCTTTGTCTCCAAAAATCTCTTCTTTAAATATCTTGCCTCTTTTATTTTATCTAAATCGTATGGAGTCAAATTATCTTTAATCCCCATTCCCGACCAAGAGTGAATTGTTATTCCGCCAATATGAGAAGCAGCAATTCCAGTTGAAGCCGTTATCCCCACACCAACATTGTTTTGTCTAAGATAATTTATATATTCGTTTAAAAGATGCGTTTTTCCACTTCCTGCTGGGCCAGTAATAAAAACATTATATCCCATTTTTAAAATATCTAACGCCTCTTTTTGATTCATAGCTTATATCATAGTTTTAACCACTTAATATGTCAAAAAAAATAATCATAAAAAACACCTTTTATGGTGTTTTTTATTCTGTCGGATTGATAAAAATTCTTTAAATTTATTACTATCCATCTTTAATAATAATTTCAAGCCAAGGACTCGCAATACATTTTACTATAGAAATCAAAATTTATATCGCTTTTTTAATTTTAAGTTCGCGATGAGAAAGATAAAAGAACAAACCAACAACTAAAAATGTAATAAGCGGTGATACCCATGAAGCAATATGATTGCCAAAACTTTCCAAAATCATAATAATTCCTAAAAAACCTATTGAATACATCGCTCCATTTTTAAGATAAGCATATTTTTGCACAGTATGCACTCCATGAACTGTAAAATAGCGAACAATAAAAGCTCCAACGCCATTACCAATAAGAATTAATGGTATAGAAACAGTAAAAGCAAAAGCACCTAATATACCATCAATTGAAAAAGTAGTATCAATTAATTCTAAATACAAAATTTTGCTCATGTCACTAAGATTTCCTGCGGTCAATTGTTTCTCTTTTTCTTCAGCGTTTTGTTTAAATCCGCTGACTATAAAAAATCCCGTTGAGCCAGTCACAGCCCCAAGAGCAATAAGTGGATTAACTCTAATAGTCAACCACGTAACAATCAAAAGAATTGCAGAGGCCAAAGTATAAAACCAAAAATAATAATGCTTGTGAATATGACGCTCAAGAAAAAAGGCATAATTTTTTGTTTCCAAAAAAAACCAATGGAGAAACAAAAAAATTAAAAATATACCCCCACCGGACAAAAGTATTGGCGTTTGTTTTTCAATTATTTCCTTAATATTACCCTGTGAACTAAAGGTAGCAGTGAAAGAATCTATTAAACTTAATCCTGGCGTAGAAAAATAAACAATAAGCAGTGGCAGAAGTCCTCTAACTATAAATACTGCAAAAATAATGCCATAAAAAAGAAACCATCTTCTCCATTTTGGAGACATAGTCGCCAGTACATCAGCGTTTACAACAGCATTATCAACACTAGAAATAACCTCAAAAAAAATCAGACCGATAACAATAATAATAATTTCATTTATATTCATATAAAATAAAAATTTTTTTGTCGGGCTGCTGGGAATTCTTTTAGTTTATTATTATCCGTCGATAATAATAACTTCAAGCCCGGGCTCACAATACATTTTACTAAATGTATATTGCTCTGCCCTTCAATTCCAGACAAAACGCATGCAGATGCGTTTTTCATCCCTCTCTTTCTGTCGGGCTGCTGGGAATTGAACCCAGTCAACATGCTCCCAAAGCATGCGTACTACCGGTATACGACAGCCCGAAAATTATATTGGGGTGGCCTACGGGATTTGAACCCGTGATAACAGTACCACAAACTGTTGTGTTGCCACTACACTAAGGCCACCATATTTTAAACTTAATATTCGAAGTGCCGCGAGAGGTCTGCCTGCCATCAGGAAGGAAATCAGTTCCGACTCTTTTATCTGCAGATAAAAGGTCTAACCGCCACCTCGCTGTGTTTGCTTCTGCTCACACTTGCTCCGGTGTTCGATCCCTCACGCAAGCGAAATTGTTCGCTTGCTCCGAACACTTCACTTCGCTTGTGCCGCGGGAGGGAATCGAACCCCCGACGCCATCCTCTTCAGGGATGCGCTCTGCCACTGAGCTACCACGGCATATTTATTCATTTATAATTTTAGTTTACATAAGACACTCTTTTCGCGCAACTTTCAGTATTACGCTCTCCCCGGGCAAAATCTATATTTTTATTGATTTGCCCGTTGAAGTAAAACAATTTACTTCAACCCACCAAGCTACCACGGCATATTTATTCATTTATAATTTTAGTTTACATAAGACACTCTTTTCGCGCAACTTTCAGTATTACAAATTAAAAACTTAAAGTTAAAAATTCAAACTTATCTGCCTCACTTTTAAGATTAATATAGAATATCAAAACATATAAAAAAATGCAATAACTTAAACACAACTTATTGATTTTAATCTATTTTTCAATTATAATCGTTTCTGTTAATGCCCCGATAGTTCAATGGATAGAATAGCTCCCTTCTAAGGAGTAGATAAAGGTTCGATTCCTTTTCGGGGTACAAAGATAAAATATTAAATTAAATAATCAATGGATACCTGCCCGAATGACTAATATCTTTTAGTCAGGCGGGGAATAGCTCCCTTCTAAGGAGTAGATAAAGGTTCCCTGCCCGTCCGCAGACAATAGGCGAAGGCGGGGATTCTCCTTTTCGGGGTACAAAGATAAAAAATATCTCCCAAATTATATTGGAGATATTTTTTATCAAAACTTTATTTATTACTATTCCTTTCTATTTTATCCTCTATTAATTTTATTAATCCATCTAATCCCCCGGACTTTGTAAAAGATCTATTTGCCCCCTTTTTTATCATTTCTTCATTTGCAAGCTCACTACTACTAAAAGCTACAATCTCAAAAATAAATCCCAACTCTCTTGATTTTGCAACCAAATCAACTCCAGACATTCTATTACCAAGATCTCCATCCATAAAAACTAAATCATCTTTTTTGATATAATTTATTTTTTTGAAAAAATCATCATGATTGCCAATATAATTAACCATCACATCCCCATCAACAAAACCAACAACATCCTTTATTGATTTTGAAACCGATTCATTGTCATCTACAACCCAAATCGTTAGTTTTTTCGTCTCTTTTCTTTCTACTGTTTGCTCTTGTATTGGTTTAATATCTTCTGTCATATTTATAGATTAAATCTTTCTTCAAAAAATTACAATTATAAAAACCCAACTCTATTTTATAAACAGCGGAGGGGGTGAGATTTGAACTCACGAGAAGATTGCTCTCCTACTACATTTCGAGTGTAGCCCATTCAACCACTCTGGCACCCCTCCGCCATTTATAAAATATAAAAAACTTACACACGCCTCAAGTATAGTTTTTAATCCTGATTTTCTTTTATATCTTCTAGAATTGCCTCGTCGATATCTATATGACCAGAAATCGTTACCCCGTCATTTGATTTTGGAATTTTTTTCCAACGATGAATATAAGTCATTTTTTTAGGAGAATACTCAATAACAAAAAACTCTTCATTTAAACTTATTTTATACAAAGGCAACTCTAACTCTAAACATTTATCTTTTACTTCATTTATAACTTCTTTTGCCTCTTCCTCTGACAACCAATTTGTGTTTTCTTTTATACCATCTTTAATATGTAATTCTTCGCTCATATTTTTTATTTTAAATAATAATGTGCTTCCAGAGGGAATTGAACCCCCATTTTATCCTTAGGACGGATCTGTTCTATCCGTTGAACTATGGAAGCAATCTTTATCCCCTCCAGAAAACAGTTGAAAAACCACTATTGTTATTGTATTATAAATCAGCTCAAAGAATCAATACTGAAAAAATTTAAAGGGCCTATAGTATAGCGGTAGAACACCTCCATGGCATGGAGGGGGTCGGGGTTCGACTCCCCGTAGGTCCACAATAAAAAATTATCACCCCTTTGGTGATATTTTTATTGTGGATCACAAGGGAAGTTGAATAGAGGTGGGTCGGAGGACGCTTAGTCCTCCGTGTAGGAAATTATTCAAAACCGAGGGTTTTGAAGGAGAGAACAAAGTGAACGACGTGAGATTCCCCGTAGGTCCACAATAAAAAATTATCACCCCTTTGGTGATATTTTTATTGTGGATCACAAGGGAAGTTGAATAGAGGTGGGTCGGAGGACGCTTAGTCCTCCGTGTAGGAAATTATTCAAAACCGAGGGTTTTGAAGGAGAGAACAAAGTGAACGACGTGAGATTCCCCGTAGGTCCACAATAAAAAATTATCACCCCTTTGGTGATATTTTTATTGTGGATCACAAGGGAAGTTGAATAGAGGTGGGTCGGAGGACGCTTAGTCCTCCGTGTAGGAAATTATTCAAAACCGAGGGTTTTGAAGGAGAGAACAAAGTGAACGACGTGAGATTCCCCGTAGGTCCACAATAAAAACCCTGTCTGTTTATCCAACAGACAGGGTTTTTTTATTTCCCCAAATGCTTTATAATATAAACAATGCTTATAAACTTTTTTAATCAAGAAGAAAAAACGGTCAAGATTATAGAAAAAATATTGCCAGCTATTGTTTCTATTTCTGTCTCTCAAAAAATAGACAAAATAGAAAAAGAAGCTCCCCAATTTGTCTTCCCTGTCTTTGAAAAAGACAAGAAGAAGTCTGACATTATGACAAAAAAAATTGATGGGAAAAAAATAAGTATTAGTGGCGGGTCTGGATTTATTATTGATCCCAGCGGAATAATTGTCACTAATATTCATGTTATTAGCGGAAAGGATTTTTTGTACGAAATACTTTTTTCAAATGGACATCGTCAAACTGCTAAACTTATAGGCACAGATGCTATTAACGATGTTGCATTTTTAAAAATCAATAATAATAGAACATTTCCATATATAATTCTTGGAGATTCGTCTAAGGTAAAACTAGGTCAGTCAGTTCTAGCTATCGGCAATGCTCTAGGAATATTTTACAACACCGTTTCTAAAGGTATAGTTTCTGGACTTTCTAGATGTATCAATGCCGAAAATGAAAACATCAACGAAAGCTTAAGAGGACTCATCCAAACCGATGCCGCTATCAATCCTGGAAATTCGGGCGGACCACTTATTAATTTAAAAGGCGAAGCTATTGGAATAAATTCTGCCAATGTCGCCAAAGCAGAAAATATCGGTTTTGCATTACCAATAAATATAATCAAAAAAGATCTCAACCAACTTCTTAGTACCGGCCTTATCAAAAAACCATTTTTAGGTATCAGATATTTGATTATAGATCACAGCATTCAAGACCTTATTAAATCACCTATTTCTAATGGCGCCTATGTTGTTAGTCCATCACCTAGTTTAGATGCTATTGTCAAAAATAGTCCGGCTGATAAAGCTAAAATTCAAGAAAAGGACATCATTATTGAAATTAATGGCAAAAAACTTAATATCAATTATACACTCCAAGATTTTCTTGAAGAAGCTGAGACGGGTCAAAGAGTAAAGATAAAAATCGTCAGAAAAGGAAAAACAATTATAACCGAAACCACTTTAACTGAATCATAAACTCTTTAACCAAAAACCCTTGATCTTCATCAAAGGTTTTATTAAATTATCTATAATAATTTAGATAAGGCGCTTGTCTCTCTACTGGTTTACTAGCTGAAATTTTTCCTATAAAACCAAAAAAATAGAAAATAAAAATAATAACAAAAATAAAAACTGATACACTCTTAACAATGTCCATTTTCTAACAATTAGATAATAAAATTAATAATTCTATCAGGAACAAAAATTACCTTCTTGATTATCGCCTCCAAAAAATATCTAGATAATTTCTCATCTTTTTTAATCACTTCCGAAACAAAATCTTTTTCACTCCCCCTTTTAATCTGAACCACTCCCCTAGTTTTCCCATTAATTTGAACCGCTATAGAAACCATATCCTCTTCTATCATCTTCTGACTAAAATTTGGCCAAACAGCTGAGCTTATAGATTTTTTATTTTTAAAAACTACTTGCCAAATTTCTTCGCAAATAAAAGGCGCAAAGGGAGCTAATAATTTAATAAAATTCTGGGCTTGTTTCTCTAAAACTTTTTCTGTTTTTTCAAATTCCTTTAATAAAACCATTAAAGCGCTAATGGCTGTATTTAAACTAAGTGATTCTATATCCTCAGAAACTTTTTTAATTGTCTGCTGTAATTTTTTTTCTAAATTAACATCTGCCTTACCTGATTTTAAAAATTTATTCTTATTAAAGTAATACCAAGTTTTTTGTAAAAATCTAACTATCCCAACAATTCCATCGGTGTTCCACGGCTTAGCATCTTCCAAAGGACCCATAAACATTTCATACATTCTCAAAGCGTCTGCTCCATGTTGGTTTATCACCTCATCTGGATTTATTACATTCCCTCTAGATTTAGACATTTTATCTCCATCTGAGCCAAGAATTAACCCCTGATTAACTAATTTCTTAAACGGCTCTTTTGTTTTTACTACTCCAATATCATAAAGAAATTTATGCCAAAATCTAGCATAAAGAAGATGTAAAGTCGCATGTTCCACTCCACCAATATAAAAATCAACCGGCATAAAAGACTTTTCTTTATCTGAATCTATAAATTTATTCTTATTTTTAGGATCTATGTATCTTAAATAATACCAACATGACCCAGCCCACTGAGGCATAGTATTTGTTTCTCTTTTAGCTATTTCTCCACAATGCGGACACTTAACATTTACCCATTTAGATATATTTGCTAATGGTGATTGCGTAGATCCTGTTGGCTCATATTTTTTTACTTTGGGAAGCTCCACTGGTAAATCTTTTTCAGAAACACAAACCCAACCAGGATTTTGTATCTCTCCTAATGTAAATTCTTTTTTGAGTTTATATTCAGAAAGTTTTTCTATTTTATTTTTACAATTTTCGCAAAAAATTAAAGGAAATGGCTCTCCCCAATATCTTTGT
>Ga0210057_1002269_pt1 | contig 27756 bp, 30 predicted proteins | sample CryGeyCG2114_010_2_FD_183968 | JGI IMG/M metagenome (GOLD analysis project Ga0210057, IMG submission 183968) | Groundwater microbial communities from aquifer - Crystal Geyser CG10_big_fil_rev_8/21/14_0.10 (SPAdes) (version 2) | ecosystem: Environmental > Aquatic > Deep subsurface > Groundwater ...
TATTTTTCGCTTATTTACGCTCTTTATAGTAGCAAATCCACAAAAAAAATACAACTTTGGGTATACGATGTATTTTTTTGCTTATTTTAGTAAAAATTGAATCACAGAGCACCCGACGTTTTGTATCGTCAGGCGCTCTGTCGCCCCTCGCCCCCACACCTGGTGAGTCAGTCGTCCTCCTCCTCATCACTATCGTCGTTGGAGTGATCCACCTGATCGGCTTCCTGCTGATCTCGTCGAATGGCCCGCTTGGCCGTTTCGACATCCACCTCTGTCTCGATCTCGACGCAAAAGGCCATTGCCCCTCCTAGGTGTATAAAATTATTTTTCTCTTTTTTTTACAAAATGTCAAGAAAATAAAGACACAACCATACAAGGTTGTGTCTTTATAACAATTTTTTTATGATTATTTCACACCAATAATCTTATATTCTTGCGTTCCTGCAGGAACTTCCACTATCACAGTATCCCCTTTCAAATGACCCATGAACCCTTCTCCTAGAGGAGATTCGTTAGAAATTTTTCCAACGAGAGGATCTGCTTCTTGCGCTCCTACAATAGTGTACTCTTTTTCCTTCCCGTTTACCTTTACAATGACGGTACTTCCTAGTGTCACAAAACCGCCACCCGAGTGATCAGTTGAAATAATTTCAGAATTATTTAAAATACGACCAAGTTCCAACACACGACTTTGTGTCCATGCCATTTGATCCCGAGCATCATGGTATTCTGCATTTTCTGACAAATCACCCATCTGTTTTGCTTCATCAATTCTCTGTGCGATTTCAGGAATTTTTGTAGACTTTAACTCTATGAGCTCTTGCTCAAGTTCTTGTTTCTTTTCAGTCGAAAGATACTGTGTGTCTGACATACACGTCCTTTATCTATAAAATGGATAAAAATACCCGCTCCTTGAGCGGTTTATATGAGTATAACGAAGACTCATTCTAATCGTCAAGTGATATATCCCCAGTTGTTTTATACCTCCACCACCATTTGTAAAATTCATAGGCAACAGGGGCAGCCGTTTCGCTTCCCCCAATTCCCTCTTCTATGAGAACAGTAACAACAATTTCTGGGTTTTTATATGGAGCAAATGAGGTAAACCATGCATGTGGTTCCTTTGAGCTGCTCCACTGCGCCGTTCCTGTTTTTCCAGCAGATTCAAATGGCAGAAGTGAAAGACGCCGACATGCGCCATAGTCGACACAATCTTTCATACCGAGCCGAACGGTGTTTAAGTTTTCACCAGAAATTGGGACAGTATCAATAATTTCAGGCTGTATTGGATGTTCTTCGTCTGTTGCTATATCTATTGTTTTTTCCACGACATGTGGCTTGAATATCGTGCCACCATTTGCAATCGTCACAATATAAGACGTGATCTGCAATGGGGTCACAAGGATATCTCCCTGACCAATAGATACATTGTAGGTGTCTCCGACATACCATCTCTCCCCTTTTGTTTGTTCTTTCCATTCTTTTGATGGAAGAAATCCTGCAACTTCGCCAGGGATATCAATACCTAGTTTTTGGGCAAACCCAAAGTATCGCAGGTATTCCATCATTTTTTCTACTCCCAAACCGACAAAGTCACCAAAGCCTCCACCGATATAGTAGTAAAACGTATTGACTGACCAGGCAATCGATCTTCTGACATTGGTAATACCATGCCCACCTGCCTGCCAATCTGGGAAAAACCACTGCCCGACAGCCAGTCCACCAGTACTCTGAAAGGTCGTATTTGGAGTAATTATGCCTTCCTGAAGCGCTGCCGCTGCAAACGCAGGTTTTATACTGGATCCTGATGGGAATGCACCTGAAATAGCTCGATTGAAGAGCGGTTTATTTTCATTTGAAATATAAGACTGGTATGTTGCATTGCCAATGCCACCCGAAAAATCATTGTTATCAAAACTTGGCAGACTTACCAATGCACGGATAGACCCATCTCGTGGATCCATAGCAACGGCTGATGCACGAAAAAAACCACCTTTATCTAATCCTTTTTGCAAAAAATGTTCTAGTGCTTCTTGTATATGTACATCAATCGTTAACACAACATGACTGCCAGGAGACGGTGGTTCTTCTGTCAAAACTTTTTGCTCCTTTCCAAAGGAATCTACTTCTATGCGTTTTGTCCCATATGTCCCACGCAAAAATGTTTCATATGTTTTTTCAATTCCTGTTTTTCCAATCGTATCTGATGGCAAATACCCCGCACTATACAACGTATCAAGCTCTTCTGGACTCAATTTTCCCAAATACCCAAGAATATGAGACATACTCTGTGGAAGTGCAGTTTCTTTATAGGGAAATTCTTCTACATACAATCGTTTACTTCCTCTCTGAATATGTATTCCAGGAATGTCTGCAGCAGCAATATAAATTTTTATGGCAGTGTCATAATCCAAGTCTTCTTGAATCACAATAGATTCATAACTATAGGATCCATATCGTTCGATTGTTTTTGTTATATCTTCGATAGGTGTCCCTGTGAGAGAGGCAACACGTCCAATGACATTTGCACGATCCTCCGCATTTCTTGGGAGATCTTGTGGAATGAGTGCAAGAGAAAAATTTGGTACATTTTTAGTTAGTTGAATAGCATTATTATCAAAAATAAGACCACGCTCAGAGGGTATTGGAAGAAATCGTTGACGATTGCTTTCGGCGGCTTCTCGGTAAGAGACACCATGAATTACTTGTAAATATCCAACTCGAAATATAAGAAACAAAAATGTAATACTTACCACGATGATAAAAGCAGAAACACGTTTTTTTCGTACTCCTTCACTGAGAAAATTTCGCGTACCAAAACGTCTATCGCCAGTATTGGGATGTGAACTTTCTATCCAGGTCGCATCATCAGTCACGGGTACGGACAAGGATTCATCAATGGGAAGACGGAAAAATTGTCCTTCAGTATCCTCTGCCATAGGTATTAAAACAATTTTTTTTCTCTCAGTAAAAGGAAGAGAAGGATAGAAACTACTCCTAACGTCATAAAAAATTCTATACCAAATAGTGCCAAAGGGAAAGAAATACTAAAAACAACCGTTGGCATAAACGCACTGACAACAAAACTATATATAATTTCAATACTACGATATGATAGAAGCATGATCCCTGCAACGAGAACTCCTGTGTAGAGTGATCGATTGGTAAAGAAAAATTTATGACACCAATATGCAAAAAAAGTACTCAAGACTCCAGGGATTATCATATAGCCATATATTACTGAAGGAACAAGAAGTTCTAATAAAAAGAAGAATCCAAACATATACCATACGATTCTTCTTCGTTCTTTCAAAAGAAGGTAGAGTGTAACAATAAGCGTCGGAACATGTACTGTTGAGACGGGAAACGGCATCAAATAACTCACTGAAAACTGAATCACGAAAAAAAGAAGGAGCATTCCTCCCATATATACGAATCGAAGAAGAGATTTCATGCGTTTATATTTGCCACAATGATTGAAAGAATTTGCAAACTATTGGATGATGCAAGAGGTGAAAGAACGGCACTCTGAAAGGGCTCATACGGTTCTTTTTCAATTGCTTCCACCACCCCTATGGGAAGTCCATATGGAATCTCTTGCGTCAGCCCTGAGGTAACGACAATATCTCCTGCGACAACTTTTTCATTTTGTGGAATGAAATTCATACGAATACTTTTTCCAAAGCCACCTTCAGCAATACCAACGGTTTTTTCTTGATTGAGAAGTGCGGCTCCTACCTTTGTATTTCCATCATCAAGAAGACGGATATTCACCACATTTCCTTCTACCGCGACAACAGTTCCCACAAAAATACCGTCTTGGGTGATGACAGGAGAACCAACAGGAATATGTATATATGCTTGCTCAATATACAGCAAGACCGTACTTTCAAACGGATCAATCTGTTTGCCAGTTACATGCCCTGTGTAATATATCCATTGTTTTTCAGAAAAAAATTTGATCTGTTTTTTGAGATTGGTATTTTCGTCTTGCAACTCGAGAAGCGTGGCATGATCTACCACAGCATTCCGATACGTCGCTTGCAATTGAAGAAAAGATGAACGGAGTTCGTCCAAAGACATGCGTTTGGTGACATATGATTCTCCATCCCAAACGTTCAATGTATACAATACCTCAGTTCCCCTGTAAAAAACTTTTGTCAGTGGCATTTCTATAAATGTGAGAGCACCACTAATATGCAACCCAACCACCAAAAGGAGGATGCCTAAAAGTAATACTACTGACCTAACAAAACGAGGTCGTCCCATACACGTTCATTACATGATTTATGCCACGCGTGCAGAAGGCAATTCTATTTCTTTTAATAATTCTCTTTCTTCGAGAAGAATACCCGTACCACGAACTACATCAGTCAAGGGATCACTTGATACACGAACTGGTATTTCAATCGCTCGAGCAATGATGGTGTCAAGGCCACTCAGCATAGCACCTCCTCCTGTAATGAGGATCCCTCGTTCGTGAATATCAGCCGTAAGTTCAGGAGGAGTTTGTTCGAGCGTCGTTTTGATAAGGGTAATAATAGATGTCACTGATCGTTCGAGCGCCTCATGTATATGCTCGTTGGTGACCATGATTTCGCGTGGAAGTCCACTGACGACATCTCTTCCTCTCATTGGAAATTCAATGCGTTCTGGAGAAAGAATAGCAGACCCAATTTTCATCTTTACTTGTTCAGCATACGTTTCTCCAATAAGAAGATTGAATACCTCACGAGCATACTGCACAATATTTTTATTCATTTCGTCACCTGCGATTTCTGTTGATTTCCACGTGACAATCCCACTGAGTGAAATGACTGCCACATCAGTATTTCCTCCACCAATATCCACGATCATATTCCCTATTGGATCTTGGATTGGCATTCGCACACCAATGGCTGCTGCCATAGGTTCTTGGACGACATGGACTTCTTTTGCACCGGCAGCAACCGCAGCATCTTCCACAGCTTTTACTTCTACTTCTGTGACTTCGAGTGGCACACAAATAACAACGCGTGGTCTTGTCATAAAGGATCTACTATCCTCATGCACTTTATCTATAAAATATTTTAACATTTTTTCCGTTACTTCGTAGTCCGATATAATACCATGCGTGAGTGGACGAGTAACCGTAATATGAGGAGGTGTTTTCCCCAACATGTATTTTGCTTCGTTTCCTACTGCCAAAATTTGGCCTGTCTTATTATGAATAGCGACAACAGAAGGTTCATCTATCACAATGCCTTTTTCTGGAATAAAGACAAGGGTATTTGCAGTGCCGAGATCAATCCCAATATCACGACTAAACCGTTGTGTAATGTTTTTAAACATACGTAATTACTGAATTTCCGTCATCACAGCTGTCAACGCGACATGTTTCTCATCTCCCGATGTTCTGTATTTTATTTCAACTTCTCCTTTTTCGAGCGTACGAGGGCTGATGACTACACGGACAGGCATACCCATAAGGTCGCTGTCTGCAAATTTTTCGCCAGGTCTTGCATCTCGATCATCGTAGAGTACGTCGATACCAGATTCGTGCAATTGCGTATACAGTGCATCTGCTTTTTTAATGTCAATTGCGTCCTTACATAAGGAAACAAGATGAATCTGAAATGGGGCTACAGCCTCTGGCCACACCAACCCATTCTCGTCTGAAAAATGTTCCACCAGGACACCCATCAATCGTGTAATGCCAATGCCATAGGAACCCAGGAACACTGGGATTGATTTCCCATCAGCATCGACTACAGAGAGACCCAACTGTTCACATTTTACAGTACCAAAGTTGAAAATATTTCCTACTTCGGCAGTTTTTACTTGTTCCAACTCTTCTCTTGTCACACCAAGTTCTTTCAGGACGGTATCATTCATCACTTCTTCATTAATTGCAATATGTTTTTCTCTATTGATATAAATAACATCTTCACCAGCATCTGTGATAGTTTGAAATTCATGACTAAATTGTGTGAATGCACCACCAGACGCAAACGTGACAAATGTATCATCGGCAAGACCCACTCTTGCAAATACTTTCAAGTATGCTTCGATAGTTGCATCATAAAACGTTTGGTGTTGTGCTTCATCAAGAGAATATGAATACATATCCTTCATGATAAACTCCCGACCACGCATAATACCACTTTTTGCACGCAATTCGTTGCGAAGTTTTGTTTGAAACTGATACACGTAGGTAGGCAAATCACGATAGCTTGTCAGGTATTGCTTCATGAGCTCCGTAATAGGTTCCTCATGTGACCATCCAAAACCAACCTCTGTCCCATTTTTGAGAGATGACTTGAACCATACATCAACATTTTCATCATTCCAACGATCTGTTTTTTCCCACAGTTCTTTTCGCTGAATAGAGGTCATGATGAATTCTTGCCCACCAATAGCATCCATTTCTTCGCGAACAATTTGTTTAATTTTTTCAAGGACACGAAGACCAAGGGGCAAGTAGGCATACACGCCTGCCATTTCTTTATAAATAAAACCTGCTTTGATGAGCAGTTGTGCATTTTTTGACGCTTCATCTTTTGGCACTTCTTTTTTAGTTTTGGTAAACAGGTGTGATTGTCTCATACAGAATAAGTATAATCAGATTTTCTTGATAATTTTAATGAAATAAGAAATGCACCTAAGAGAATAATGAGGGACACGCTCCATATATTCAATAGTTGAAACATTTGTGCCAGGAGAAGGCCTACAATACTGGATGATGCCAATACCGCATACCCCATGCTCCGCTGGACATATCGGAAAACGGGCACTTGTACGTCTCCAAAAAAATGATACACCGTATACAGAATCGTGGATACCGTCCCAGTAAGTGCCAAAAAAAGTGTGATATAAAAGAACAAGAAGCTCACAAGACCTGCTTCAAAGGGATCAATATTCCATAACACAACGCCCCATCCTGCCCAGCACATGAGGGTCCCAAAGATCATAATTGTGATAAATTGACGGATAGTCATACCTTTTTTACGTCATTCCGAGCGAAGTCGAGAAATCTCGTTTTAGGATCGGGATCTCTCCACTCGTCTTTAGACTCGGTCGAGATGACGTTTACTGTATATCCATTCTAACCAAAAAACCCCGTCTCGGCAAGGGCAGACTCAGTGGGACAATGAAACGTAGACTTTTATGCCAAATACCGAATCCTATCTACTTCACTCTTCCCCATTTTTTTATTGATTGCACCAACAATTTTTGCCTGATTGAGCCTTATTTCGTTTGCCATCGTCGTACTCGTACAAGAGACGGTCAGTGTTCTATTTTTCAAAAAAAGTGGTTTTGCCTCCCCTGCCATTTCTTCTCCAAACAATTCCAAAAATACCGCGGTCGCAATATCAATAGCTTCAGAGGCATCTACCTGATTTTGAAGATCCGGATTGTCCTTCATTTTGTCGTGGAGTGCATCTCCGAGTGGGGTAAAAGACATAATCAGAAAATTCAAAATGTCTAATTTCTAATGACTTGTAAAACACACTGTTTATTAGTCATTTTATTAGGTGAATTTGAAATTAGATATTAGAAATTATTATCTTAATATACTATAACACAATACAGATATTTGTCACACTAGGTACAATCGTACCCCATCTTGCTCCTGCCCTGGCTTCCAATTTGAAAATTTAAATTCATTTGAAACAACCCGCGAACCTGGTTTCATTTCCTTTTTAACTTTTGTCTCGAGCTTGTTCATTTTGTTATCTATGCAATAGACAAAAATGATATCTACATCACTCAGATCCTGATGCCAAAAATCTGAACACAACACCTGTATATTTTTTTCCTTCACAAACATATTTATCATACGAGACCATACGGCAAGTGACGGATTTATTTCAATACCACGTGCTTCTTTTACAAAAGGTGCGACACGTCTCAATATTCTTCCATCTCCTGAACCAAGATCAAGGAGTACATCAGTTTTTTGTAAATTGGCAAGGTCTATCATGGTCCCAACTCTTTTGTTTGTTGATGGTACAAAAGGAGCCCCACGAATAATGGCATACACATTCCAGACAGAAAATGAACTCAAAAAAAGAAGAAAAAAACACAACAATATACCAATGAACCAATACATCATATTAGTGAAGTACACACATCACATCGTCCACATCCTTCCGCACGAGTGATCTTACGAAAATCTGTTTCATGCATATCGTCCAGTGTTTTCATTATTTTTTCTTCAAATTTTTCTAGTTCTTTTTCTGTGCCGATGAACGAGGTCTCTACATCGTCTGCAATATAATAATACGTCAATGCACTAATTGGTCCAAAATTCCGATATTGTGGCAACTCTGTCGTTGCTTTTTGATAAAGGAGAAGCTGTTGTTTATCATCTGTATCGAGCTTTTCTTTTGGAGCACCAGTTTTGTAATCTATGATAGCAAGTGTACCATCGATTAATTGATCCACCCGATCTATTTTTCCCGTAATCACATATGTACCAATTTTTATTCGAAATCCACCTTCCAGCGCAACCGGAATAGTCCACGCCCCTTCATTTTTTTTATAAAATGTTTTGAGCAGTTCCTTTCCTTTTTCATAATACCCTTTTCGCTGATGTTCATCTTTGTACCAATCCCCGATCCATGCTCCTTCATATATTTCAAAAAGTTCATCAAGTGAAGGTATTTTTATTTCACCATCAATTTTTTGTTCTGCAGTGACAACGTCAAATAACGACGTTTGTGTCACACTATTGAGTAGTTGCACACGTTCATAAAATCGTTGCATTGTCAGGTGAACGGTATTTCCAAAACTAAAATAATGAGACCCTTTCATTGGGATTTTGAGAATATAAGAAATTTTGTACTGATATGGACAAACTTGAAAGGCTCTGATTTGTGAGAAAGAAAAAGTCTTGGGAAGTTGGTAGAGCCCGTCGAAGGCGTTCTGAACGCTGATCTCTGTTTTCGGATCTCTCTGGAAAGATTGGAGATTGGAGATTGGAGATTGGCTTTCTGACACAGTTTGATCTAACTCGGCGACAAATCGTGACACTTTCTTCTTCCGTGCCCCACCATAGTCTTCGGCACTCGTGAGAAAAAGTTGTTTCTTTGCGCGCGTCATGGCGACATAAAAAAGACGGCGTTCTTCCTGATAGTGATAATCGCCTTCTGGCAATACCTCTTTTACCAATTCATCTGGTAGATCGATATCTACCCCTTTGCGACGCGTAGGAAAGCGCTCTTCTACGCAATTGACGACAAACACGTATGGAAATTCCAATCCTTTTGATCCGTGCACCGTCATAATATTCACAGAATCCGGCGTATCACTTGGCTGATATACTTTGCCATTATCACCACTCTCGAGCACGTCGGTAAAATATGCAAGAAATCCACGAACATCTACATGCCCACCGGTCATTTCATAGGCATGAACATAATCAAAAAATTGTTTGAGGTGTGATATGGATCGAATGACTTCCCTATTTCCTGTCTGTTCCTCGTTCGTCAAATATTTGAAATACCCACTTTCTTCAAAAAAATGATGAAGAACTGTTGTTGGTTTTTCAAAACGTGCTTTCTTTATACTCGAGGTAATGAGTGTCACAATTTTTTTACACACTTCTTTTCCCTCTTTTGAAAGGAATATCTCATTATGTTGCTTGAGTGCTTCGTAATATGGTAATGATGCTTTTTTTGCAAAGCTGAGAAACTCGTGCATGTCTCGTTCTGAAAAATGGAAACACGGAAATTGCAACAATCGATATATTGCAGCAGAATCTTTGTACGAATCCATGACTTTGAACACATTCACTGCATCTATCACAATATCCTGTCGATACAGCCCACTAGAGCTGAGATATTCGTATGGAATACCAGCCATGTCGAGTGCTTCCATAAAGAATGTTGCATGATTGTTTGCTCGTACAAGAATAGCAATGTCGTCCCATGTGATATCCTTGTTTTTTTCTTTGAGCTCTCGAATATGCTGCACGACCGAAGCAACTTCTTCATCCAGTGTCGTGGCATGCAGATGTGTCACAACAGCATCAAGATCATTTGCAGCATGCAATTTTTTTTCTATACCCAGCTTTACCTCAAGTCTATCTGGATTGTTGTTCTGAATGAGTGTGTACGCACTGTCGAGGATTGCCTGCCCAGAACGATAATTTTCTGTCAGCACGACTTCTTTTGCATCTGGATAATCGTCTTTGAATCTGAGAATATTACTGACACTTGCACCACGAAATGCGTAAATACTCTGATCATCATCCCCTACGACCGTGAGTTGAGGAAGTTCTACGTCATCTCGAGCGACTGAAGAGAGTCGAGAGATCTCGCTGCTACGACGAGATTCCTCGACTTTGCTCGGAATGACGTCGTCGATAGTTAGTAATTGAATTAATTCATACTGTGCATAATTCACATCCTGAAATTCATCTATCAGAACGTATTTGAATTGTTGTTGTAATTGTTCTTTTATGTGTGGTCGTTCACGAAGGAGTTTTACCGTATAAAAAATAAGATCACCAAAATCCATCGCCCCGTTATCGAGCAATAATTGATTGTAGGCATGATAAGTATTGGCAAGTTCTGTCAGTCGAGATTTTTCATCTTGTTCTGTGGTATCTTCATCTAGGGTCACACCTTCTGCATAGGCAAGATAGTCTTCTGGCGCAATCAATTCGTCCTTACATTTACTAACATGTGTGAGGAGTGCATGAATATGGCGTGATGGATTGCCCAGTGGACGATAATAATCAAGTTTCAAATCATACAAATGTTTTTTCATCAGGAGCCATCCATCTGTATCTGTTAGCAGTTTGAATCTATCTGGCAAACCAATTTCAAGTCCATGTCGTTCCAATATGGTCTGACAAAAACTATGGAATGTGCTGATATACATTTCTGTATACCCAATTGAAACAAGATCGTCTACTCTCTCTTGCATCTCTGCTGCTGCTTTTTCTGTAAACGTGAGTGCCAAAATTTGTTCGGGAAGGACCTGTTTTTCCTGAATAAGTTTTACAATTTTTTCTGTCACTACCGTCGTCTTGCCTGTCCCAGCACCAGCCACAATCAAAAGAGGCCCGTCTATGTAATCGACTGCCTCTTGCTGTGCGTTGTGGAGGATTTTCTTCATAGCATACTTTTGCTTACAGCGTACCATGTTCCTATCTATTCCTGCAATCCAACAACGTTTGCATTTTTATCTAATTTACGCTAACCTAGCACTAGTTTTAGTAAAAATCTATGATACTTCCACTCACGACAATACCAACAAAGAGTCTTCATGAACCATCTCGAGCACTCACTCGAGAAGAAATTTTATCACCAGAAATCCAACAATTGATCGCTGACATGATCCCAACGATGTATGCGTCGCAAGGGATTGGTCTCGCAGCACCACAAGTTGGGAAAAATATCAAGCTTTGCATTATAGGAAAAGATGCTATTCCCGAGGATTTTACTGAGACAGATCCCACGAAAGATATTGTTCTTATAAATCCAACCTTTAGTCGTATCAATCGCCGGGCCGCACTCGAAACGGAAGGCTGTCTTTCTGTCCCCAAAAAACAAGGCAAGGTAAAACGATACAAACAAGTACACGTCGAGGCTCTCAATGAAAAGGGAGAACATATGAGCTTTGACGCCAGTGGGTACCTCGCCCATGTAGCACAACATGAGACAGATCATCTCAACGGAACACTCTATATTGATAAAGCTGAGACTATTTGGGATATTGGGTAGATATATCACGTCATTCCGAGCGACCGCAGGGAGTCGAGGAATCTCGCCTTAGCAGCGAGATCTCTCCACTCACCTTTGGGCTCGGTCGAGATGACGTAATGTTTACCTTAAAAACCATCCTACTCTATGGACTTCTCAATACTTTTTACCGGCTTCCTTATTACCCTCTTTGCAGGGTTTATTAGTCAGCTGGCTGGCGGAGGTGGTGCCATGATTACGATTCCACTTCTTATATTGCTTGGTGTGCCACCACAAGTCGCCATTGGAAGTAATAAAACATCAGCTTTTGGCAATATCAGTTCACTCTATTCATACGCTAAGAAAAAACATGTTCACTGGAATTGGGTCATTCCCCTTTCAGCAATCAGTCTTGTCGCCGGATGGTTTGGCGCGAGATTTACACTTCGTACAGATCCAGCACTAATAAAACATATTATTAGTTTTTTGTTACTCGCTCTTCTTCCGCTTTTGCTTTTAAAAAAAACGTGGGGCACAGAACATCTCCAAAAGAAACGTTGGAAAAAGAGTGTTGGTGTTTTTTTCTACACCGTTGCTGCGGGCATGCAAGCTGCGTTTAGCACTGGGCTTGGCATCATATCAACGTATATCCTTGTCACTTTTTTTGGCTGGACACTGCTCAACGCCAATGGAACCCGCCGCATCCCAGTATTTGTATCAACAATCCTCGTATTTGTGTTATTTTTACTTGCGGGTGCTGTAAACTGGTCTTTGGCTATTGGCATCTTTTTTGGACAATCTCTAGGAAGTTATTTCGGTGCACACGTTGCAATTAAAAAAGGGAATGAATTTGTAAAAATATTTTTTGTTATTCTTGTCGTTGCATCAGCTGTCAAATTACTTCTATGAAAAAAACTGTTCATACCATATTCTTTGGAACAAACCTCGTTGCAAAAATAGTCTTGCAGGCATTGATTGATGCACCTAATATTACTGTTGATTTGATTATTACACAGCCAGACAAACCTGTTGGTCGCAAACAAATTCTGACACCCACACCAGTAGCAGAGCTTGCTGAAAAATATACCATCCTCGTACAAAAACCTGAAACGCTCAAAGATTACCCAATTGCCCAATTGCCCAATTGCCCAGTCGCCATCCTCGCAGACTACGGTCTCATCATTCCACAAACTCTCATCGACGCATTTCCAAAAGGAATTCTCAACGTACATCCTTCCCTCCTTCCAAAATATCGTGGAGCCTCACCTGTCGCTTCTGCTATTCTCTATGGTGAACAAACGACAGGTGTCACTATCATGCAAGTAGAAAAACGTATGGATGCCGGTCCAATAGTGGCGCAACAATCCTACAAAATAGCGCCAGACGAAATGGCACACGACACACTCCTTTCTCTTGCAAAAATTGGTGCTGATCTTCTGGTAGAAAAACTTCCATCTTATCTTGAAGATACCATACCCTTGCAATCACAACATGACGAAGAAGCAACATTTTGCGGACAGTTTACTCGAGATGATGGACGTGTTGATTGGAAAAAATCAGCACAGGAAATTTATAATCAATACAGAGCATTTACACCATGGCCTGGACTTTGGACGACGTGGGATGGAAAACGTGTAAAACTATTACAAATCAGTCGTTCCTCTCAAACAAAAAAATTGAATAGTGGTCAGGTACTTATAGAAGATGATACACTGTATATAGGAACACTTGAGGGATCGATAGAAGTGCATGAATTACAGCTTGAAGGAAAAAATGCTATGAATGCAAAGACATGTATTCAGGGCTTCAAACATATTGATGGAGTCATCTTGCAATAATATGGATATCGTACCTATTATTGGACTTTTGGCAGCGACTGGGACCACTATTTCCTTTTTGCCACAAGCCATAAAAACAATCAAAACGAAAGAAACAAAAGACTTGTCTCTTGGGATGTACACAGTCCTGACAACAGGTGTTTTCCTCTGGTTGGTTTATGGCATTATTATCAAAGATCTGCCTCTCATTGCAGCGAACGCAGTAACATTTATGTTTACCTCAACCATTCTCATCCTTATTATAAAGTACAAAAACATCTCATAATTTAGGCATATCTATGCCAGTCAACCTGACAAAACAATCTATTTTTCTTAATAAACAGACTGCTTGGCTCCTGGCTCTTTTCTTTGCATTGCGTATTGCATCCTTTCTCCTCATGGGGCATGCAATTATCCAAGGAATTCTTGTGTTTGGAGTGATCATGCTTTTTGCCATGTTGTATTTTCTTGAAACACATTACGGGTGGTATCTCCTTTTAGGTGAATTTTTCCTTGGTGGGTCAGGTAATTTTTTTGAATTTTTTGGCCTTTCTATTCGATCAATTCTTCTTATCACCTTTTTGTTTCTTTGGCTTATTCAACATATTTTTCAAAAAAAAAGACGCTTTCGCCTACGGATAGATCATCGTATTGGCTATGCACTTCTCGCATTTGGTTTCTTTGTAATTGTGTCAGCTGTGATGGGGGTCCTTCATGGACATGGCATCCTACAGGTAATGAAAGATCTGGTCCCGTTTACCTATTTTGTTCTTCTTCTCCCTTTTTACCACTATTTCTATAAACAACACACGCAAGAATATTTTGTTCGATTGCTGTTTGTTTTTTTACTCGGAAGTGCACTTTTTTCTCTTGTGACATTTTTCATTTACTCAAGCGGTCTAGGAGTGATTCATGATGCCTACTATACATGGTTTCGAGATGTAGCCATGGGAAAGATTACAGATGTAGGACATGGATTTTTCCGTATTGTGACACCAGAACATTTGTTGGTCGTCCCAGCACTCCTTATGATTACGTCGCTTATCATGCGAGATGAAAAGCATCATAAACATTGGTATACATTTCTTACTCTTGGCATCCTTATTCTTGTCTTTGAACTTTCACGGACATATCTTCTTGCACTGTTTATAGGATTACTTGTATTGAAATATACACATACACTGAAAAATTGGGGTAAAGTTTGTATTCTCACGTTTGCCATATTTTTTGGAATTTTTATATCGACGAGTATAATAGCGAGTAGATTTTCAACCACTGGATTAGAATTACTTGGATTCCGATTTGCGAGTATTGCTGAGCCATCACTCGAAACAAGTACCTATACTCGTACAGCCCTTCTCCAACCAACATTTGCACTGATAGCGGAGCATCCTATTGTAGGAAATGGTCTGGGTTCTACCATTACTTTTGTAAATCCTGACACCTACGAATATATAACAACGGGGCAATTTGATTGGGGATATTTGGAATTGCTGGCTGAGTTTGGCATACTTGGGTTACTCCCGCTATTCATCTTGTTCATACTTGTGAGTTATGAACTGATACAAAAAATAGCCTCTTTATCAGACTATCATGATTTTTATGTTGGTCTTCTCGGGGGATTTATTGCACTTTTTGTAATGACCATTACAGCACCGGTCTTATTTCACGTACTTGGCGTCCTCTACTTCACATTGTTGCTTGCTATAGTGATGAAACCTCTTACAATATTTGACAGCACATTAACGATGCTCTATCGGATATTCAATCATACAAAACATGATGCTTCTTCTGAATAATCTTCTTCGCTCGTTCATACTTCTGTACTCTCTTTGCAATACCAGGCAGCCATTTGAACGGTGCATGATACGCAAAACGTGGGAGCCACTCACTCATCGTGCCACCGGTTTCTATCTCAAAGAGATACTTATCAATCCATACACCCTTTTTCCCTTGCTCAACGAGGGTAAGGAAATAATCCCAATCTTGAAACTTTTTCAATGATTCGTCCCATGTGATAGCATCTTTTCTGCGGATCAAACTGCTAGAATGTATGTAATTTTGTTGTTTCAGTGAAGTGATATCAAATGGCTGTGCTGCCATTTTTTTCTTTCCAAATATAAAATTACTATACACAAAACTTGCATCAATATTTTTTTCTAATGCATCCTGCATTGTTGCGAGCATGTCGGGTTTGGCGATAAGATCTGCATCCCAAAAAATCACATACTCTCCTTTTGATAACTCAAATCCTTTATTCCGTGTAGATGGAGCACCCTTGTTTTCTTGATGAACAAGGTGAATATTCATTTCCGAATCTCCAATCTCTAATTTATTTTCGCTTCCATCATCTACAATAATCACCTCAATATCCTGAAACGTCTGTGCTTGAAGAGAAGCCAATGAACGTTGTAGAGCTTCTTTATGATTGTAATATGGAATAACAACACTAATCATACAATAAAACACGAATTAAACAAATTGAACGAATCTGAACGAATTTATTTTTTACTTTCGCCATCGGAAAGCCAGGGATCAAGCATCTTCACTTGATGTTCCCATACAAATTCGGTCTTGATTCGTTGCTGTGCATGCTGTCCAAGCTCTTCTGCGTACTCACGATTTTTGAGCATGGCAACAATGTTTTCAATAACACTCGGATCTCCATGATAGAGATCAACGAGAATACCCGTCTCTGCATGAAGCACTGCTTCTGCTACTCCCCCACTCTTTCCTGCTACAACGGGCAGTGCTGCTGCAGCCGCCTCGAGAAATACAAGACCAAGTCCTTCTTCTCTGCCTTCATCTGGATGTGTGAGGAGGACAAAAAGATCTGCAAGATAATAGAACTTTTTCAATTCTTCGTGAGGGACTTCACCGACATACCGCACAATATTTTGAAGATTGTTTTTTTGGACTTGCCCGAGGACATACTCTTTTTTTGGTCCGTCGCCGATGAGCATCCAGACAAGATGAGGGACTTGCTCGAGAATCTTTGGCATCATGCGAAGCAAATGTGGGAATCCTTTTCCTTCATCAAAACGAGATACCGTCAGCATCACTTGCTTGCCATGCAGTGCATAGGTATTTTTCAATTCTTCTAGCACAGCCATGTCCGGTGGTTCAAGAAATGTTTGTTCAGGGCATGGATACATGACAAGCGTACGGGATTCAAATTGCGGAAAAAGTTGTATATATCTCTTTTTGAGCGATTCACTATTAAAAATAATTTTGGTTGCATGTTTTGACACACTCGCAATACGTTTTTTCTTCCATGAAGATTTGCTCGCAGCGAGGAGATCTGTGCCGTGTGAAAACAATAAAAATGGTACCTTCGTAAACCTACTCGCAATACTAGCCGCATAGCCAACGGGCAATACATGATGCACCATGATGAGTTCAATCTGTTCTTTTTTGACAATGCGCCATGTCTGCCAGACAAGACGAATCCATCGTGGCCACATGAATCGAGGAAACAAAGGATTTTTTCTAATTATCTTATATGCCTGCTTTTCATCCCATTCTCTCATCCCAGTCATCTTTGGGGCGAGGACCACTGTTTTTTTTGGATCGAGCGTATTGGCGAGATCATGAATATATGTCGCAATACCACCAACTTGTGGTGGATATTCGAGTGTAATGATGAGTGTTTTTTTCATACTATTTTTTAATAAACTGCACCGCTTCCTTCAACTCTCCCATACGCACAGAACGTGTCAGGAACAGCAATATTGGATAGGTCACAGCACCAACAAGTATAGCATAGAAGAAATTGACTTGGGTATTCACGGCATACACCGCGAGCGCCATGCCTCCAGCTGAAAACAAAATTTGAAAAAATGTTTTTGCTATATAGCCATGTGATACATGCGTAATTTTTGGGACGATGACATAGCCAAAGACTGTTAGCAGGACATTGCCGACAAGTGCGGCTACTGCAGCACCCGCTACACCGAGACGAGGAATCAGGAGGACATTCAATACAATGTTTACCACCATCACGGTACCAACAATAGTGGTCTGTGCTTTTTGCTTGTCGCAAGCATTCAAAAATGCGCCAATAGGAAAACTGAGATATGAAAAAATAAGGCTAATAATCAAAATTTGCAGTGGCAAGACTGATGGTAAATATTCATCGGTGTACAGAAGAAGGACAATATCTTTTGAAAGGACGGCAATCCCAAACGCAATCGGCATTGCAATAAGGAGCAAATATTTCACCCCCTGCTCAAACACTTGTGAAAGCTTCTTTTTGTCATGTGCAAAGTACTCGCTAAACTTTGGATACAGTGCTGCGATGAGTGCGAGCGGGATGAATTGAAATGCGTATGTGATCTTATATGGAATGCTATAAAAGCCGACAGCTTCATTTCCCATCATTTTGGAAAGCAAAATAGAATCAATATATGAATATACGCGAGCGAAGACTGCCGCAAGAGCAAATGGAATAGCAATTCTTGCAATATGCTTTGCGACATCAGACTTGTACGAAGGCCTGAGAGAAAGATGATGTTTTGTTTTGAGTATAAAAATAGCAAACAGGACATTTGCGGCACTTGAGATAGTAAAGGCAAGAATCAGGTATATGAGAGGAAACCCTGCATACAAGAAAAACGTCCCTAGAACGAGCGTAAGGAGTTGACTCCCAACAATACTCATTGCTTCGTATTTGAGCTCTCCTAGAGCTCTCAGTGAGCCGTAGAGGGTCAGGTGGAGTGAATCCAGGAGCATGGTCACGGCGGATAGATAGACCAGATGTCGCGTCTCTATATCGTAGCCCATCAGATTGATGACAATAATAGCGGCAAGATAGCTGAGCAGTCCGAGCCCTATTTTGATAGACAAAATAGTACTGAGGTATTCTCCCAATTTTTCTTTTGCCTTTGCTGATTCTCGGATAAAGACATTTGTCAGACCGAGATCGACGAAGACGACGAAGACTGTGGTAAATGACAATGCAAAAAAGTACGTCCCCGTTCCAGATGCGCCGATCTTTCGGGCGATGAGAGTGAAGTACGCGAAGGCAATGACTTTCTGAAAGACAGAAGCCATGGTCATGAAGAGAGTATTTTTTGCGGTAGAAGCCATGGTCAATGAACAATAAACAACTAACAAAACTGTGTTCAGTATACGCTAGGTTTAGCGAAGAAACAAGGAGACCGCGCCGCTTAGTCGGCTACAACCCGACCGCCGCGCCCGCCCGCTTCGACAAGAAGACCCGGCGCATCATGCGGTCGGGTCTTCTTGTTTATAGAGGTTTTTTTTGTTACCGCACCATTGTTTTTTCTGGTGGAAAATCATTTCCTAACAAGGGTGCACTCTTTGCAAAGCAATATTCACCTGCAGGATGTTGCCAATCATTACTTGACATCATACTACCATCTCTTCGTGATGTATCTTTCGTATTGGTGTCAAATGTTGCACAAAGCATGTAGTTGTCTCCTTGATTTATCTTATATCCATACTGTTCACCTGTGACAGGATCAGTCACATTTGAATCAGTCATTGCAATTGTATCAAGTTGATCGAGAGATTCAGGAAGTTCTTTATTTGTGGTGTAATAGTTTTCGATTTGATACTGAATAGACTGCAATGCTGAAACACGTTCACTATCGAGACGCTGCAGACGAGCTTCTCCTGGTGTACCGACTACAAAGAATGTTCCTACAATCAATGCAACACTTACCACGCTCGTCGACCAAAGATAGATACTTCGTGTTAGCTTGTTGAGTCCGTCTTTTATATCGAGAAGATAGTATGAAAAGACAAGAGCTGCAACAGCAATAGTAGCGAGCGCTTTCAACATAAATCGGCTCGAAATTTCACCAGACAAAAATGTATTGACAATCATGATGAGCGTCACGATAACGATGATTGCTGCGACAAAAAGCGTCAGGTACATGAGCCACTTTCGCATTTTGAATGCTTTTCTCTCTGGCTCTTTTGTATACATCTTGCCAAGAAAGATTCTACTACCTAGGAATACTGGCAGAGTAATAATGAGCATAGACAGTCCTGTGCGGAGGACACCACTAGAATAATCATAGCGCCAGATATCAGCACTCACCTCTGGAAAGAGATAGTTGATCAGCTGAAAGGTGACCATGAGGAATGCAATTGCACTCAAGTAGAGTGTAATACTGCTGAGGAGGTGAAGGAAAAAATCCTTTGCTCCGGTGTCATGTTCTTGTGACATAGAAGAAGTAATAGGTGAATAAACGAGGGAAAGGTCTCTATGGAGTATATACCAAACCTACCAAAAAAAGAAATGGAGTAGTATTACTCCATTTCTTCATCTTTTTCTACTTGTTCATCGATGTCGATGTCATCGATGCCGTCGACACATTCACATGTGCCGCAGAGATCACACCCACCACAGATCAGGCAAAGTGCTGACTCACACGTAGGACACATTGCGTCCGTCATAATTGTTTCCTAAAAACTATTAGTATAAAAAGTATACGAAGAGAAGACACTATCAGTCAACAACGACATGTGGATGATTATTTCACATCACGATATCGCTTTGATACACCTATACGTGCGGTTTCTCGTTCTATCATAGCCTGTATACGAGCAAAATCAACATCTGCAAGTGCATCTTTTTGTTTCATTAATTCTTCTGCACGAGCTTTTGCTGCTTCTGCACGTCCGACATCAATATCTTCTGCACGCTCAGATGTGTCTGCCAAAAGATACACTTCTGAATTTGGTCTGATTTCGAGTATCCCTGTAGACACAGCGAGATGGACAATTTGACCATTTTTGTGTACAAGTATTTCTCCTGCACTCAGCGTCGATACCAATGGAACATGACCTTCGAGAACCGTAATTTCGCCATCTCCTGTAGGGATAGTGACTTTTTCTATATCGTCTTCGTATGTAACTCCATTTGGAGTAACAATCTTGAAGGTAATCATACCTGTAAATTAAACATTAGAGAGAAACAAGGTCAACACGTTCTACGACAATAGGACTGATAGGTTGATCTTGTGATCCAGTAGGAGACTGTTCGATATTTTGCACCACATCCATGCCAGTTGTGACAACACCAAAATTTGTGTGCTTGCCATTCAACCATGAAGTTTCAGGAGCCGTTACAATGAAAAACTGTGATCCATTTGTATTTGGACCAGCATTTGCCATGGCGAGACTCCCTCGAACAAGTGGGACATCGTTAAACTCATCTTCAAAACGATAGTTTGGACCACCTGTACCCCACGAAGATTTTTTACTATCATCTTTTGACAATGGATCACCACCCTGAATCATAAAATCTTTTATGACTCGATGAAATTTTGTACCAGTGTACTCCCCTGCTTGTGCAAGATTCAAAAAATTATTGACTGTTTTTGGTGATTTGTCTGCAAACAACGATACGGTGATGTCTCCCTTATTGGTGTGCAACACAACAGCATTAAACTGAAATGCGAGATCTGTTTGTCCTGGCAATGTGCTGTATGATGTTTGCATAGATGGTGTTATGTGTGTAGAAGTACTTTCCTCTATCGATGGCGGCGCTATGGCTTCCTGCGGTGTAGTGGATGATATTTCTAAATCTGAAGGCGGCACTACAACAGTTTGTTCTACCTCAGATTTCTGAGGTTCTGATGTTGGTTCTGAGACCTGTGAGCACCCGACGCCAGCAAAAAATACAAATCCTACAAGAAAAATATACTTCATATATATATTCTCTTACTTCGTTTGTTCCAGAGCAGCAGCAACTACATCATCGATGCCACCTTTCATATAAAATGCTTGTTCTGGTTTGTCATCATGCTTTCCGTCGAGAATCTCTCGAAATGAACGAACCGTATCTTCTACTTTGACATAATTTCCTTGCATACCAGTAAACTGTTCTGCAACAAAGAATGGTTGTGACAAAAATTTCTGAATTTTTCGAGCACGGGTCACAGCAAGCTTGTCTTCATCAGAAAGTTCTTCCATACCGAGAATAGCAATAATATCTTGCAAATCTTTGTATCGTTGCAACACTTGTTGTACTTCACGAGCAACATTGTAATGCTCTAATCCGACGACTTGAGGATCAAGTACTGTCGAAGTAGAATCGAGAGGGTCAACAGCTGGATAAATACCAAGCTCAGCAAGTGAACGATTCAATACAACAGTAGAATCAAGATGCGCAAAGGTTGTTGCAGGTGCTGGATCGGTAAGATCGTCAGCAGGTACGTAGACAGCCTGTACCGAAGTAATAGAACCTTTGTCTGTAGAGGTGATACGTTCTTGAAGTGCTCCCATTTCTGTTGCAAGTGTTGGCTGATATCCTACAGCAGAAGGCATACGTCCAAGGAGCGCAGACATTTCAGATCCTGCTTGAGTGAAACGGAAAATGTTGTCAATAAACAACAGAAGATCACGATTTTCTTCATCACGAAAATATTCTGCCATGGCAAGCGCAGTCAAGGCAACACGTGCACGTGCTCCTGGCGGTTCGTTCATTTGTCCGAAGACGAGTGCTGTCTTTTCTAATACCCCAGATTCTTCCATTTCTCGATAGAGGTCATTTCCCTCACGGGTACGTTCCCCTACTCCGGCAAACATAGAATATCCACCATGTGCCTGTGCAATGTTGTGAATCAATTCTTGAATAATAACCGTTTTCCCTACCCCAGCTCCTCCAAACAATCCTACTTTTCCACCTTTCAAGAAAGGACAAAGTAAGTCAATAACTTTGATACCTGTTTCAAATACCTCCGTCTTTTGTGATTGACTTTCAAAACTTGGGGCTTCTCTGTGAATAGGATATTTTTTGGCAGTTTTTACAACTGGTTTTTCGTCGATTGGGTCTCCGATCACATTGTACATGCGACCAAGCGTCTCTGGACCAACAGGAACAGAAATTGGTGCTCCCGTATCGATGACTTCTGTACCTCTCCCAATACCATCGGTTGCTCCCATGGCAACCGCACGGACCGTGTGTGATCCAACATGTTGCTGTACTTCGAGGACAAGTCTTCCTTTTCCTCCATCAATCTGAATCTCAAGTGCATTGTAGATTGCAGGAATCGTATCATCAAAATGAACGTCAACGACGACTCCGATGATCTGTGTAATTGTTCCAATATTGTGTTTCATACAAATGTAATAATACCACTATACTAAATTATTCCAACGCAGCAGCTCCACCGGCAATCTCCGCGATTTCCTGTGTAATAGCTGCTTGTCGTGCTTTATTGTAGGTAAGATTCAACTCATCAATCATTTCTCCCGCATTCTCACTTGCATTTTTCATCGCAACCATACGCGCGCTATGTTCACTTGCGGATGATTCGAGAATACCTTGATACAGTTGGATTTCAACAAGTCTTGGCAAAACTTCTTCCACAATCACATCAATATCTGGCTCAAAAAGATATCCTTCAATGGGATATGCCCCTTCTTTCGTGTTGGTTTCTTCTGTTGGAAGCTTTTGTGTCATCTTTTCCAATTCTTTCGCAGAAAATGGCAACAGCTGTCGTACTTTTGCTTCTTGAACCAAACTTGATTGAAATTCTGTAAACGCGATTACAACTTTGTCATACGTTTTTGCAGAAAATCCTTCTATTGCCATGTTTGCGATCGGTCGAATGTCTTCATAGGAAGGTCGTTCTGATAGTTCGTCAAACGCAGCAATGACATTATAGCCATATTTTTTCCCGAACAATACACTTTTTTTCCCAACAGCGATTATGTCTATATCAAATTGACCATTACTTTTTTCATCCACACCTAATTCATTTCGATATGCACCAAGATTTTCTTTGTCCTCAAAAAGAAGTTTTGTTTTCTTGAATAAATTAGCATTAAAACTTCCACATTGCCCACGATTGGAACTAATAACAATAGCCAGTACTTTTTGTACGGGACGTTGCTCGAGTAGTGGTACATTTGGTTCATCAAGATGAGCAAGATGTTCCATCAATTCTCGCCCAAGACGAGCATACAGTCGCGTATGCTGCACTGTTTCTACGGCTTTGCGCATTTTGACAGCAGAGATCATCTCCATTGCCTTGGTCATCTTTTTTGTATTGGTGACCGATTTGATGCGTCGTTTTACTGCTTTTGCATTGACTGCCATACCTTTATCGTTCTATTGGTGAATGCACTATATTACAAACTTTTTTTCCATTCATCACAAGCACTTTGTACAGCCTTCTTTGTTTCATCACTCCAATCTCCTTTGAGAATATCTTCGAGCAGTGATGACTTCGCTGAACGGAAAAATGTGAGGAATGTTTCTTCTGTTTCCTTCATCTTATCTACAGGAAAATCATCGAAGTATCCTTCTCCCATCGCAAAGAGGGAAACGACTTGTTCTTCTACTGGCATCGGAGAAAACTGAGGTTGCTTCAAAAGCTCGGTCATACGTCGACCACGATCAATCTGTTTTTTTGTTTCAGGATCTACATCAGAACTAAACTGCGCAAATGCTTCGAGTTCTCGAAACTGTGCAAGACCAAGTTTCAAACTTCCTGCAACTTTTTTCATTGGCTTTGTCTGTGCAGCTCCTCCAACACGAGATACAGACAACCCTACATTCAACGCTGGTCTGATACCACGGTAAAACAAATCGGTTTCCAAGAAGATCTGTCCATCAGTGATAGAAATAACATTGGTAGGAACGTACGCAGAAATATCTCCACCTTGTGTTTCGATAATAGGAAGTGCAGTGATAGATCCACCACCGTACTTTTCGTTCAAATTGCATGCACGTTCGAGAAGTCGTGAGTGGAGATAAAAGACATCTCCAGGATATGCTTCTCGTCCTGGTGGACGACGCAAGAGCAGTGACATTTCGCGATATGCCCATGCGTGCTTCGTCAAATCATCGTAAATAATAAGAACATCTTTTCCTTTGTCAGCAAAATATTCCGCAATGGCACAGCCACTATATGGAGCCAGATATGACATTGGGGCAGGTTCACTCGCACCAGAGGAAACCACAACAGTATATTCCATGGCACCCGCTTCTTGCAACTTGCTGACAATACGTGCGACTTTTGATTCTTTTTGTCCTATAGCAACATAGACACAAATTATGTCCTGTCCTTTTTGATTCAAAATAGTATCAATAGCAATCGCCGTTTTTCCTGTCTGACGATCCCCAATAATAAGTTCACGCTGTCCACGTCCAACAGGAATCAATGCATCAATAGCTTTGATACCTGTTTGCATCGGCGTGTTGACTGGTTCACGTGTCATGACACCCGGAGCTACTCGCTCTACTGGATAAAATTCTTTTGTGTTGATATCTCCATGACCATCAATAGCGACACCAATAGCATTGACCACTCGGCCAATCATCGCATCTCCAACAGGAACAGAAATAATACGTCCGGTACGCTTAACTTCGTCCCCTTCTTTAATATGCGTGTAGTCTCCGAGAATAACGGCACCTACGGTCTCTTCTTCGAGGTTGAGGGCAATACCGTATGTTCCACCTGGAAATTCTAGCATTTCTTGTGATTGACAATTGGTCAATCCTGTCATGCGGGTAATACCATCCTTTACTTCAATCACAGTACCGACTTCTTCGGTCTGTACATGTTTTTCAAATTGTTCGATGTTTTTCTTGAGCGTCTGAATGACGTTATCTGTGTATGACATACAGTAATATTATGAAAGTTGTCTTTGTAATTGTTCTAACTGTGTTTTCACACTTGCATCGAGAATAGTATCTCCACTTCGTACGACAATACCACCGATCAGTGACGCATCAATTGCGGTGTCGACTTCTACTTTTTTTCCAAATATATGTGCAATCTTTTCTATGAGACTATCCGACATAGTTCTTGCACTTGTAATGAGAATTTTCTGAATACCTTCCTGCGTTTTTGCATACTCTTTGAAGGCAGTCAAAATATATTCTTTTTTGGTAATAACACGTTCCTGTACAAGAAATGTCACAAATGCTTCCACTGTTTTTTCAAGATCACTTCCCGACTTTCCATTCGTAAGCTCATACAGAATCTTTGCGTATTGTTTTGGTAACAATGTTGCCATACAATTATTTCAATGTAGCAAGAATCTCTTGGATCATTTTGAGATCTTTTTTCTCATCCAATCGTTCTGTCATAATTTTTTCAACAGCGAGGACAATCAATTCTACCGTATCTTTTCGGAGGGACTCTTTCATTTCCTTTTTATCTATATCAATATTTCGTTTTGCTTGAACAATGAGAAGTTCTATTTCTTTTTTTGCTTTTTCTTTCATTTGTTCTCCTGCTTCTTTTGCTTTTTGATGAGATTGTTCAATATTCTTATTTGCTTCTACTTTTGATGCATCGATAAGATCTTGTGCTTTTCGCTCTGCCATCTGTAATTCTGTTTTTGCTTGTGTAAAATTATCGATAGCATCTTTTGCCTTTTGCTGACGTTCGTCGACCATCTTCATCACCGGACCAAATGCAAATCGTTTCAACAACCAAAATACAACAAGAAAATTGATAAGATTAAACAATCCCATTCGCCAATCAAACCCAATTTTTCCAAGAATACCTAATATATACTCCATACAAATTAATTCATGTGATATACGTGAATGTGAACGCAGAGCATCTTCTCTGCGCTCTAGATCCGCGTATATCTTATACGATAAAGAATGCAACGAATGCGTAAATTGCAGTCGATTCTGCAAGAGCAACACCGATGATCATCTTTGAAAAGATGCTTCCTTCCATCTTTGGATTACGACCGATTGCCTCGAGCGCTTTTCCAATAAGATACCCTTCACCGATACCAGATCCTCCCATGGTAATGGTGCAAAGTCCTTTTGCAATAAGACGAGCTGATTCTGCGTCCATATGTGTATAGGTTAACTTTACTTACTAAGTTAGCTCTGCTTTCCAAGTGACATACTACTTAGAGAGCGAAGTCAACATAGTGACGTTACGCGGTAGCTGCTTCTTCTGGTTTTTCGATAGCAAGTGTGTAATATGCTGCAGTCAATGATCCAAAGACCATTGCTTGAAGTATACCCACCAACAGATTCATTGCAAGCCATGGTACTGGGACAATGGCTGCAAATGCCCCAAGCAAAATAGCAGCAAGCACATCCCCTGCATACATATTTCCAAACAAACGAAGGGACAGAGAAACTACTTTTGCGACTTCCGAAACAATATCAAGCAATCCAATCAAAAAATCGATGATGGAAAGAAATCCTGCACCAATACCTTTTTTGAATCCATAATACAAATCTTTGAACTTGAAGTATTTTCCAAGATGGCCAAAGAAACCCCATGCTCGCATACTCGCAAGTTGTGTCAACAACACCATAGCGAGTGCAATACTAAAGGTCATGTTAAAATCATTGGTAGGAGTACGGAAAAGCGAGATACCTTTGTATGTAATAGACGTCAATCCTGGCAATAATGCAAAAAGATTCCCAAATCCCAAAAACAAGAACAAGGCTCCAATAAGTGGCAAAAGTTCTACAGCCGCTTTTCTATTTCCTGTAATTTGTTCAATAAGATTGGCGAATCCAGTAAATGCCATTTCTATGATCGTTTGAAATTTTGAAGGGACAAGTCGCAATGACTTTCGTGTATACAAAGCAAACAAGCAAAAAATAACAGTCATGAACATCCCCATGAACATGGCATTGGTAACAGGAAGTGAACCAACAGAAAAAATAATTTCTGGTTGCACTCCTGGTTGTTCAGACTGTACTTGAAAAAACATAAAATTATTGTTGTTCATTTTTTTTCGTAGCCTTTTCTTCTTTTTCCTGCATTTCCTGTTTTTGTCGCAACTCACGAAATGCTTTATCTATCTTAAAATACATGCGTATTGTGAGTGTCCAGGAAAGAACGAAAGCAACACCGAGCACAGCAAGAGTGCCATAGGGCTTCATGTGATACGTCGTATCGATCCATCCTCCGAGGAAATATGCCACGAGAGCAGGAATACCAAAAATAAGTAAAATACGAAACATCGATAAAAATGTTTTATGTCTCAATTGTTCTTGCTCTATATCAAGGGAATCCATACTATTTTTGAAGCGTCGATAGTATAGAGGACTCTCATATGATTGTCAATCTATTTTTTGCTTCAAAATGTGGACAATTTTGGCTAAAACTAGCCAAAATTTTAAAAAAGCAAATAGTATACACAAAACATACGAATTCGTCAATATACTTTTTTATTTTTTGGCTACGTACAGAAAAAAAATGAAGCAATATGTCACTGTTATATCATATTTGGGAACAACGCATGAGAATTTTTTTCAAGCTGCGCTTCCAATTCTTCCATTGACAATACTCTCA